>ERZ773192.3936-NODE-3936-length-10490-cov-2.689411_pt1 | contig 10490 bp, 8 predicted proteins | sample MGYA00581010_ERZ773192 | MGnify/ENA primary metagenome ERZ773192 (study PRJEB29015, sample SAMEA2737741) | human gut metagenome | biome: human gut; feature: human-associated habitat; material: faeces | place: China | collected 2012 ...
TGCACGCGGTGACCGGGCTCAAGCACCGGGAGATCGCCGAGATGCTGGGGATGCCGCTGGCGACGGTGCTCTCCAAATACGCCCGCTCGCTCAAAAAGCTCAAAAAAGCCCTGGAGGAAGATTCTTTCCCCCAAAAGGAGGTGCAGTAAAGATGGCTGAACGCAAACCGAACAGAAAGCTCACCGACCAGGAGGTCGAATATATGCTGGCCAAGGCGGTGGTGCAGCAGGTGCCGGACATCTATCAGCAGGCCTCCTCCGCCCCCATCACCCCGCTGACGGTGGTGGACGAGATTGTCCCCCGCCAGTTCCCCAGACAAAGACTGCGCTGGCAGCGGCTGGCAGCGGCCTGTGTGCTGCTGGTGCTGTGCGCGGGAGGCATCTTCTCCTGGCTGTGGTTTTCCACCAAGGCGGTGGTCTCGATCGACGTCAACCCTTCGGTCGCCCTCTCGCTCAACCGCTTTGAATACGTCATCGACACCCAGGCAGGCAACACCGACGGCGCCGATGTGCTCGACGACCTCTCTCTCAAAAACTTAAAGCTCAGCACCGCGCTGGACGCCCTGATGGGCGCGATGAGCCGCAAGGGCTATCTGGACGACCAGGCGCAGATCAGCGTCTTTGTGGACGGCAGCGACGACGACTTTAACCGCGAGCTCTACGACGAGATCACCGACGACCTGGCGCACCTTGCCCCCGACGCGGTGACCCAGGTCGGGGAATCGGCCACTGCCCAGCCGGATACACAGCAGCCGGCTGAACAGCAGACAGTTGAGCAGCCCGCTACCGAACAACCGGTCACTGAGCAGCCGTCGGCTGAACAGACAACCGAACAGCCAGCCACCGACCAAACCACTGCACAGCCCGTTACCGGGCAAACCACCGGACAAACCGGCGAACAGCAGCCGCAGCAGTCCATCTCCATCACCGAGGAGCAGGCCAAAGAGATCGCCGCCAACCACGCCGGTGTGGCCGTTGCCGACCTTACCTTCCACAGCGTTTCGCTCGAGGAGGACGACGGGCGGCGGGTCTACGACGTCGAGTTCTACAGCGGCTCCACCGAGTACGACTATGAGATCGACGCCGCCACCGGCGACATCCTCTCCTATGACAACGACGTCGAAAATTTCTCTATCCCGCAGCAGCAGGGTACTGCCACCGGCAGCTACATCGGCGAGGATGCCGCAAAAGCAGCTGCTTTGCAGCGCGCCGGGCTCACCGAGGATCAGGTCCGCTGGGAAAAGTGCGAGCTGGACGAGGACGACGGCCGCTTCTCTTACGAGCTGGAATTCAGCTCCGGGCAGCACGAATATGAGTGCGAGGTCGAAGCCTTCACCGGGGAGATTCTCAACTTTGAACAGGATTAAAGTGCCCAAGGCAAAAGCAAGGCCGGTCCGTCATGGACCGGCCTTGCTTGTTTTTTATCGCCGAAGGGGTGTTTGTCTCCGGCAGCGAAGGAAGCAATTAAATGCAAGCCGCTTCTTCCTCGGTGTAATACTGCGCCTGCGCGTTCCAGAGGGTGGCGTACTTGCCCTGTTCGGACTGGTGGGTGCCAGTCTGGACGATGGTGCCGTGGTGGAAAACGGCGATTTTGTCGCAGAATTTGCAGGAGGACAGGCGGTGGCTGATGTAGATGGCGGTCTTGTCGCCCGCAATCTGGTTAAACTGGGCGTAGATTTCCGCCTCGGCGATCGGGTCGAGCGCGGCTGTCGGCTCGTCGAGGATGATGAACGGCGCATCTTTGTAGAGCGCGCGGGCAATGGCGATCTTCTGCGCCTCGCCGCCGGAAACCTCCACACCCTCGTCGGAAAAGTCCTTGTAGAGCTGGGTGTCCAGTCCCTTGGGCAGCCGCTCCAACCGCTCGCCAAAGCCTGCGTCGGTCAGCGCCTTCTCCACCCGCTCGCGGTCGTATTCCACCGCGCCGAATCGGATGTCGCCGTCTTCAATGAGCATATAATGGGCGCGCTTATCCCGGTCGTCCGGCCTGCGATAGGACGCTGAACCGGGATTGAGCCACAGGCGGTCGTTATCCAGCCGATGCACGAGCCTGCGGTGCGTATGCCCGAAGATCATGCGCTGCTCCGGCCTGCTCTCGCCCGCGTACCACACGCGCCAGAATGCGTCGAACGTCTGCACGCTCTCCGGCATATCGTAGCTGTTATCCAGCATTTGGTGCTGCATCAGGTACGCTATACCATCCGCTTCAAAGCTCATGTGCTGCGGCAGCGCGGCCAGAAACGCGATGTCTTCATCCGTCACCCGTTCGCAGTTGTCGTGCACCCATTTGTAGCGATTTGTTCCCCGAAACGCATCCACCTCGCCCGAAAACAGGATATTGAGCAGATGCCTGTCGTGGTTGCCCATGACGCAGTGCGCGCCGTGTTCCCGAACCCAGCCGATCGCCTCGTGCGGATCCGTGCCGTAATCCACATAGTCGCCCGCGCAATAGATGGCGTCCACCGCGCCCGCATCCTTTTCAATCGCCCGGAGCGCCGCGATATTCGCATGAATATCGGAGAGAATCAATAAACGCATCGGCTTTCGTCGTCCTTTCTTATTCGTCCTTCGGCCCCGGATAGGCGCTGCCGCCCGCCGCGACATACCCGCCGGAATGTCCCTGCTCATCCCCAGCAATCCAGAAAGCGAACAGATCCGCCGCGATCAGCTCAAACCGAATCCTGAAAACCCGGCCTCGAAGTGCGGAAAGGTCGCCGCTGCGGAAGACGAGCTGGCGCTTTGTGCTGTCGGCAATCATCGGTATGCAATCCGCAAAGGAATAGCCGGGAACCGGCCGCCCTTCCTCGTCTTCAATCTGCGCGCGGACAAAGCCTTCCGCCGCGTTCGCGTTGATGAACAGCAGCCGTCCTTCCTCAAAACGCATCTTGCGGGTCAGCATGAACTGTCTGGTTCCGTTGGCATGGAGCGACGCGAAACCGTCTCGGCGAAGCCTCGCAAAGCCGGTCGCCGCGCCGCCGTACAGATTTCCGTTTTCCGCTGAAGACGCGCCGCTGAATCCCGCAATCGGGAAAGCCAGTTTCTCCGGCGAGACAAGGCACAGCCCGCCGCAGGCATGCAGGTAACCGCGCGCCCACGAGCCCGGCCGATCCGTGCAGCGGATGAACGGGCTTCGGTTATCGCGGCTGAAATGGAAACCGTCGCGGCTGAAGCCCGCATGGAGATCGATGTGTTTGGGCACGCCGCTGTTTTCGCAGACGGCGTTATGCGCCTGATCGAATCCCTTGATGATGGCAAACAGGCCGAGCATGACGCTCTCATAGCCCACGCAGTTCAGGTGATAGAGCTGCGGCGGCAGATTTTTGTTGTAAATCGTGCCCGGTTCGCTCTCGCGCAGGTCGCGCACGTCGCAGCGCTGCCAGAAAGCAATCTGGTCGTTTGCCCACGACGCGCCCTCCATGAAGCGGTCGCACTCGTAGTAACTGCGGCCGCGGCTGTACCACGGGGTCGAAGGCAGACCCGTGCGAATGGAAAATACCCACTTTCTGCGGAAGGGATTGTAGAAAAACGACGTATTGTCGCCGCAAAGCCCCGTTGTCACCGGGTCGCCAAAGTGCATGCCGTCCGCGCTGACGGCCACCTGCGCCACGTCGCCCTCCGGCGTTCTGAAATAGTGGAACATCTTATAGCGTTCCTCCGGATGCTCGGTCTCCTGATCGAGCCACACGCAGGAACCGTCCCGCTGCCAGCCGGGCTTGGGCACGAAAATGCGGTTGGTGCCCACCTGATTATCCAGCATCTTCCGCGTAAAATGCCGCCCGTCGGCGGAAACCGCCAGCGCTGTTCCGTCAAACCAGCCGGCGTGGTAATACAGCCGATATACGCCGTCCGCGGGATCGTACCAGCAGCCGTCGGTAAACGGCGCGGCGACGGGCGCAACGCCCCTGTTCCACTCCATCGGCGTTTCGGGCGCAAGCACAGGCGTTTCATCCAGCACAGCCTGATGAAAGCGCTTTTCCAGCCAGTTTTCCTCGATCAAAAAATCGTCGATGAACAGCTGCCGCCCCACGTCGATCTTCGCCACATCCGGCCGGTTTTCCAGATACGGAACGGGCAGTTCGCTCAAAGACATGTCATCCATGTCCCTCGGCGGCCAGACGTCCGGCAGCCTGATCCCATTGTACAGTTCTTCCATCGGCTCATTCCTTTCTCATGCGCGGCGATACACGCACTCGTCCTTTTCAAGTCCCTTGAACGTGCCGAAGGTGAACCATTTATCCACGTGCACCTCGTCGCCATCAAACGTAAACATATAGCGGTTTTCCGCCTCGGATTCCACCCACAGGACGGACATTTGAAGCCGCCCCTGCTCGTCCCACCACGCGCTGCTGCTCGTCTTGGTGATGATTTCGCGATCATAGCGGTAGACCAGCTCGCCCGCCGTGCGCGCGCCCTGCAAATCCGCCGTCAGCGCGCGCTGCTCGCCATCCTCCGTCCATGTGATTTCGAGCTTGCCGTCGTGTGCGCGCAGGCGCATTTTGTCCGCGCCGGGATACGCGACGCGCTGCTTGCGCCTGGAATAAAGCACGCCGAAGGACAGCTTTCCCTCCTTCGGGACGAGCGTCATATCCAGATCGTGCGCGGAGAAATCCGCGCCGTTCGGATACGGATGCGGCACGGCCAAACGGCTCAGGCGCTCTTTCAGCATGGAGGCCGCCTTGCCCGCGGGCAGCGTTTCCACATCGGCGTGAATCTGCGGCACGAGGATGTCAAACAGCGCGTTGAGCGTCGCCTGCGGCCCGTGGATCGGGTGATTCTCCCCTTCCTTGAGCAGATGCAGATCCGAATGTCCCATCAGTTCGCCGAGGAAACCTGCCTCGTTGATGGAGACGATCAAATCCAGCGACGGCACGACGACGGAGAACTGGCCGAACGCGCCGTCCGCGCGGTACGAGCCTTCCGGCCTGCACATCCAGATCTGGTAGCCGTAGCCCACGCAGTTGTCGTAGATATACGGCGTGTGCGCGTGCGCAGGCCACGTGTCCATCCGCTCGGTGGTCGCGTCGTGTACAAAGGTCTCGCTCAGCAGGCGCACGCCGTTCCAGACGCCGCCGTTCAGATACAGCTTCATCAGGCGCAGGTTGTCTTCCGTCGTGGTGAACATGCCCATGCCGCCCAGACATGTGCCGTCCGCGCCGCGGCGGCACATGACGTTTTGCGCGTCAATGCCGATCAAATCGAACAGGTTCTTCGCCAGATAATCCAGCATGCTCCCGCCCGTCAGCCGCTCGATGATCGCGGACAGCACCGCCGTCGTGTGGGAATTATAGCGCCAGAACGTGCCGGGTTCGTGGGCAATCGGTCGGGCGAAATACCGCTCCAGCCAATCTGCCGGATAGGTCGTTTCCTCTTCCTCCGAGCCGTCGCCCATCACCAGCAAATCGCGGATGGTCAGCCTTGAAAGCCTGTCGCTCATCTGCGCGGGCATCTTATCCGGCAGGATATCGCATACCCTGTCGCTCAACTTGAGCAGCCCCTGATATTCCGCCAGACCGACGGCCGTCGCGGTGTAGGTTTTGCTCAGGGAATGGTCGCAGTGGTGCAGGCCGGGCGCAAACGGCGCCCACCACCCCTCCGCGCAGACCTTGCCGTGACGCATAATCATCAGGCCGTGCATCTGGGTAAAGCCGCCGTTTTCCAGCTCATCCAGAAATGCGTCAATCGCTTCGCTGGGAATGCCCACCTCTTCCGGCAGGCAACGCTCAAATCGCTGAATCATGGTCTTTTTTCCTCCTCGCCCTTTGCGCCGCGCGTGCTTTCTCTCGCGCTCAACGTCACAGGAAACACCATATCAACCGGCACTTTTTCGCCGTGAATCTGTTTAATCAAACACTCTATCGCCATTTCACACATCTCCGGAATCGGCTGGCGGATGCTGGTCAGCGGCGGACACAGGCAGGCCGCCAGATAATTGTCGTTAAAGCCGATCACGCGGATGTCTTCCGGCACGCGCCGCCCGCTTGCCACCGCGCAGCGCACGACGGAAGCCGCAATCTGGTCACTGGTGCAGAACACGCCGTCCGCATCCGGAAACGTATCGAGCACCTGTCTGGCCAATTTGGAATAATCGCCGTGCAGGCTGTCGTTCTCCTTGGTTTCAAAAATGCGTTCCTCCAGCCCATGCTCACGCATGACGCTGCAAAAGCCCACGAATCGGTCATACGCCGGGAGCAGCTTGTCGTGCACGGCCGCAATCATCACCGGGCGCTTGCTTCCGCTGGCGAGCAGTTCCTCCGCCGCAATGCGGCCGCCCATGTGGTTGTCGCAAAGCACCGTCGGCAACCGGCCGACCTTGATGCGCTCAAAGGAGACGACCGGAAGGTTGTCGTCCAGCAGCGCGTCGAGCTCGCGGGAACGCAGACTGATGATGATGCCGTCCACCTGATTGGCCTTGAGCATCCCGACATACTCCAGCGCCCGATCGTTCTGGCCGTCGGACGCATAGATCATCACCTTGTATCCGTGCCGCATGGCTGCAAGAATCAGTTGATTGGCGACCTCGCCAAAGTACGGATCATCGACAGAAGGCACCAGCAGACCGATGATTTTCGTTCTGCGCCGGGTCAACGACCGCGCGACTTCATTGGGCTGATAGTTCAGCTCCTCCATCGTCGCGTAGATTTTGTCGTGCATCTCCTGGCTGATGTAGCCGCGTTTGTTGAGCACGCGGGAAACCGTCGTCACCGAAACGCCGGCGCGCTGCGCTACTTCTTTGATGGTCGCCATTGGCTCGTTCTCCTTTGCTGGTCAGGGGCGGCAGACGACCTTCATGCCGTCGTAGGCCACCTCGATTCCATGGGGCGCGGCGAACCGCTCCCATTCCGAATGGGTCATGTCGTTCATGTGGGAAAGATGGTTGAGGATATAGCGCGTATCCGCCTTCACCAGCCCCGCCTTGTTCAGCCGCTCCCGCAGGCGCAGCACCTCGGCAAAGCCCATGTGCCCGTCGCCCTTGAGCGTTCCGCGCGCGCAATCCATGCTGACCACGGAAAATGTCAGGCCGGTGGTTTTCAGATATTCGTCGTTTTCCTCGCTCAATTCGCCGGTGTCGTTCGCATACAGCATCGCCGTTTCGCCATCCGATATGGCGTAAATCAGGCAGTCCTCCACCTGAATCGGCCGATGGTTGGCGCGCAGCGGGTAGAAGGTATACCCAGCGGCCTCGAACGGCTCAAACGGCTTCACCTCGTGAAAGCGGAAGCGCTCTTCCCTCACCTGTTCCGCACCGGCACAGGCCGAAAGGAAGCGCTTTTTCACCCACAGATTGCCGTATAGATCCAGCACGTTTTCTTCCTCCGGCACATCCGGACAAAGCGCGCGGGACGGCGTGCCGCGGTTTTGAATCGCGTATATATCCTGATGATCCGGATGCGAATGGGTGAAGACAATGCACTTGAGTCGATCCAGCCGCAGGCCGAATCTCAGCTTCTGCGCGTGGATATCCGGCGAGAGATCGATCAGCACATCTTCGCCCAGCAGCGTGCAGGCGCGCATGCGCAGGCTCTTTCCGCCCTCCCGCATCGAGCGCAGGCAAACGGGGCAGGCGCAGAACGTGGCGGGCATGCCCTCCGCCGCGCCGGTTCCCAGATATTGATACTCCACGGCCAATCGAATCTCCTTTCTTTTTTGCATTATCCCTTGATGCCGGACATCGCAACGGACTGCACGAACTGCTTTTGGAACGCGAGGAAGATGACCAGAATCGGCAGGGTAATCATCGCGCTGAACGCGAAAATCTGTCCCCAGAAGGTATACACCGAGTCGTTCAGGCCGCGCAGCGCCTGCGGCAGCGTGCGCCACGTGTTATCGCGGGTCACGAGCGTCGGCCAGAGCAGATCGCCCCACGCGCGGATGAAGGACATAATGGCGACCGTCGCATAAATCGGCTTGGAGAGCGGGGTCATAATCTTGAAGAACACGCCGGTGTAGCTTTCTCCGTCGATGATGGCCGCCTCCAGCAGATCCTTCGGCATGCCGCGGAAATGCTGATAAAACAGGAAGACATACATCGGCGTCGCCAGATTCGGAATGGCCAGCGCCCAGATGGTGTTGATGATGCCCAAATTAAAGGCCACCATAAAGCGGTTGATGATAACGGCCTCGGTCGGAATGATGGTCAGCGCGATCATCAGCGAAACGAGCAGCTTCTGCCCCCGAAATTCAAGCATGCCCAGCGCATAGCCCATCATGCCGTTGATGAACATGCCGACGAACACCTGAATGATGGCGTTGACGGCCGAGTTGCGGAAGTAATGCAGAAAGTCGAGCTTTTCAAACACGGCGACATAGTTTTCGAGCGTCAGGCTGCCATAGGGAATGAACGCCTTGAGCGTCGCCATATCCGAAACGAGCTGCGTCTCGCTCTTGACAGAGGAAACGAACAGGAACAGCAGCGGCGCCAGAAAAACGACCGCCAGCGCGATGTACAGCACATAGAACAGGGCGGATGTGACCATCTTTTTCGTCTTATTTTCCACTTTCATCCTCAGTCGCCCTCCGTAAGCTTATTCTGAATCAAAGAGATCACCAGCACGATCAGGAAGAACACGACAGCCATCGCGGAGGTGTAGCCCACGCGGTTGTTGGTGAATCCCTCCTGATACATCAGGTAGACCAGCGTTGTGGTCGAGCCCGCCGGGCCGCCCTGCGTGAGCATATACACCTGCGTGAACATCTTGAGCGAGTAGATCGTGTTGGAAATAAAGACGTACACCAGCGTATTCTTGAGCTGCGGAATGGTGATATAGACAAACTGCTGCCAGGTGTTCGCGCCGTCGATCGTGCCCGCCTCATACAGTTCCTCCGGGATGAACTGAAGGCCGCCGAGCATGATAATCATCTGCATGCCGACACACTGCCAGATGGACATGATCGCAATGGACGGCATCGCCAGCGTCGTATCCTGAAGCCACTTCTGCGCTGGAACGCCGAACACACGCAGGATCGAGTTAAACAGACCGTCCGCCGTGCTGGAGAAAAAGAAGCCCCAGATAACGGTCACAACCGTCATGGTTACGACCTGCGGCGAGAAATAGATCATGCGGAAGAAGGTCACGCCCTTCGCCTTGCGGTTGACCAGCAGCGCCAGCAGCGTCGCCAGAATCAGCACGACCGGCACAAGGATGATCGTGTATTCAAACGTATTCCAGAACGCCTGAAGCGCGGTCTTGTTGGTGAAGGTCTTGATATAATTCGCCCAACCGACAAACTTGGTCGGCTTGTTCGGGTTGAGCACCAGTCTGCGATCCGTAAAGGAATAGAAAACAGACATGAAAAACGGCAGGATCATGAACAAAAACATGATGATGATCGCCGGCGCGGACAAACCCCACGCCGCTTTCGCCTGCGCGCGGGACATCTGGCTTCTCCGCTTCGCCCCGCTTCTCTTGACAGTGATTTCACTCATACGCAATGCTCCGTTCTATCGCCATGCCGGTTGTCCGTCAGCATGACGGCTCTCCCTGTTTTGGCTTTTTTGTTTTTCGGGTTCAAAGGGCAAAAGAAGCGCCCGGCCAGCGTTCGGCCGGCCGGGCGCGATGTGATTTTACTCGATGTTCCAGTCGTTTTCGACGATGATCTCATCGACGTACTCGGCCGCATCATGCAGCAGCTCAGCCGGATCGCCGCCAGCAAGAATGTTGGTCACGACACTTGCCATCTGGGTTTGAAGCGTCGAATGTGCCGGGGTGATCGGGCGCAGGTAGCTGATGCCCGCTTCCAGCTGCTCACGGTACAGGTACAGGCGGCCGCCCTCCTGCCACTGCTCCATGCCGTCCATGACGCTCTTGCGCGCCGGAACGCCGCCGTTCACATTGCAAACCATCTGGATGTATTCCGGGCTCATCATCGCCTGAAGAACCGTCCACGCCTGATCCGCCACGCCGCGATCGACCGCCGCGGTGGTCATCACGTCCACCGTAGAACCGGAGCAGGTGAACACGCCGTTGCCGAAATCCGGAAGCGGAACGATGATCGCGTCGTCGCCGAACGCCTCGACATGCTGGCTGTATTTCCAGTGGCCGAGCATGGAGAAGGCGGCCTCGTCGCGGCCATAGAACGCATCCTCGTAATCGCAGGCCGCGTTGACATAGCCCTCGTCGAGCATCTTCTTCATCCAGTCATACGCCGCGACGGTGTTTTCGCCATCCATCGCGCCGGTCGCAAGCATGGTATCGCGGTTCAGGTAATCGCCGCCGAAGGAAGCGATGACCGCCATCCAGGTGAAGTAGAGGGAGCTGGTCTTGTTCTGACGGATGTAGAGCGGATACTCGTAGCCGATTTCCTTGCACTTGGCGAGGATATCCTCAAACTCTTCGACCGTCCACGCATCCTTGTAAGAGGTCGGGATGCGCGCGCCGATCTTTTCGAGAATGCTCTTGCGCGTCCACATGGCCATGCCGGAGTCAAACTGCGCCACGCCGTAGAGGCCGCCGTCGTAGGTCACCTCGGACCAGACAGAAGGAAGAACATCGTTCT
>ERZ773192.3944-NODE-3944-length-10462-cov-13.303450_pt1 | contig 10462 bp, 7 predicted proteins | sample MGYA00581010_ERZ773192 | MGnify/ENA primary metagenome ERZ773192 (study PRJEB29015, sample SAMEA2737741) | human gut metagenome | biome: human gut; feature: human-associated habitat; material: faeces | place: China | collected 2012 ...
CCCTCCCCAAACCCCATCGAATCCTTATTCGCAGGTTGTGCGCCTTATCGTATGCCGTTTGTTGGATTTGGTTGTAGGGGCTGGAGGGATGCTCTGGCTGATTGGGAGGTTGGGTTGTTGGGTCACTGTGAAGTATGGATCTTAGGCAGGAATTTTTTATCGGTGTTTCGTGAAAAAGGGAGAGTCTGCTGGATTGGAAAGCCGCATGAAGGGGATTTTTCTTTTGAAATATTTCCGCATTTTTATTATATCTCCTTATAATCATTGATTGAAGGATGCCGCAGCGTATTCTGGGCGAAACCAAAGCTTCTTCCGAGGAGGAATCTCTATGCGTGGTTTCATGAAATATGCGTGCGTGTTGGCCCTTCCCCTGCTCGTAGCGGCGGGTGCGGCGCAGGCTCAGACGTGGCCCGATGGCGGCAACCCGTCCGAAGGTGCCACCCTGTATGATAGCTGTGTCCCCTGTCATACGCTGAACGGCAACGGACTCGCCGGAAAGTCGGTATCCGATCTGATGGACAAGATGAAGGCGTACCAGAGCGGCACCTTCACCGACGCCAAATTGCTTGGTATGCAGCAGGTATTGAAGCCGCTGTCCGACAAGCAGCTTCTGGATCTTGCGGCGGATGTGGCGGCGGTCGGTCTCGAGCTGCGTCTCGCCGGGGCCGCGCGTGCCGATCGGCGACGAGCCGCCCGAGGCCGTCTGTCGCACGAGGTGCGTCCACATGCCGGTCAGGCGCGGCAGCAGGTACTGGTATTGCGCCAGCTCCACCTGCAGCTGCCCCTCGCGCGTCCGGGCGCGCTGGGCGAAGATGTCAAGGATCAGGCCCGAGCGGTCGAGCACGCGCACGCCGAGCTCCTCCTCGAGCACGCGCATCTGTGACGGGGAGAGCTCGTTGTCAAACACTGCGAGGTCGCAGTCGTTGGCGAGGATCAGCTCCCGGAGCTCCGCCACCTTGCCTTCGCCGAGGAAGGTGCGCGGGTCGGGTGTGGGCTTGCTCTGCAGCAGCGTTGCCACAGGCTGTCCGCCGGCGGTCTCTACGAGCGCGGCAAGCTCGGCGAGAGAGACCTCCGTCGAGCGCTCGCGCTCGTCCATGCACGCCGCGGCGAGACCGGCCAGCGCGGCGCGTTCGATTTTCTGTTCGGTAGATTGCATAGGGGTCATCCTTCTGATGTGAAAATATTTTGTGTCAGGCTGCGCTCATGACGGGGGCAGCGGCTCGCCGCCCGCGGCGGGCGTCGGCGCGGCGAAGCGCTGCGCGCCCCAGATGCCGACAAGAATGGCGGCCGAGGCCACGGTGCTGATCCAGCCGAACGGCTCGTGCAAAATGAGCACGCCGGTGAGTACGGACACGACGGTCGAGAGATTGATGAGCACCGCGGTGCGTGCGACGGGCAGCACCTCGAGTGCGCGGTTGAGCGCGAGATAAGACAGCACCGAGGCCACCACGCTCAAAAACAGGATGGCCAGCACGAAGGGCGCGTGCGTCATGGGCTGCACGATGGCACGCAGATCGTTCCGGTGCTCGAGCAGGGACAGCACGCCGAACGCGGCGGCGCCCATCAGGCACGTGACGTATGTGCGCTCAAAGGCCGAAAAGCTGTCGGCGCAGGCGCGGCTGGCGACCATGTAGGCCGCACCGGCAAAGACCGTGCCGAGCAGGATGAAAAAGCCGGGCACGCTGCCCGAGCCAATGCCGGAGGCGTAGACAGCCAGCACGATCACGCCCGCGACGGACAGCACCGAAAACAGCACCTGCTGCAGCGTGGCCTTTTCGCGCAGGAACACCGCTCCGTAGATGAGCGAGCACAGCGGGATGAGCGCGATCATGACGCCGGAAAACGACGTGCTCGTGAGCTTGAGACCGTACTGCTCGCAGGGGAAGTAGAGTACGGGCTCAAACAGTCCCGCCAGCAGCACCGGCCGGAGATCGCGCCCGCGCAGGCGCACATGAAAGTGCCCCGTCAGGCACAGCAGATTCATCAGCGCGAATGCCAGCGCAAAGCGCCAGAACAGCAGCACGAACGGCGTGCCGTAATTCTGCGCGACGCGCGAGGCGAGAAACGTAAAGCCCCAGATGAAGTATGTGTACGCGGCGAGCCAGAACGCGGCTGTCGGCGAGGGGGTGCGGTGCATGGGTGTTATCCTTCTTTCTCGGTGGTAAAGGTGAGGTTCGTGCCGTCGGAGCGGCAGACGACCGTGCCGTTGAGGTCCGTGCGGTAGACGGTCACGTCCGCATCGCGCAGACGGCTGAGCGTGTCGTCGTGCGGGTGGCCGTATTCGTTCCCTGCGCCGCAGCTGATGACGGCGTACTTGGGCTGCGCCTCATACAGCAGACGGTAGCCCGTGGAGGTGCGGCTGCCGTGGTGACCGGCCTTGATGACATCACAACGGACGTTTTCGCCCGCATCGAGCACATCCGTCTCGCTCTGGTACTCGGCGTCGCCCGTGAAGAGAAAGGCGTTGCTGCCGTAGTCCACGCGCAGAATGAGGCTCTGGTCGTTGACGTCGCTGTAGTGCTTTTGCGGGCCGAGCACGGTCACGGTCGCGCCGCCGAGGGCGAACGTGTCGCCGACGCCCGGCACGGTGATGGCGAGATTCGCCGTCTCCGCCGCGCGCATGACGCGCTGGAACGCGCCGTTGCTGCTCGAGGTGACGGAGCTGTAGAACGTGTGCACCGGGAAGGCCGTAATGACGGCCTTCATGCCGCCGCAGTGGTCGGCGTGCGCGTGCGTGCACACGAGATAGTCGATGCTTTTGACGCCCTGCTGCTTGAGGTAGGTCGTGATATGGTTTGCCTGCTCGCCGATGCCGGCGTCGATGAGCATGGTCTGCCCGTCGCACTGCAGCAGTGTGCAGTCGCCCTGTCCGACGTCGAGATACGTCACGGTCAGGCCGCTGCCGGGCACGGGTGTAGCGGCGGCGTCGGGGTCGTTTCCGCCGTCACGGCCGGCGCCGAACCACATGGAAAGCCCCGCGATGACGAGCGCGAGCAGGATGGTGATCAGATGGTTTTGGGCCTGCGAGCTGCGGCCGCGTTTCGGTTGGGACATGGGATGCATCTCCTGTAAAAAGCGTGCGGGGCGTATTCCCCCGCCAGAGCGTGAAAGACGAAAAACGCAAAAAAGTCTGTGTAAGCAATACACAGACATTTTCTCATATCACGGCCCAAAATGCAACCCCGCGGCCGCCCGGATCAGGGGGCGGCCGCGGGGATTTTCAGACCTTTTTATCCGTTTTTGCGCCAGAGCTCAGCTGCGCGGATGCGCGCCTTTGCGCGTGCGCGTGCGGCCTCGGGCGTGGAGATGTTCATCTCCATGCCGCGCGCCTCGAGATCCGATTCGGCGCGGTGCAGCGCGGCCTCGGCTCGGGCAAGGTCGATGTCCGGTGCGCGCTCGGCCGTGCGGGCGAGCACGGTCACGTTCCCGGCGGCGACATTCACCGTGCCGGGGCTCACGGCACAGTAATGCTCCTTGCCGGCAGCCGTGTAGCGCACGACGCCGCACATGAGCGCGCCGAGCAGCGGCGCATGGCCGGGCAGGATGCCGACCTCGCCGTCAGCGAGCGGCAGCGTGACCTGAGTCGTCTGCGTATCCACGACCGCGCCGCCGGCCGTGATGATCTCCAGATGCAGTGTGTCTGTCATGGCGTGCCTCACTTGAGCGCGTCGCGCTTGCGCAGCACGTCGTCGATCGAGCCGCAGAACAGGAACGCCTGCTCGGGAATGTCGTCGCACTCGCCGCCGAGGATGGCCTCAAAGCCGCGGATGGTCTCCGAGAGCGGGACGTACTTTCCGGCCATGCCGGTGAAGTTTTCCGCCACGTGGAACGGCTGCGACAAAAAGCGCTGGATGCGCCGCGCGCGGTTGACGGCGGCCTTGTCCTCCACGCTCAGCTCGTCCATGCCGAGCACGGCGATGATGTCCTGCAGGTCCTTATACTTCTGCAGCACGCGCTGCACGGCGCGCGCGGTGTCATAGTGGCGGCGGCCGAGAATGTCCGGCTCAAGGATGCGCGACGTAGAGCCGAGTGGGTCGACAGCCGGGTAGATGCCGAGCTCGGAGATGGCGCGGTCGAGCACGGTCGTGGCGTCGAGGTGGGCAAACGTCGTGGCGGGGGCGGGGTCGGTCAGGTCGTCGGCGGGGACGTAGATCGCCTGCACGGATGTGACCGAGCCGTTGCGCGTGGATGTGATGCGCTCCTGAAGCTTGCCCATCTCGGTCGCAAGCGTGGGCTGATAGCCGACGGCGGAGGGCATACGTCCGAGCAGTGCCGACACCTCGCTGCCCGCCTGCGTGAAGCGGAAAATGTTGTCGATGAACAGCAGCACGTCCTGTCCGGACTCGTCGCGGAAGTTTTCCGCGATCGTCAGACCCGACAGCGGCACGCGCAGACGCGCTCCGGGCGGCTCGTTCATCTGACCGAAGACGAGCGCGGTCTTGCTGATGACGCCGGACTCGTTCATTTCGTTCCAGAGGTCGTTGCCCTCGCGCGAGCGCTCGCCCACGCCGGCAAAGACGGAGTAGCCGCCGTGCTCGTAGGCGATGTTGCGGATGAGCTCCATGATGAGCACGGTCTTGCCCACGCCCGCGCCGCCGAACAGACCGATCTTGCCGCCCTTGGCGTAGGGCGCGAGCAGGTCGACGACCTTGATGCCGGTCTCGAGCAGCTCGGTCGCGGGGGCAATATCCGTGAAGGCCGGGGCCTCGCGGTGGATGGGCAGATATTCCGCGGCGTGGACGGGGCCTTTGCCGTCGATCGGTTCACCGATGACATTGAACATGCGGCCGAGCGTCGCCTCGCCGACGGGCATTTTCACGCTCGTGCCGGTGTCCACGGCGACGCAGCCGCGCTGCAGCCCGTCGGTGGAAAAGAGCGAGATGCAGCGCACCGTGTTGTCGCCGAGCTGCTGCACCGCCTCCATGACGATGCGCCGCTCGCCGGTGTGCACCTCGATGGCGTTGTTGATCTCCGGCAGCTTTCCGGCCGGGAACTGCACGTCCACCACCGGGCCGATGACCCTTTTGACGATACCGTTTTCCATACGTTCTCCCTTCGTGGGACGCGGCGCTGCCGCCGCGGTGTTAGTCCGATTTGTCCGATTTTTTCAGCGCGGCGCTGCCGCCGACGATCTCGGAGATCTCCGTCGTGATCGCGGCCTGACGCGCGCGGTTGAACTCCAGATTCAGGTCCTCGATGAGCTCCGCCGTCGAGTCCGTGGCGGCGGTCATCGCGGTCATGCGCGCGGCGTGCTCGCCCACGCGGGCCTCGAGCATCACGGCGTAGACCGTGTTGTTCAGGTACAGCTCGAGCACGTTGTCGAGCACGGTCTGCGCGTCCGGCACGAACAGATAGTTGTTGTTCGCGGCGGGCGCGTCGGCCTCCGGCGCGGCGGGCAGCAGCTGCCGGTGCGTCGGCGTCTGGTGCAGCACGGAGTCAAAGTGCTGGTAGACGAGGTGGATCTCGTCCGCCTCGCCGGTGCGGTAGAGGTTTTTGAGTTCCTCGGCGATCTCGAGCGCCTCGGCCATGGTGGGCGTGTCGCTCAGGTCGGAGAAGATCTGCCGCACGGGCAGGTCGGTGCCCGCGAGCACGTCGCGCCCCCAGCGGCCGCACACGATCACGGAGCAGGGGCGCGCCTCGGCGCGCACGAGCCCCTCGAGGTGGCGCAGCAGCAGCTGGTTATACGCTCCGCACAGCCCGCGGTTGCCCCAGAAGACCACGTAGCACACGCGGCCGACGTGCCGCCGGGGCGTGAGATACGGGTGCTCAAAGTTCGCGTCGCCGGCGAGCAGGGCGTTGAGCACGGCCTGACTCTTGTCCGCGAACAGGCGCACGCCCGCAAGGCTCGTCTGCGTCTTGCGCAGCTTCGACACCGCGATCATCTTCATCGTGCGGGTGATCTGCTGCGTGCTGTTCACGCTGCGGATGCGCGCGCGGATCTTATGCAGATTTGTCAAGGGGCGTTCCTCCTCTCTGCCGGCGGCGGGGATGGTGCATCATAGATTCTTGAGCGTCTCGTCGGCAAGCGTGCGCAGCCGCTCGAGCGCCTCGGGCGGAAGCTTCTTGCCGCTGTGCACGAGGGCATGCAGCTCCGGATACGTGCGGTGGATGCGCGCAAGTAGCGCGTCTGCGTAGTGCGGCACGTCCTCGACGGCGATCGTGTCCGTATACCCCTCGCCGGCGGCGAAGAGCACTGCGACCTGATCGGCCGCGTCCATGGGCGCGTACTGCGGCTGCTTCAGGAGCTCGGTCATGCGGCTGCCGCGTGCGAGCGTGTCGCGCGTGGCCTTGTCCAGATCCGAGCCGAACTGCGCGAACGACGCAAGCTCGCGGTACTGTGCCAGATCCATGCGCAGACGGCCGGCGACCTGCTTCATCGCGCCGAGCTGCGCCGCGCCGCCGACACGCGACACGGACAGGCCCACGTTGATGGCCGGGCGCACACCGGCGTGGAACAGGTCCGTCTCGAGGAAGATCTGCCCGTCGGTGATGGAGATGACATTCGTCGGGATATAGGCCGAGATATCGCCCGCCTGCGTCTCGATGATGGGCAGGGCGGTCATGCTGCCGCCGCCGGCTTCTTCGCTCAGGCGCGCGGCGCGCTCGAGCAGGCGGGAGTGCAGATAAAACACGTCGCCGGGGTAGGCCTCGCGTCCGGGCGGACGCTGCAGCAGCAGGGAGATCTCACGGTAAGCCACGGCCTGCTTCGACAGGTCGTCGTAGACGATGAGCACGTCGCGCCCGCGGTACATGAAGTACTCGCCGATGGCGGCGCCTGCATAGGGCGCGATGTAGAGCATGGGCGCGGTTTCCGACGCGTGCGCACACACGACGGTGGTGTAGGCCATGGCGCCGCGGTCGCGCAGCTTCTGCACGACGCCTGCGACGGTCGATTCCTTCTGGCCGATGGCGACGTAGATGCACAGCACGCCCGTGTCCTTCTGGTTGAGGATGGCGTCGATGGCGATGGCGGTCTTGCCGGTCTGACGGTCGCCGATGATGAGCTCACGCTGGCCGCGGCCGATCGGCACGAGTGCGTCGATGGCCTTGATGCCGGTCTGCAGCGGGACGCTCACGCCCTTGCGCGCGATGACGCCGGGCGCGGGGCTCTCGATGGCGCGGCGCTCCGTCGTGCGGATCGGGCCGTGACCGTCGATCGGGCGGCCGAGCGCATCGACCACGCGGCCGATCATCTCTTCGCCCACGGGCACGGACATGATCTGTCCCGTGCGGCGCACGCGGTCGCCCTCCTGCAGGTGTCCGTAAGGACCGAGCAGGACGACGCCGATGTCCTCGCGGCCGAGGTCCATGACCATGCCGCGCAGCGTGCCGTCAAAGGCGAGCAGCTCGCCGGCCATGACGTCGGCCATGCCGCGCACGCGGCAGATGCCGTCGGACAGGCTCGTGACGACGCCGGTCTGGAACACGTCGATGGCGACGTGCGTGTCTGCGAGCCGGTCGCGGATGCACGCGGCGAGATCTGGATTTTCGTCCGTGGTGTGCAGGGCGCTGTTGGCCGCGTCCTGCTCGAGCAGGTCGAGCGCGTGGCGCAGCGTGCCGTCATAGTGCGTGTCGCCGATGCGCAGGCACACGCCGCCGATCAGCTCCGGACGCACCGTCGTCATGCACGTGACATGACCGTAGGCGCGCGTGAGCGTGTCCTTGAGCACGTCGAGCACGGCGGCGGGCAGCGGCTCGGCCGCCTCGACCTCCACGGTCAGCGTGCCGGTCTCGGCGAGGGTGAGCGCGTCGCTCGGCTGGGTGGTCAGATGTGCGCCGATGTTGGCGACAAATTCGTCCACGAGCGCGGCGCGCGCGGGCGCGACGTCGTAGTGCCGCTCGAAATAGCGCGCGGCCTGCACATCGCCCATGCCCTGCGCGAGCAGGGGGGTCATGAGCTTGCCGGGGCGCACGCCCGTGAGCATGCCCCACGGCCGGTGCGGCAGGCCGATGCCCATGGCCGCGCGGTAAAACGCGCGCTTGACCGCACCCTGCAGCCGCCGGTCGGTCTCGTTGGGGTCGGTCAGTTCCTCGTTGGGCACGCTCGTGCGGCCGTTGGCCGTCCGGCCCTGATAGACGAGCACGCACGTCGCGGTCGTCACCTTTGCGCCGGACATGAGCCGCAGCTCCGCGCGGTCGCCGGTCGGCCGGCCGTCCGGATACACCGGGCGCTCATCCGGAAACAGCGTCAGCAGCATCTGCTCCGCCGCGTAGCGGTAATCATGTCCGATCAGATAGAGATTCATGGTTTTCAGTTATCTCCTTTTCCCGTGTCAGGTCAGGAGCGGTCCTTGGCCTTGTTCTTGAGTTCTCTGGCCTTTGCCTTCAGGGCTTTGGCCAGCTGCTTGCGGCGCTGCGCGTGCTCATGCACGCGCGTGAAGGCCGGGCCGTTGGTCTTGCCTTCGCGCAGCGCCGGGAACGCCTGCGCGATACGCTCGTGCACGATGTTGCGCTGACCCAGCAGCTCCTCGCGGCGCTGCAGCAGTTCGCTGCGGCGGGCCAGCAGTTCGCTGCGGCGCATGAGCGAGTTCTCGGCGCGCTTTTCTGCGATCTCCGCACCTTTTTCCTTCGCGTCGGTGTAAACCTCCATGCTGCGGTCCTTCACGTCCGAGGCGCGAATATAGATCTCCTCGCCGATCTCGTCGGAGATGGCCGTGAGCGAATCCTCGATGGCCTGCAGGGCGCGCAGCTTCTTCGGCAGCTTGCGGATCTCCATGGCGGTGATGATGTTGTCCGCGATCCACAGGGCACTGAACGTGCCGAGCAGCACCCAGCCGAGCTTTTTCGGGATGAGGTCGACGACCTTGGCCACGAGCGGCTGGAACACATCGACCACGAACACGCACGCGATGCCCCACAGCACCGAGAACTCCAGGCACACATAGCCCTTGATGTTCAGCGGACGCTTGGAGTAGTCCCACCATTTGTCGTGGAACACTTTCTCGAGCACCCAGCCGGTGAGGTATTCGATGGCGCTCGTGAACAGCACGCTGCCGCCGAACAGCAGCCAGAAGCTGCTCTTGAGCGGCCCGAGCACGAGCAGCACGCTCATGACGCCGAAGCCGTAGATCGAGCAGATGGGGCCGTTGACGAAGCCGCGGTTGACGAACTTGCCGTGCGCGACGGCGGCGAAGGCCACCTCGGAGCACCAGCCGAGAAAACCGTAAATGTAGAAGTACCAGAGGATCTGGAACCAGGAATAGGGCACAAGCACGGAAAAAACTCCTCTCAGATCTGGGTGCCTGCGGTGATACTGACCCAGTCTCATCATGATGGTTCAAAGATTATAACATAATGCTCCGGGCATTTCCAGTCTTTCCGGCGCGGATGGGGACAAAAGCAGCAAAATGGACAAAAACACAGCGGAGTGCCTTTTCAAGCCTTCCCCTTTGAGGAGAAGGCTTGAAAAACTGCCATCTGCCTTTGTTTTTTCGCGCGCAAAAGCGGAGCGCACGACGGTGCGCTCCGCTTGGAAAACCGGGGATTTACTTGATCGTCAGCAGCAGCTCGCCGGCCTTGACCGTCTGACCGCCCTTGACAAAGACCTCGTCGATCGTGCCGTCCATGCGGGCGACGACGCTCGTCTCCATCTTCATGGCCTCGATCACGGCGAGCACGTCGTTGACCTTGACCTGGTCGCCGGGCTTGACGTTGACCTTCGACACCATGCCCGGGATGGACGCTCCGGCCTGGCTCTTATCGTTCGGGTCGGCCATGACGACGGTCTTGGCCGAATCGGTCGCGGTCGGGTCGGGCACGGAGACCTCGCGGCGCATACCGTTGAGCTCAAACTGCACGTTGCGCGTGCCGTCGTCGTTGCGGTCGCCGAGGCCGATGTACTTGATCATAAGGGTCTTGCCGTCTTCGATGTTGATCTTGTTCATCTCGCCGATGGCCATGCCGTTGAAGAACACGTGGCTGCCCATGCGCATGATGTAGCCGTACTCCTTGCGGTGGCGGATGTACTCCTCATAGACCTTCGGGTACATGGCGTAGGAGATGAGGGAGCGCGGCTCCTCGTAGTTCGGGTAGAACTTGCGGATCTCGCTGCGCAGCTGATCCCAGTCAACGGGCGGCAGCAGGTCGCCGGGGCGGCCGGTGATCGGCTTCTCGCCCTTGAGCACGACGCGCTGCAGATCCTTCGGGAAGCCGCAGGGCGGCTGGCCCATCATGCCCTTGAAGTAGCTCACGACGCTGTCGGGGAAGGCGAGGTGCTCGCCCTTTTCGACGATGTTCTCGGGCGTGAGGTCGTTTTGCACCATGAAGATCGCGAGGTCGCCGACCATCTTGGACGACGGCGTGACCTTGATGATGTCGCCGAGCATGAGGTTGACGGTGCGGTACATCTCCTTGACCTCCGCGAAGCGGTGGCCGAGGCCGAGCGACTCGACCTGCGGCTGCAGGTTCGTGTACTGGCCGCCGGGGATCTCATAGCGGTAGATATCGGTGACGGGGACCTTGA
>ERZ773192.3945-NODE-3945-length-10460-cov-3.596732_pt1 | contig 10460 bp, 8 predicted proteins | sample MGYA00581010_ERZ773192 | MGnify/ENA primary metagenome ERZ773192 (study PRJEB29015, sample SAMEA2737741) | human gut metagenome | biome: human gut; feature: human-associated habitat; material: faeces | place: China | collected 2012 ...
GTCTGCGGAGCAGCCGCAATAACCGACAGCATAAAAGCCCTGCCGCTGAAAATCAAGCGGCAGGGCTTTCTGTTTGCAGTCCGATCAGGCAAGGGCCTGCTGGATCTTTGCAAAGTCGGACAGGGTAAGGGCCTCGGGGCGGATGCGGGCGTCGAACCCGGACGCCTCAATGGCGGCAATGACCTTTTCCTTGGGCAGGTTCAGGCCGCCTGCAATGGCGTTGGCCGCAGTCTTGCGGCGCTGTCCAAAGGCCGCACGGATCAGTGCAAAGTAGCCGTCCTCGTCCTCCACCTGCACGGCGGGGGTGGGGCGGATGTCCATGCGCACCACAGCGCTGGTCACCTTGGGGGCGGGGTAAAAGCTGCCCGGTGCGGCGGTGAACATCAGCTTGGAGGTGGCGTAGTAGTTCACCGCGCAGCTGATGGCGCTGGAGGCGCGGGTTCCGGGCACAGCGGCCAGACGGTCGGCGGCCTCCTTCTGCACCATAACGGTCAGGCTCTCGATGGGCAGGCGATCGCCCAGCAGCTTCATCACGATGGGGCTGGTGATGTAGTAGGGCAGGTTTGCGCACACTGCCACCGGCATCCCCGGGAACTCCTCGGCAATGAGGGCTTTCAGGTCCACCTTCAGCACATCCTGCAGCACCAGCTTGAAGTTGTCCACACCGGCCATGGTCTCGGCCAGCAGGGGCGGCAGGCGCTCGTCCACCTCAATGGACACCACCTTGGCGGCGCGCTTGGCCAGTTCCTTGGTCAGCACGCCGATGCCGGGGCCGATCTCAATGACACCGTAGCGCTTGTCTACCCCGCTGGCATCCACGATCTTGGTGGGGATGCCCGGGTTGATGATAAAGTTCTGCCCAAAGCCCTTGGAAAGCGCAAAATCGTACTTTTCGCACAGGGCACGGATCACAGAAAGGTCGGTCAGTTCCGGCATAGGGTCATTTCCTTTCTCAGAAAAAGGCTGTTGCAGAACGCAGCAGCCTTTTTGGTGTTTATGGTTCAGGATCGTGGGGTTCACTCCGCTGCGCTCGCAGCCGTTTCCGGCTCAGATGCGGCAGTCTCACCCTCGGCGGGCTCTCCTTCCGCAGTCTCTGCGGGGGCGGGATCGTCTGCTGCGGCAGAGGAAGCAGCGCTGTCCGCTGCGGCGGCAGAGCTTGCGCCTGCCAGCGTAGTAGTGCCGCTCAGCTGCTGGGCAGCGCTGACAGCGCGCTGCACCTGCGGGTCGGTCTGGGGGGTGTAGTCGTAGAAGTTCGTTGCTTCCTCTGTGCTCAGGGCACGCTCCACATCCACCGTCAGGCCGGTGCCGTCAAAGCAACTGCCGTCACCGCAGACCAGCTTTGCCACCGTGATGACAACGGCACTGCCGTCCGACAGGCGCTGCGGGCTGCTCTGGATGGTGCCCTTGCCCATGGTGGTGGTGCCCACCAGACGGGCACCGTTCATGGTGCGCAGGGTGGCTGCGAACAGCTCGGCTGCGCTGGCGGTGTTGCCGTTGACCAGGCAGACCATCGGCAGACTGACGGAGCTTTCAGCATCGCTGCTGCCGATGACGGTGCGGTTGCCGTTTTTATCCTCGGCGTAGGCCACCGTGCCCTCCGGGGCGATCAGGTCAATGCAGTTGATGGCATCTTCCAGAATGCCGCCGCCATTGTCCCGCAGGTCGAATACCAGACTGGCTGCGCCGCTGGCGGTCAGGGTGCGCAGGGCGTAGTCCAGCTCGCTGGGCGTAGTGCCATCGAACTGACGAATGCGGATATAGCCCACATTGTCCAGCAGCTGGTAATCCACGGTGGTGCTGGTGTATCCGGAGTGGGTCAGCTCAGCGGTTTTACTGGCGGCAGAGCTGTCCAGCCATGTCACGGTAACGGTAGTGCCCGCCTCGCCCTGCAAGGCTTTGTACACGGCGTCTGCACCGGACAGGCTCTTGACATCGGTATCGCCCACGGTGGTGATGTAGTCCCCCACGGCGATGCCTGCTTCCTGTGCGGGAGAGCCATCGTAAACACGGGTCACCTTGGCGTAACCGGTCTGGTCGATGCCAAGTTCCACGCCGATGCCCAGGATCTTGCCGCTCTGGATGTTCATCAGTTCGGTGTAGGCGTTGGCAGTGTAGTAGCGGGCGTACTTGTCGCCCGTACCCAGCAGATAACCGGCGGTCAGGCGGTCGTACAGGGTGGCCTCATCGATGGTGTAGTAATCGTTGCTGCGGACGTAGCGGTCCACCTCAGCGATCTTGTTGTACATACTTTCCTTTTCTTTTACGCTGTTGACCGTGCTGTCGAACAGACGCATGGCGATGAGCATCGTGATGGAAAAGGTCACGGTCATGGCAAGGATCACAATGGTGACTGCCATACCCAAAGAAATTTTACGGTTCATGGTTTTTTCCTCCCGGTCAGAGCGGCAACATCATAAGGATGCTGCCCAGCAGCGAGAGTACAAACACCCCTGCCAGAACCAGACAGCCGATGCGCAGCACGCGCTTGCGTTTTTGTTCGTTCATAGATCAACCAGACTCCTTGCGTTGCTTGTTAGTTAGTTATGGGGGATGGGGATGCAGCTGCGGGGGTTCACGGCGTTGGCCTTGGAGCCGCCCTTCCACACCTCCAGATGCAGGTGGTTGCCAGTGGAATTGCCGGTGGTGCCCACATAACCGATCAGTTCGCCCTGCTTCACATACTTGCCTGCACTGGTAGCCACCGAGCGCATGTGCGCGTACAGGGTGGAATAGGCATTGCCATCGGACATTTTGCCGTGGTAGATGATAACGTAGTTGCCGTAGCCGCCGGTAGACCAGCCTGCCACCTGCACATAGCCGCTGGCGGCTGCGTAGATAGGCGTGCCGCCGGCTGCCGCAAAGTCGATGCCGGCATGGAGTTTGTTCACGCCGGAGACAGGGTTCTTGCGCCAGCCGTACTCGCTGGAGATGCGGCTGTAACTCTTCAGCGGGCAGGCAAAGCCGCTAAAGCTCAGCTGCGGTTTGCTGGCAGAGGCCGCGGCGATCATCTTCTGGATCTCCTTTTTCACGGCCTCGTAGTTCAACTCGTCGGATTCAATGGCTGCCTGTGCCTTCTGCTGCGCCGCCTGTGCCTCGGCAGCGGAAAGTTTTGCCGCAGAGATGCTGTTGTTCAGCTCGCTCTGCTTGCCCTTCATCTGGGCGTTCTGGCTGTCCAACTCACTCTTCTGGCTTTGCAGCTCTGCCTTTTCGGCTTCCAGACCAGCCTTCTGCTCTTCCAGCGCGGCCTTATCGTCCTCCAGCTCCTGCTTGGCGGACTTCATGTTGTTCATGATCTCGGTGTCCTTGATGGAGATATCCTGCATCACCTCGTTGAAGGTAAGCAGCTCGTACAGGTCGTTCACTGCGCTGAGCATGGCCACACTGCCGCCGTCCCGCAGCTCCTGCATGGCAGCCATGTGCTTTTTGAAATCAGCCCACTGACCGTCGATCTCGTTCTGCTTTTCCTCGATCTGGGTCTGCTTGTCCGTGATCTGGGTTTGCATCACGCCGATCTGCTGTTCCTTCTCGCCAATGCTGTTCTGCACCGCGGCGATCTGGCCGCCGAGCACACTGATCTGATCCTGCAGAACGGTGACCCGCTCCTTCAGCTCGCTTTCCAGCGCTTTTGCGGCAGATTCCTTCTTTTGGGCGTCCGAAAGCTCCTTTTTGTGCTGGTTGATGGACTGGGATAGCTTATCCAGCTTGCTCTGCAAGCTGGCCATGCTGGTATTGCTGGTAGCCGCCGAGGCCGGGTACACCGTGGCTGTCAGCAGCAGGCAGACACAGGCCAGCCCAAGGCTGACCGCACGGATCAGCTTGCTGCGGGGGCTTTCCGGCCGGGCGTGCCGGGCGGTATAAGGGCCTGTGAGCCGGAAGGGCTTTGCGTGCATTGCTTTACTCATAAAACGCGGCTCCTTTCGGTCACACATTCAGATGTTTGCGGATAGAGAACATGCTGCCCACGCCGCCTACGATAGCGCCGCTGAGCAGGCTTGTTACCACGATGGTCGGCAGCACGTTTGCCACCGGCACCAGTGCGCGGCCCATGAGCATCTGCCAGATGCCGCCCAAGCCGCCAGCGGCGTTGACCACATAACTGTAACAGCCAAGGCTGACCGCTGCGGTCAGGATACCGGAGATCAGGCCCATGGTCAGGCCCTCCACAAAGAAAGGCAGGGTGACCATGCGGTTGGTAGCACCCACATACTTCATGATCTCGATCTCGCGGCGGCGGGCAAAAACGCTCAGACGGATGGTGCTGCCCACCGTGATGATGCTGACCACCATCAGCACCAGCACGATCATGCGGCCGCCCTTGGTGACGGCTTTCTGGATCTCCACAAAGACATTGGTCATCTCCACCGGAGCAGTAACGCTGACAACGCCCGGGATGGCCTGCATCTTCACGCTCATGCGCTCCATCTGGGTCAGGTCGCTCAGGGTGACCCGGTAGTTGGCTTTAAAGGGGTTATCAGTCTCAAATTCATCCCACAGGGAGGAATAATCCTGCATGTAGCCGCGGTAGGTGTCGAGCACGTCCTGCTTGGAAACGTACTGCACCCCGCTGACCCCCGGCATAGCCGAAAGGGTCTCGCCTACCTGCGCGGCGGTGGCATCATCGCATTCGGGGTCCAGATAGACCACCGTCTCGTTCTGGCTTCCCAGATAGGCCACCATGCTGCCCACATTCACCTCGGCCAGACTGGCAAAGATGTTCAGGGTCATACACACGCTCAGGGAAGCGATGCAGGCAATGGTCATGGCCCAGTGCTTGCCCAAGTTGCGCACACCGCGCCGGGTAAGGAAAAAGAAGGTAGAGGGACGCATCATACGGCAGCCACCTCCTTTTTGGCAGCGGACGCATCGTCCGCATCAAAGGCGGCAACATCCAGCGAAAGATCATCCTCGGCGGCGGCCACGGGGTCTGCGGGCACGTCCGAGACGATGCGGCCATGGCTCAGGGTAACCACACGCTGATGGAAGCGGTGCACCAGCTCGTGCTCGTGGGTGACCACCAGCACCGTGATGCCCATTTTGCTCACCCGCTCCAGCAGCTGCATCATTTCCAGGCTCAGCTCCGGGTCAATGTTGCCGGTGGGCTCATCTGCAATGACCAGCTTGGGGTTATGCACCAGCGCACGCGCCACAGCCACACGCTGCTGCTCGCCGCCAGAAAGGGTATCCGGGTAGCACTTGGCCTTATCCTCCAGATGCACCAGCTCCAGAATGTACTCCACGCGGGGACGGATCTCCTTGCGGGGCACGTTGAGGACGTGCATGGCAAAGGCCACATTCTCGTACACGGTCATACTAGGGATCAGCCGGAAGTCCTGAAAGATGATGCCCATCTGACGGCGCAGGTAAGGGATCTTGTGGCGGCGCAGCTTGGCTACGTCCTTGCCCAGTACAGTCACCTTGCCGGAGGTAGGCAGTGCCTCCCGCAGAATCAGCTTGAGCAGGGTGGATTTGCCTGCGCCGGAGTGACCCAGCAGAAAGACGAACTCGCCTTCATCCACATGGAAGTTGATATCCTCCAGTGCAAGGCGGCCACCCTTTTTATATTCTTTGGAAACGTGTTCAAAATCGATCATGGAATCGTATTAGCTCCTGACATCAAGATTTTTGACGGTCAAGACAGCCCGTCCGCAGCCTGTACTGCAAAAAGAACCGGCCAGCATCGGTTTCGAGCGGCCGGTTCTGCGCCGACGGCTTTGTGCCGCAAGCGTTTGCTTAATATTTGGCCGGGTTGTTGGACAGGTACTTCTTGACCATCAACGCCACCTTAAAGACGATGGCATCGTCGAACTCACGCAGATCCAGACCGGTCAGTTTTTTGATCTTTTCCAGACGATACACCAGCGTGTTGCGGTGGACAAACAGGCCGCGGCTGGTCTCAGACACATTCAGGTTGTTCTCGAAGAAGCGCTGGATGGTGAACAGGGTCTCCTGATCCAGGCTCTCGATGCTGCCCTGCTTGAACACCTCGCGCAGGAACATCTCGCAGACAGTGGTGGGCAGCTGGTAGATCAGGCGGGCAATGCCAAGGTTGTCGTAGCGGATGATCTGCTTCTCGGTGTCGAACACCTTGCTGACCTCCATGGCGATCTGGGCTTCCTTGAAGGAGGTAGCCAGATCCTTCACGTTGGAGATGGGGGTGCCGATGCCGACCACAGCCTTGATGTAATGCTCACCGGACAGGGTGTCCACGATGCTGGCAGCCAGCTTCTCCATATCGGTGCGGTCGATGCCCTTGCGGATCTCCTTGACCAGGACGGTGTCCGTCTCGCTGATGTTGAAGACGAAGTCCTTCTGCTTGTCGGGGAACAGGCTGCTCACCACGTCGTAAGCGGAGATGTCGCCGCCGCTGGTGACGCGGACGATGAACACCACGCGGGAGACGTCGGTGGCAAAGTGGAGCTCACGGGCCTTGGCGTAGATGTCGCCGGGCAGGATATTGTCCAGCACCACATTCTTGATAAAGTTGGCTTTGTCGAACTTCTCGTCGTGATACTGCTTGATGCTCTGCAGGCTGATGGACAGCACAGCGGCAAACTGGCCCGCAGTCTCGTCCGCACCTTCCACAAAAACGGCATAATCGTTATGCTTTGCGCTGGAGAACTGCTGGTAGGTGTAGCCATCCCGCACGAAGCGGTCACCGGCCGTCAGACGCTCTGCCATAAAGCCCTCGCGCACCTCGCCGATCAGGTTCAGCTCCGAGCAGGAAATGACAGCGCCAGTCTCATCCACAACGCCGACCACCCGATTGATTGCGTCCTTCATCTGGTAGATCACGCTTTGAAATACTCTATTGGCCATAAATGGATACCCCTTTTCCTCGTTTGTGCAAGCCGCGGCGGCATGGGTTGTGATTTTAAACAATTTAGCCGCATTACAATCTATATTTTACACAAAAGAATTTACTTTTGCAACAGATTTCAACAAAAAAAATAATTCTTTCTTGTTGAAATTATCTTTCGGGGCCATTTTTTGCCAAAAAAGTGCCTTTTTGCGTGGTTCTTACCGTTATTTTACCGGTAAATTGTGATACATTTTTGAAAGTCGCGTGAAAAGTGCAGTGTTTTATCTGGTAATTTTTTCCACTTCTTCGTCAGAAAGCTCCCGCCACTGCCCCGGCGCAAGCTGTGCATCCAGTGCAAGGCCGCCAATCGCCTCCCGGTGCAGGGCATTCACCCCGGCACCGTACACACCGAACATCCGTTTGATCTGGTGGTACACCCCCTGCCGCAGCACTACCCGCACGGTGCATCCATCCGGGGAAAGGGCGGTCACCTCGGCGGGCGAAAGAGCAGTGCCGTCTGCCAGCGTGACCCCCGCCGCAAAGCCGGTGCACATCTCCTGCGTGAGCGGCGTGTCGATGGTCACAGTGTAGGTCTTGGAAACATGGTGCCGGGGAGACAGGATATCGTGGGCAAAGCCGCCGTCATCGGTCAGCAGCACAAAGCCGGTGCTGGTCTTATCCAGCCGCCCGGCCGGGAACAGCTCCCGCCGGGGGTAGGCGTCCCCTACCAGGTCCACCACGGTGGTGTCACGCTTATCAGTGGAGGCGCTCACCACCCCCTCGGGCTTATTGAGCATGAGGTAGACGAACTTCTGATAGCGCAGCGGCGCGCCGTCCACCGTCACCGTGTCGGTATCCTTCAGCTGGGTGTCCCCTTTTTTGCACACCGCGCCGTTTACCTGCACGCGCCCCTTTGCCAGCATGGTTTTGGCCTCGCTGCGGGTGCACTGGGCAGTTTCGGCCAGATATTTATCCAAACGCATAAGCGGTTCTCCTTTGTTGATGATGCCCTCAGTGTAACATGACAAACAAAATCGTGCAAGGCACAAACGCAAAAAGGAGAAGCCCGTGGGCTTCTCCTTTTTGCAATTGATCTTGTTATCAGACGCTCAGGGAGGCGTGCTGTTCCACATCCTCGGGGTCAGCGTCGAAGATAGGCTGCAGGACGTTGGCGATAAATTCCTCCACCTGCTGGGGTGCACGGCCCACAAAGTTCTCCGGCACAAGCCCTGCCACGATCTCCTCGCGGGTCAGGCCAAAGGCCGGGTCTGCGGCAATGCGGTCCACCATATCGTTGGGCAGGCCCTCTTCCTTGACCTGCTTGCCAGCGGCAATGGCGTGCTGGCGCAGGCGCTCGTGGAGTTCCTGACGGTTGCCGCCCTTTTCCACAGCCTGCATCATGATGTTCTCGCTGGCCATGAAGGGCAGCTCTGCCATCAGGCGGCTGCGCACCACTTTGGGGTAGACCACGATGCCGTCGGTGACATTGAGCATGATGTTCAGGATGGCATCGGCAGCCAGGAAGCCCTCGGCCATGGCAACACGCTTGTTGGCGCTGTCGTCCAGAGTGCGCTCAAACCACTGGGTGCCGGTGGTGAAGCTGGGGTTCAGCACATCCACCATCAGGTAGCGGGCAAGGGCGCAGATGCGCTCGCAGCGCATGGGGTTGCGCTTATAGGGCATGGCAGAGGAACCGATCTGGTTCTTCTCGAAGGGCTCTTCCACCTGCCGGTCATGCTGCAGCAGGCGGATGTCGTTTGCCATCCGGTAGCAGCTCTGGGCAATGGAGGACAGGACGTTCAAAATCCGGCTGTCCAGCTTTCGGGGGTAGGTCTGCCCGCACACATCATAGAGCCGATCAAAGCCGAAGCTTGCGGCTAATTTCCGGTTCATCTCGTCAATCTTCGCGCTGTCGCCTTCAAACAGCGACAGGAAGCTTGCTTCGGTGCCTGTCGTGCCGCGGCAGCCGAGAAAACGGATGGCAGAAAGGACGTCGCGCAGCTCCTCCAGATCCAGCATCAGGTCCTGCAGCCAGAGCGTCGCACGCTTGCCGACGGTCACCAGCTGCGCGGGCTGATAGTGCGTATAGCCGAGGCAGGGCAGGGCGGCATAGCGGTCTGCGAAGTCGCACAGATTCTGCATCGCGGCTTCCAATTGCCCCTCAAGATAGCGAAGTCCGTCGCGGTACAGGATCAGGTCGGCGTTGTCGGTCACATAGCAGCTCGTCGCGCCCAGATGGATGATGCCCTTTGCACCGGGCGCGTCCACACCGTAGGCATAGATGTGCGCCATCACATCGTGGCGGATTTCCTTTTCCTTTTTCGATACGATATCGTAGTCAATCGGGCTGATGTGCGCTGCCAGCTCGTCGACCTGCGCCTGCGTGACCGGCAGCCCCAGCTCGTGCTCCGCGCGCGCCAGAGCCACCCAGAGCTTTCTCCACGTCTCAAACCGGCTGTCCGGCGAGAACAGGTGCAGCATGTAGCGCGAGGCATAGCGAGATGCCAGCGGGCTTTCATAGGTGGGTTTCATGCTGGTTTCTCCTTAGCGGTAGATGATTTCGTCGCGCTTTGCACCGACGGAGACATAGCTGATATGGCAGCCGATCTGCTTTTCGATATACTCAACATAGTTGCGCGCCTCGACGGGCAGATCTTCATACTTGCGGACACCGGAAATGTCACAATTCCAGCCGGGCATAGAGGTCATAACGGGCTTTGCCTTGCCGATGACGGCGGTGAAGGGGAAGTCGTCGGTTTTTTCGCCGTCGACCTCGTACTGCTCGCAGATGGGAATCTCGGTCATATAGGAAAGGACATCGAGCTTTGTGAGCGCAACCTCGGTTGCGCCCTGGATCTGGCAGCCGTAGCGGGTGGCAACGATGTCGATGGGACCGACGCGGCGGGGACGACCCGTGGACGCGCCGTACTCTGCGCCAGCCTCACGAAGCTTCTCCGCTTCCTCGCCGAACCATTCCGCCGTGAACGGACCTTCGCCGACGCAGGTGGAGTACGCCTTCACAATACCTACCGTGCGGTCAACGTGGCTTCCGGGAATGCCCGCGCCCACGCAGGCGTAACCGGCGTTGGAAGAGGAAGACGACGTATAGGGGAAGATGCCAAAGTCAATGTCGCGCAGCGCGCCGAGCTGCGCCTCAAACATGATATTCTTGCCGGCAGCCTGTGCGTCGTACATATACTTTGTCGTGTTGCAGATATAGGGCGCGAGCTTTTCGCCGAACTCCTTGCACCAGGCAAGCATATCGGACAGCTTGTAGGGGTCTGCGCCGTAGACGTTCTGAATCGTAAGGTTCTTCCATTCGAGGATAGAGGCAAGGCGCTTTTCCAGATACTCGGGGTACAGTAGCTCGCCGACCATGATGGTCTTCTTCTGATATTTGTCGGAGTAGACCGGCGCGATGCCGCGCAGGGTCGAGCCGTACTTCTTGTCCTTGAGGCGAGCCTCTTCCAGACCGTCGAGCGCGCGGTGATAGGGGAAGACGATGGTTGCGCGGTCAGAAATCTTGAAGTTCTCCGGCGTGATGGGCACGCCCGCGTCCTTGAGCGCGGACATTTCCTTCCAGAGGTCCTCAATGTCGACGACGACGCCGTTGCCCAGCACGTTCACGACGCCGGGCAGGCAGATGCCGGACGGAATCAGA
>ERZ773192.3950-NODE-3950-length-10452-cov-3.342599_pt1 | contig 10452 bp, 9 predicted proteins | sample MGYA00581010_ERZ773192 | MGnify/ENA primary metagenome ERZ773192 (study PRJEB29015, sample SAMEA2737741) | human gut metagenome | biome: human gut; feature: human-associated habitat; material: faeces | place: China | collected 2012 ...
CCCATGCCGCCTCTTTCTGCCATATCCGGCCGCTGTGTTTTGTCTGTACGATCAGAAAAACCACTTTCCTGCGGCGCCCCGTCCGCGTTGGTCTGCCAGTCTTCCATGTTAAACTGGCCGCCGTTGCCCCTGCCGCCTCCCATACTCTGGCTGTCCGGCTTATACAGCTCGCCGTAATCGCTGCCATAGTTGCGTTCCAGAAAAGCCTCTTCCACGCCTTCCACTGCGACATACAGGCCCCATTCCTCGCCGTTGACGGTAATATGGCTATATGCACATTCCGGCACATCCAATCCCATCTCGCCCATGATTTTATAGGAAATATATTCGCTCATACTGCTGTTATCCGAATAGTTGTTATTCAGGCAAAGCTTTTTCAAGCCGTAATAATTGCCGTTATTGTCATAATAATCAAAATCCAGCTTAAAGCTGTAACGGTCGGAATCGGAATTGGCCACAGAGGTCAAGCTGTTGTTGCCCTTCGTGCGAATTGCCACATTCCCGATAGTCTCCCCGTTAATCGTCGCATTCGCCTTATGGTATTCCTCCTCCAACGGGTTTTCCAGCATATCCTGCCAGTCCGCCTCGTCAATTTCAATGTTGATTTCATTTACCGTATCATCCTGAAAGATATGCTCCGCGTAGGTATATTGGCTTTCTGCCGAATCCGCCCTGCCGACGGCGCAATACGCCGCCACGCAAAACACCACCACCAAAAGCCCGGAAAGCAAAATCATCTTATATTTTTTCAATACATGCAAAGGAGTTCCTCCTTCCATTATGCCGCATAATTCCCGTCATAGCTTACCATGACTGCGGATTCCACACCCTTCATATTGCTCAAAACATTCACAAAGGCACTATCGTTATCCTTGGGGCGAATTTCATAAATCACCTCCGAGCCTGCCCCACCCGTCACAGTCTTGGATTTGAGCTGCATTTTCTTTACCTCGCCCCTGATATAGCCTTCTATCTTCTGTTCCAATTCCCCATCCATCAGGCGCACAATAATCAGATAGGGGTTATCCTTCTGCTGATGGTTTGCAAAAAGAAGCAGGAAAACGCCCAAAATGGGACAGCCCAAAAGTGCCAAGGGCAGCAGGCTTGCGCCGCAGAGAATCCCCTCCGCAATCGCCCAGAACAAAAACACCAAATCCATCGGGTCCTTCACGGCTGTACGGAAACGCACGATAGACAGCGCGCCCACCATGCCCAAGGACAGCACCACATTGCTTGTCACACCGCTGATTACCAATGTGGTTACCAATAAAATTGCCACTAAGGAAACATTAAAGCTGCGGCTGTAAAGCACACCGCTGTAGGTTTTCTGATATACATAAAAGATAAACAGCCCAATCACGAATGCTGCCCCAAGGGAAAGCGCTGTATCTAAAAGGGAAAAGCTGCTGAAGCTATCCAAAAAGCTGCTTTTAAAAACGTCGTTAAATGTCATTTTCTTCATCCTTTCTCTTATCCGTTCAGACTGCAAGCGGCAAATTTAGAAAACGCCTGCTCTCTGTTTTTTGTTGTCAAAATCGTTCTGCTTACCACATCCGGCAGAAAATCGTCATATTTTACCTCCATAATACACCTGCCGTCCCGCAGCACAGGAACCGTCGGCGCATCCTTTCGGAAAAACGCCTTGATGTCCTTGCAGGAGCAGATATCCCTGTCGAAGGTAATCCGCACATTTCCCGGCGCATAGGTAAACGGCTCTCTGCAATAATCCACAATCACAGAGGGGCGAAACAGCTCCAGCTTCATTTTCAAAAATAGTTCCCGCACCAAAGGCCGTTCATCCGCCTCCATCCACGCAAGGTCGCCGTCAATGATTTTCTGCACCTCCGCCGCCGTCAGCCGACATTGATACTTATGCCCAACGGCATAGCGTTTACTTTTCTTCTCCAAACGGATAAATGCCGTATCAAAATCATAATAGCGAATCCGAAATTTATCACGGACAGCCGTCCCCGAAAGCTTTTCCTTCAGCACCTTTTCATACAGATTATCGAAATAAAGCGAGCGAATCAGATATTCTCTTGCTCCCTTCAGGTTTCTGTCTCGTTGCATAAAGGAGGAGAGCCTTCTTGCCGTTACCATGCTTTCGCCCTCTGTTACGGTATATTTCAATTCCTTTCTCCATTTTTCTTCCATAAAAATGCACCTCTCTCTCATTCGTGTTTTAGTATACGGGATAGAAATTAGGGGGTACTTAGCCCTTTGTTAAAACCCTGTAAAAGAAAGATTAGAAGACCATTAGGGCAATAAAAAAAGAGCCTGCCTTTTTAAAAAGCAGACTCTGTCCTCCCAAGTCAAAATTCGGTTTTAACTTACGGCTTCGCCGTTACACGAACCATTCCGGCTCTGCGCGTCTTTCATAAAGCTCCTCCAATTCCTCCTTATGGTAGATATAACCGGGGTCATCAAAATATCTCGCCCCAACGGGACATTTCTTCACGCAGGCACAGCATTTGATGCAGATGCCGATATATTCTCTGATATTTTCTCTGCTGATGGAGCCCATGGGGCAAACCTCCGCACAATGCCCACAGCCAACGCAGGCATCACTTACCTTCGGCTTTACCTTGCGAATATCAATATGCGCACCATGTCTGTCCTGTGGCTTGAAATAGGGACGAATGGGGTCGCACCCCTTCACAGACGCAGGAGCCGTATATTCCCAGCCGCTTGTCAGCTTTTCCGCGATTTTTGCGCCAAATTCCTGCATGCTTGCCAAATCCTTTGCATCGGGTCTGCCTGCCGCAAGGGTTTTGGAAAAGGAATGCTCGCTCACAAAAGCACCGCCTGCAACCGTCTTAAAGCCATCCTGCTCCAGAATATTTCTCAGCTCAATCAGCGCATCATCATAATTGCGGTTGCCAAAGGAAACCACAGGCACCGCATACGCACCGTTGCCCTTTACCTGCTCCGTCAGATAGGGGAGCAATACATTCGGCACACGCCCTGCAATGACAGGTGTGCCGCAAACCACCAAATCTCCCTCGCCGAAAACCGCATCCTTTTCTCTGCCCTGCGGCAATGTAAAATCATAGCTTTCCAAGGGCAAGCCCAGCTTTGCCGCCAATGCCTGCGCCGTTGTTTTCACTGCCTTTTCCGTTCCGCCTGTCGGGCTGAAATACATCGCCCATACTCTTTTCAACTCCATCTCTCATTTTCCTCCTTCACCCGAAAAACAAAATATCTCTTTTGTTCATCATACCTTAGAAATGCCCTTTTTTCAACTATATTACAGCTTTCTCCTGCCATATCCTCACTGCTATACAAAAAAATACAGATTTGATTGCTTTTTTTATTCCTCTGTGCTATGATGACAGTAAGAAAGGATTACCGCTTTTGGAAGGGCGGTCAGTCCGATATAGTTGGTTTAGACCGTCTAACTTCTGTTAGGCGGTCGTTTTCTTATCAGTTCTTATGCAAAAAGCATAAGGTGATAACTCCAATGATTACCAAGCTATATTGAAACAAATCAGTATATGTAACCATAGATATCACCCCCTTTACAGGAAGTGACTGAACCGCCGAGCGATAATCCATATATTCAGTGTATCATAAACTTCTTTTTTCGACAACAGCTTCTCTCAGCCCTCCAGAAGCTTCCCCACGAAATACGGAAACTGCTTCTCCCACCAGGGCCAATCGTGGTTCACATCCTCACCCCAGAAATCAATCCACGCCGGCACAGCAAGCCGTTCAAACTGCTCCTTCAGCATCCATGCGTCCTTTTTCGCTTCATCCTCCCATGCACCCTGTCCGCAGCAAATAATAATCTTTCCGCGGCGGAACTGCTCCACCAGCGGATGATCCTGCGGCATCTGCGGCAAATAATCCACAGGCGAATTATAATAAATATCCACATCATCATAATTCGGGAAGAAATACCCTGCATGAAACAGACCGCTCAACGAAAGGCATCCGCCGAAAAGGTCAGGTCTTCTCAGATAGAGGTTCACGCAATGATAGCCGCCCATGCTCATCCCTGCAAGCATCACTCTGCCTTCATAGGAAACGCCGTCCGTTTCGCTGTGAATCTGATGCAGGCGCGGCAGAAATTCCTCGCAGAGATAACGGAACCACTGCTCATGCCGGAGAATTCTGCCATGCCGGTCACCCCATGCCGCGCTCCACGTTTCCGCATCCACACAGCCTACACAGAACAGCTGCAGCTGTCCGTTTTCCAGCCTGTCCGCAACGGTATTCACCATGCCTCTATCCTCAAAATCGTAGAATTTCCCATCCTGACACGGAAAAACAATCATCGGCAGCCCTGCATGCCCATATACCTTAAACTCCATGTCTCTCTGCAAATGCTGTGAATATTCTTTGTAATATCGAACGTGCATAAAATCCCTTCTTTCTCCTTACGCCAGCAGAAGATACGCAAAATAGCCGCCATAGCAGGCAAGCATCAGCAGTCCGTGCCGGCGTTTCAAAACCCTTCCGCGGTAAACACATATAAGCAAAAGCACCGCTGCCGCAACCGCCACAATGCTGTCCACCCGGAATGTAGGCTGATACACAACCGGTACAATCACCGCCGTAATACCGACCACAAACATAATATTGAACAGGTTGCTGCCGACAATATTACCGACCGCAATATCCGAATTGCCCCTTCTTGCCGCCGCCACGCTTGTCACCAGCTCCGGCAGGGAAGTGCCAAAGGCAACGATTGTCAGTCCGATAAAACGTTCACTTATGCCGAAAATACGCGCAATGGCAGATGCCGCCTCCACAGCCACATGACTGCCGAAAATAATTGCTGCCACACCAGCCACAACAAGCAGAATCAACCTGCCGAAGGATACCTGCTTCGCGTATGCGTCCAGCTCCTCATTCTCCACAACGCCTCTTTTTGCCAGCCGCAGAAGATACAGCATATACACCACCATGCACGCCAGAAGGATGACACCCTCTGCTATGCTGATGATATTGTTCTGCAGTCCCATAACTGCCAATAAAATCGTCACACCTATCACCATCGGAATTTCATAATGAATCGTTGTTTTCTGCACCGCAATCTGACACACCACCGCCGTCAAGCCCAGAATCACCAGAATATTCATGATATTGCTGCCTACTACATTCCCAATCGTGATTTCCGCACTGCCACGCAGTGCCGCCGAAATACTGACCGCCGCCTCAGGCATGCTTGTCCCCATGGCTACAATCGTCAGCCCGATGACAATCTGCGGAATCCCGAATTTATTTGCAATGCCTGCGGAGCCCTCCACGAACCAATCCGCTCCCTTTACCAACAGCACAAAGCCAACCACCAAAGCCACAAGGGCAAATACTATCTGCATCACGCACGCTCTCCTCTTTTTTCTGACGTAAAATATATTGTCTCATTATACCCCTATGATACAAAAAAATCTACTGTCCTCCCTGATTTTCGGGCAAAAAAATCCCTCTCGCGCATTACCATTTTTTCGGAAAGCAATTTTCATAAGATGACGCAGCAAAATATTCTGCAGAAAGTTTACAGATATCTGCAGAAACTGTATGATAAAGATATCTGATAAAACGAGCAAAACAAAAAACAAACCGTATAGAAAAGGGGATGCTCATAGGATGACAGATAAGGATATCTATTTGTGGAGAACTACCGTAAAAACAGGAAGTCAGGATGGGAAGGCATTTGAATTCTGCCTGCAAAACAATATTCTGGGCGTAGGCTGGTGCTTACGCAATACAGATGACACTCCCTATATCCCGACTTCTATCGAAGAATGTGAGAAAAAAGGGCGCGAACAGTATGATTCCTGTCGCGGCTTTGTTGTATCCATTCACGCCTTAAAGGAAATGGCTGTGGATGATCTGATTTGGACACGCCATAATGGCGTTTACTATTTATGCCGTGTACTGAGCACATGGAAATATAACTGCGATGCCGTGCATATCTATGAGGATGTCATCAACTATGTGGATGTTGAATTCCATGAAATCGGCACTGTTGAGATGATTCCCGGAAAGGTTGTAAACAGCTTTCGCGCAAGCGCAGCATTGCAACGAATAAAGGGGGATGTTCCGTTGAAATACTCGGAGCACCTGTATAATACGATTACCGGAACACAATTCTATCCGGACTGCGCTGTGAAAAAAGAAGAAATTCTGGATTTCCTACAGCCGGAAGATGTGGAGGAGGTCGTCAGCTTGTATTTGCAGTTAGAAAAAGGCTATCTCCTCTACTCCAGCACAAATAAGCTGGATACGCAGACCTATGAATTTGTTGCCGTAGCAAGAGACGGCAGCCACAAGGCATATCCGCAGGTCAAGACAGGAAAAACGCCTCTTGACGGCAGTCATTATAAGGAATTAACAGCCAACGGAGATAAGGTTTTCCTGTTTACCGTTGAGGGAGAATATAAAAACACAGCCGGAATGGATATCATTGACAGAAAAGCGCTGATTGACTTTATATATGGGCATAAAAGCATTATGCCCGGCAGAATCAGGCAGTGGCTGTAATAGTTTGCCCCATAACTCATAAAAGACCGGCATTGCAGGCGAAAACAGCTTTGCAGTACCGGTCTTTTATCATATTATTTTTATTTTAGGAAGTCCTCAGAAATTTTCAAAGGAGATATTTTTTATTCTACGTCATCCAGCAGATTCCGCATATCCTGCAAGCTGATAACCAACGTAGAAATATTATGCAGCAATGCAGATGTTGCAGGCATAAATACGCCGGCTACGCCAAACGCGATTAGCCCTGCATTGATGCCGACGATTGCACGATAATTTCTGTGAATTCTCTTCATCAGCAGGTTGCTGAGCCGCTTCAGCTTTACCAGCTCATGCAAATCATCCGCCGCAATCGTGATATCTGCGATTTCGCGGGCAATCTCTGCGCCATCGCTGATGGCAATGCCGACATTTGCCGCAGACAACGCAGGCGAATCGTTGATGCCGTCACCAATCATAATAACCTTGTTGCCCTTTTCTGTTTCCTTGCGTACAAATTCCGCCTTATCCTCAGGCAGAACCTCGGAAAAATATTCCCCAATGCCAACCTTTTTTGCGATTGCTGCCGCGGTGTGCTCGTTATCCCCCGTCATCATCACAATTCTTTTCAGTCCAAGCGCTCTCAAATTGCTGATCACCTCTGCCGCCTCTGCGCGCAGGGGGTCTTCAATGCAGATGACCGCCGCCAGCCTGCCATCAATCGCCAAATACAGGTGAGAATATTCCTTCGGCAGTGCATCGAATTTTTCCTGTTCCGCAGGGTCAATCGTGCATGCCTCATCCTCAAATACAAAATGATAGCTGCCAATCACAACCTTCTGCCCTTCTACGGAAGATGCAATGCCGTGTGCAACGATATATTCCACCTTGGAATGGGTTTCTTCATGCTCCAGACCTTTTTCTGCCGCCGCAGAAACAACCGCCTTTGCCATAGAATGAGGGAAATGCTCCTCCAGACAGGCCGCCAGACACAGCAGCTCGTCTTCCCCCTTGTCGCAGAAGGTGTAAACCCTACGAACCGCAGGTCTTGCCTTTGTCAATGTGCCTGTTTTATCGAATACGATGGTATTTGCTTCCGCAACTGCTTCCAGATATTTGCCGCCCTTTACGGTGATATGATAAGAACCGGCTTCGCGGATTGCAGAAAGCACAGAGATAGGCATGGAAAGCTTCAATGCACAGGAGAAATCAACCATCAGTACAGCCAGTGCCTTCGTCACATTTCTTGTCAGCGCATAAACCAATCCTGTCCCCAGCAGGGTATACGGAACCAGTCTGTCCGCCAGATGCTCTGCTCTGCTTTCCACTGTGGATTTCAGCTTTTCGGAATCCTCAATCATGGTTACGATTTTTTCAAACCGTGTGGAGCCGCTCATTTCTCTGACCTGTAAAACAATTTCGCCTTCCTCTACAACAGTACCAGCGTATACGTATGTACCGACTTCCTTTCTGACGGGCAGGGATTCACCCGTCATGGATGCCTGATTGACCATTGCTTCGCCCTGACGAATGACCCCGTCGAAGGGAATGACATTGCCCATGCGAACAACAACGCTGTCACCAAGCGCAACCTCCTTCGCCGAAACCAGAATTTCCTGTCCGTCCTGCAGCAGCCATACCTTGCTGACATTCAAAGACATGCTCCTTGCCAGATCGTCAACGGACTTCTTATGTGTCCATTCCTCCAATGTTTCGCCGATCCCTAACAAATACATAACAGATGCTGCTGTGTTCATTTCGCCGCGGAATACGGAAACGCCGATAGCAACCGCATCCAGTACGCTGACCTCAATTTTGCGCTGCAGCAGGCAATGCGCCCCTTGATACAGATATTTTGCGGATTTCACAGCCGTAATTGCCGCGCGAACGGGATAAGGCAGGAACAGCTTTTTCCCGAAATGTATCAATGTCTGTCCAACCAGCCTGCTCTGATATTCCGCATTCATCTCTCTGGAAGAATGTCCGGAAATTGCCGTAGGCAGCTCCACCCTGTCATAGCAGAACTGCTTCAATGCAGTAATGATGTCTGCACGCTCCGCAGTGTATGTAACAACGGCATCACAGGTCTTTTCATATACCTTAGCGTGTGCCACGCCGGGCAGCCCCTCCAGATAGTATTGCAGGGTATCCGCCTCAGCAAAGGTCATTCTGTTCTGCATCATGTGCACACGAAGTCTGCCCTCTATTTCATGCTTAATTTGAAATCTCATGTTTACACCTCCAAAGAAAAACGGAGCCATAGGCCCCGTTATCAGAACTCTCGTTCCTTATGCTTCTGTTGCTTCTGTTGTTTCTTCAGCTTCTTCTGCTTCCTCTACGGAGTTCTCCTTTTCGTAGCGTTTCTCGTTGATCTGCTTTGCTTCAGCCAAAATATCCTCTGCGTTTTCCTGTACAACATTTGTTGTTTTCATCACGCAATCCTTTGCACGCAGCACTGCAGCAGTACCCTGTGTGTAAACCTTCTTCGCATCCTTGCTGCCCAGAACCTTCAGCCCTGCTGTACCGAACAGCACACCACCTGCAAAAACAGCAACCTTATCCAACTTAATATTTTTTACACAATCCAGACATTTTTTAAGCATATTAAAAACCTCCTTTAAATTTTATCATTTTCTCTTGTAACCGGTGAGCATGGTCATGAAGAAACAAAACACGCAAAGCCATGCCCATGTTTTATGATTTTTCATACAAAACCTCCTCATCTGTTGTTTTCTGTCTAATAATAGCACTTTTTTGTAAAATTAGCCAAGCATAACATCCTTTATTGATATTTTTTTTCAAATTGCATCTGTTTTGTAGACATTTTTTACAGAAAGCACTCTTTCGTCCTTCAAGTAACCACAGTCTCGCAGACCCGTCTGCAGCACCCTGTTCCACTCTGCCGCATCCAAATGCAGCTTTCCGCCATCCTCCAGTGTCACAGTTATGACTCTGACCTCCGCAGGCTCTGTCATTTCCGAAAATTTATAGAGATTTCTGCGGTTGATGGCACCGATTTCCTCCAGCATATTCAGCGTACGGTATACCGTTGCCGTGCCGATTTTCTTGTTGATTTTCGAGGTTTTATATAAGATTTCCTTGCAGCTGCCGCAATCATTTTCCAGAATAATATCAATCACCGCAATACGCTGCTTTGTGATGCGGTAGCCGCCTTCCTTCAGCTTTCGTAAAATCATCTCTCTTTGCATGTGAATACGAAAATTTTCAAAATCTATTGGCGCTTCCTTTTCAATTTTTGTAAACTGTCTCACCCCTGCGCCTCCAATCCTTTTTATGTCTGATAAAAACTGATTTTGTGATTAGTATAGACTAACATTAGTTAGTTGTCAATAACTGTATGGCATATCCGCTCGAAAAATCCCGTTTTTATAAAATAAAAATGTGATAGAAAAAGCTCCCATCACATTTTTGTATTTTTTCCTATATTTATGTAGAAAAAGAAATGCCCTATTTATTCTTGTTTCTGTCTCTCACGCCCACCAGCGTATACCCCGTTGGACGCAGAATCATTTTAAACTGCTCATCGGTATATTCCTTTTTCATCCGCACAAAAGCGGAATTTCTTTTCAAATCTGCCACAGCCCAAATGTCTCCCTGCTCATTCAGTGCATTTTCCAATGCTACATAAGCGTTTTCCGCAGCATAAATATCTTCATCCTCACTGGAATAACTGGTAGAAATAATGGCATTGGAACCTCCCTGGAATAATGCAGCGCAACTTGACAGACTCGTTGCCATCAATGCAAAAAGCAGAACCATAACTCCTATCGTCAGAAGGATATTCCGGTTCTGCGCCACAATCTCCTTGACTGCTGCCTTGGCTTTCTCCGTAAATCGCTGTGCATTTACAAACACTGCGTCTTTCGCAGCCTTTCCCTGTTTCGCAGCCTGATACTGTTTCTGGTAACGCTTTTTCTGCAGTAATTTCTTTAAGGCAGACTGTTTTTTCTGCTCTGCTTCTTTCTG
>ERZ773192.3957-NODE-3957-length-10443-cov-5.915094_pt1 | contig 10443 bp, 10 predicted proteins | sample MGYA00581010_ERZ773192 | MGnify/ENA primary metagenome ERZ773192 (study PRJEB29015, sample SAMEA2737741) | human gut metagenome | biome: human gut; feature: human-associated habitat; material: faeces | place: China | collected 2012 ...
GCCGTGATGGCGTACCAGATGCCGTCCACGCCGAAGATCAGCGGCAGGAGGATGACGGACGAGGTCTGGAGCACCAGCGTCCGCAAAAACGAGATCACCGCGGAGATGAGCCCGTTGTTCAATGCCGTAAAGAACGAGGACGCGAAAATATTGAAGCCCGCGAACAGGAACGCGAACGAGAACAGCCGGAACGCATGACACGTCAGCGTATAGAGCCCCTTGTCATATCCGACGAACAGCCGCGCCAGCGGCGCTGCCAACACCTGTGCCAGCACCGCCATCACGACGCCCGCTCCGCACATCAGCTTCACGCTCTTGCCCAGCATATTCTTCAGCTCCGTGTGGTTCTGCGCGCCAAAGTGGAAGCCGACGATCGGCGCACAGCCGATCGAATAGCCGATGTCGATCGCGATGAACACGAACTGCACATACATCAGGACGCCGTAGGCCGAAATGCCGTCCTCGCCGATGTATTTCAGCAGCTGGAAATTGTAGATCATGCTGACGATGGACGACGAGATATTGCTCATCAGCTCGGACGAGCCGTTGCCGCAGGCGTTCAGCAGCGGGCGCAGCTCCAGCCTCGTTCTGACAAGGCGCAGACGGCTCGAATTCGGGCGGAGGAAATAGACCAGCGGGAACAGGCCGCCCACGCACTGGCTCAGGCCCGTCGCAACGGCCGCGCCTGCAATTCCCCAGCGGAAGCCCGCGACAAACAGCGCGTCGAGCGCCATATTCGTCACGCCCGCCGCGACCGTCGCGGCAAGACCCAGCTTCGGCTTTTCCGCCGCAATCAGGAAGCTCTGGAACACGTTCTGCAGCATGAACGCGGCTGTGAACGCATTGACGATGCGGCCATAGCGCACGCAGTCCTCCAGCATCTCCGGCGTTGCGCCGAGAAACAGCGCGACCGGCCGTATGAACACCACGCCGGTCACCGAGAGCAGCACGCCGAGCAGCGCCGTAAAGAGAATCATCATGGAAAAATAGCGGTTGGCTTCCTCCTGCCGGCCCTCGCCGAGCGTTTTGGAGACAAGTGCAGTGCCGCCCGTGCCGATCATGAAGCCGATGCCGCCCAGCACCATGATAAACGGCATGACCAGATTGATCGCCGCAAAGGCCGTCTTTCCGGCAAAATTCGAGACGAACAGCCCGTCCACCACGCCGTAGATCGACGTAAAGATCATCATGACAATGGACGGGAAGACAAATTGGAGCAGTTTTCGATAGGTAAAGTGATCGGACAAGCGGATCTGCTGTTTCATTGCTTATTGCTGCGCCGCCGGGTCGGGCGGCGTTCCTCCTTGTGATGAAAGCGTTCTGAGCTCCTGCTCGAAGAGCAGGCGGTACTGCCGGGTCAGGCGAAGAAAGGCCGCGCGGTCGTCCGGGGACATCGCGCGCAGGGCGGCAGCCTCCGCCTCCGGGATGCGGTCGACGCGCTCGCGGGCAAGCTGCTCCCCCTTCGGCGTCAGCCGGACAAGCTTGCTGCGCTGGTCCGTGCCGGCTGAAAGCGCAAGATAGCCCTCCGCGACGAGCTTTTTGAGGGCTGAATTGACGGTCTGCTTCGGCTCGACAAGGAACTCACAGATCTCCGCCTGTGTAAAGCTTTTTTCCTCGACGCGGAGCGTGTAGAGGATCCAGAACGCGCATTCGGCCATGCCGCAGTTCTTCGCCGCGCTCCGATAGAGATCGTCCAGCTTTTTCGTCTCTTTGTTGTACGCCATCAGCGCCTGATCAAAAACCCGGTTCATATCCGTGCCTCCCAACTGTCCGAAATCAGACCATCGCAGTATAGTCCGATTTCGGATGTTTGTCAAGTCTTTTTTGCTCGATTGCAGCGCCAAAGGCTCCCCCTTTCGCAAAGGGGAGCCTTTGGTGCGGTTTACGCAGGCTTATTCCGCCGTCTTTTTGCGGAAGAACAGCCGCTCTACGCGCTTATAGAGGAAGAACGTCAGGACGGACACCAGCACGCCCTTGAGCAGGTTGAACGGCACGACGGCCAGCAGCACGAGCGTGGACAGGTCGGTGATCGCGCCGTTGACCTGCGTGCCCATGGCGATGATGGCGTCGAGCGGCAGGCCGTACATGACGGCAAAACGCGGGATAAGGAACCATGCGTTAAAAAGGCTTCCAAACACGGTCATAACGCCCGTGCCGAGCGCCAAAGACGCGACCGCGCCCTTTTTGCTCAGCAGCTTCTGGTACAAAATCGACGCGGGCAGCACAAATGAGCAGCCGACGAGGAAATTTGCCAGATCACCGACGAACGCCGTCGACGTGCCTTTAAGCAGCAGGTGGATGAGCACCTTCAGAAATTCGCAGACCACACCCGCGACCGGCCCCAGCGAAAACGCGCAGATCAGAACCGGAAGTTCGCTGAAATCGAGCTTGTAAAATGGCGGGGCGAAGAACAGCGGCAGCTCGATCACCATCAGAACGCCCGAAATTGCCGCCAGCATCCCGACGGTCGTGATGGTGTGCGCGGTGTTCAGCCGGTGGCGCTTTTTCATCACCAGCTTCTCCCCTCCCCACGCCAGCAGCACGACCGCCGCCGTGACTGCCAGACAGAGCAGCACAAATTGAACATTTTCCGAGATCGAGGCGAACAGCGTTTTCATTCAGATCATCCTTTGCAAAACAAAATAAGCACCTGAAACGAGCTTCAGGTGCTGCAAACGGACGGCCCAAATAAACTATGTCTGGCTGTCGCGTAAAAATCTTCTTCCATCCAGACTGTACTGTCGGTACCGGAATCACACCGGTTCAGCTTGCGCTCGCGGACTTTACCGCCGGTCGGGAATTTCGCCCTGCCCTGAAGATCGATTCAATTGTACCCGTATAGTAGCACGCCGCGGGCCGCTTGTAAAGAGGCAGTTTTTCTGATATACTGAAAAAAACGAACCGGGAGGGAAGTGCCTGTGATCTGCGCCTTTACCGGCCACCGGCCGGAGCGATTGCCGTGGGGCCGGAACGAAGACGATCTGCGCTGCGCCGCGCTCAAGACGCTTCTGCGCCGCACGGTGCGGGAGGTCTATGACCGGGGCTTTCATACCTTCCTGTGCGGCATGGCCCGCGGCTGCGATCAGTATTTTGCCGAGGCCGTCCTCGCCGCAAGGGCCGACGGCGCGCAGGACGCACAGCTGTGCGCCCTCGTCCCCTGCCCGTCGCAGCCGGACGGCTGGGACAAGGCTTCCGTCGCGCGCTATTGGGCGCTGCTTGCCGCCTGCGATCAGCTTGAGGTGCTGGAGGATCACTACAGCCCCGGCTGTATGCTCCGGCGCAACCGCGAAATGCTCCGCCGCGCGCAGCTGCTCATCTCCGTCTACGACGGCACCCCCGGCGGCACCGCCGCAACCGTCCGCCTTGCCGAAGAGCTGGGGATCACGGTGCTGCCGCTGTGGATGTGAGCACCCCACAATGGCTCCCTTGAAAGGTAATGTCATCAACTCAAGCGCAGAACGCGTCAGTTTTACGCAGAGAGCGGAAGAAAACGGAATAGAGCTGGTAGGGGCGGAGCAGAGCCCGCCCCTACAAACGCGCACACCAAAGCCTCCCATTATTTCGAGAGGTGCATCCTCACTCCGGCATCTTCAGCCCGTGCATGACGCCGGTTTTTGCGCTGGAGGCGACGTCTGCGCCGACGACCTGGCCGTCTTTGACCAGAAGCGTTGCGTAATACACGCCGCTTTCGTCCGGGTAGTTTGTGATCCGGTAGACGTAGCGCGTCAGTTCCTTGCCGCTGTATTGCAGCAGATCGTAGCCCTGCGAGATCTGAAGCTCGTTGTAGCGCAGGAAGACCTCGCTGGGGTCAGCCGGGACGGTGACCTGCTGGGTCTTGACCGGTTCCGGCTCGACCTGCCAGCCGTAGCTCTCGAGGAAGGCGATGCGCGCCTCGTTCGTTGCGCCCTGCGTGCCCGTTTTCGCGGGCTTTTCCGTTTCGCCGCCCGCGCCGCGCAGGCAGAGCGCCAGCACGACCGCCGCCGCGATGAGCAGCAGCACGATGAGCAGCAGTCTTCTTTTGGGGACCTTCGCCGTCATGATGACCATGGAACGATTCCTCCGATCTATTTGATTGCATGGTACAACCTATGCAGACCGATTTTATTTATGACAGGAGCAGCCATATGCAGAGACTGGACAGAATTCTGAGTGAGGCGGGCGTCGCCAGCCGGAAGGAGCTGCGCGCGATCATCCGCGCGGGCCGCGTAACCGCAGACGGCGCGGTCGTGACCGACGAGAGCCGGAAATTTGACGAAGCAACCGTCCATATCGCCGTAGACGGCCAGCCCGTGCGCCTGCGCGGGCCGGTCCTCATCATGCTCCACAAGCCCGCAGGCTATCTGACCGCCGCCGACGATCCGAAGGCAAAGACCGTCATGGAACTTGTGCCGGACGAATACCGGAGACTCGGCGTTATGCCCGTCGGCAGGCTTGACAAGGATACGGAGGGGCTTCTGCTGCTGACAAACGACGGCGATCTGGCCCACCGCATTCTGTCTCCCCGGCACGGTGTCTGGAAGCGCTATTACGCCGAGCACGAAGGCCGGACGGGGCCGGAGGATGTGCGCGCGTTCGAGCAGGGACTGGTGCTGGCCGACGGCCTGCACTGCCTGCCGGCGAAGCTCACGCCGCTGTCTGACGGGCGCTCCATCGTCTGCGTGCAGGAGGGAAAGTACCATCAGGTGCGCCGGATGCTTGCCAGCCGGGGTTGCCCGGTAACATATCTGCGGCGCGAGGCAGAAGGCGGATTAACGCTCGGATCTCTCCCGCTGGGACAGACAAAAGAACTGGATATTGTGGAGGCCGAAGGGCTTCTGCAGAATATCCTGTGATTTTGACGGAAGAAAAAACTTGCATATTTTGAGAGCAAAGCCCCCTGAATTTGGAGCAAATGACGAAAAACTATGAAAATGCCACAAAAAAAGATAGCCGTTTTCAAATAAAATGTCAAAAAGGCCTTGCGCTTCTGCCGAAAACGTAGTATTATGTCAATGGTTGTTTGTGTAAAAAGCAAGTTGTAATAGGGAGGGCGTATTATGTCCAGCCGCGTTTTTCAGAGTGTGATCGTCCAGATGAAGGAGGCGACCGACCGCATGATCGGCGTGATCGACGCCGACAGCACCGTGATCTCCTGCAGCGACACCTCGCGCATCGGGGAAAAATGGCCCGAGGCCGTTATCAAGCTCAACAGCGCCCCGGACTCCATTGTCGTCGTCGACAAAAAGACCTTCAAGCCGCTCGTTTCCTGGAGCGCCTACTTTGACTACGCCGTGTTTGCCGAGGGCGACGACGAGATCGCCAGAAGTCTGTGCGTCATGGCCTACGTCGCGCTCAACGGCGCGAAGACCTACTATGAGGAAAAGCACGACAAGGGAACCTTCGTCAAGAATATCATCACCGACAACATTCTGCCGGGCGATATCTATATCCGCGCGAAGGAGCTGCACTTCGTCACCGACGCGCCGCGCGCCGTCTTCCTCGTCCGGCAGGTAGGCCGGGCGGACGTCGCCTCCGTCGACGTGCTTTCCGGTATGTTCCCGGACAAGCAGCAGGACTTTGTCCTGTCCATCAACGAGACGGATATCGCCATCGTCAAGCAGATCGCGCCCGGCACAGAAAAGGCCGAGCTGCTGCAGACGGCGCAGACCATCGAGCAGACGCTCCGGTCCGAGCTGTTTGTCAAGACCGTCATCGGCATCTCCACCGTTGCGGGCCACCTGCGTGAGCTGGCCGACGCCTATAAGGAAGCGCAGGTCGCCATTGAGGTCGGTAAGGTCTTTGAGACGGAAAAAACGATCATCAACTATGAAAATCTCGGCATCGGCCGCCTGATCTATCAGCTCCCGACGACGCTCTGCGAGATCTTCCTGTCCGAGGTGTTCAAGAAGAACTCCATCGACACGCTCGATCAGGAGACGCTGTTCACGATCAACAAGTTCTTTGAGAACAATCTGAACGTCTCCGAAACGTCCCGCAAGCTGTTCGTCCACAGAAACACGCTGGTGTACCGGCTTGAGAAGATCAAGAAGCTCACCGGCCTTGACCTGCGCGAGTTTGACGACGCGATCATCTTCAAGGTCGCCCTCATGGTCAAGAAATATCTTGTCTCGCGCGAGAACAGACTCATCTGACCCGCGCAATGCTTTGAAAATCGGAGTTTAACATGATCGAATTACAGGATGTGCATAAAACCTACGACACCGGCACGATCGCGCTGAACGGCATTTCCATGAAGATCGACGATGGCGAATTTGTCTTTCTGGTCGGCCCGTCCGGCTCCGGCAAGTCCACCATCATCAAAATTCTGACCGCCGAACTGCGCCCGACCTCCGGCAGCGCGCTTGTCAACGGCTTTGCCGTCGAAAAGCTCCGCAGCCGTGCCGTGCCGTACCTGCGCCGGACGCTCGGCGTCATCTTTCAGGATTTCCGCCTGATTGGCGACAAGTCCGTCTATGAAAACGTCGCGTTCGCCATGCGCGTCATCGGCGCGCCGGAGAAGGAGATCCAGAAGCGCGTGCCGTATGTGCTCGAGCTGGTCGGTCTTGAGACGAAGGGCCGCAGGCTCCCGAACGAGCTGTCCGGCGGCGAGCAGCAGCGCGTCGCCATCGCAAGAGCGCTTGTCAACAATCCCAGCGTCATCATCGCCGACGAGCCCACGGGCAACCTTGACCCGGCGCGCTCGCTCGAAATTATGATGCTGCTCGAACAGATCAACGCCCTCGGCACCACGGTTCTGGTCGTCACGCACGAGCGGGAGCTTGTCAACCGCTTTACCAAGCGTGTCGTCGCCATCAACGAGGGCAAGATCATCAGCGACGGAATGGACGGGTATTATCTCAATGAAGAAGAATAACATCGGTTACTTACTGCGCGAGGGCTTCCGCGGCGTGTTCCTGCACGGCTTCATGTCCTTCGCGGCCATCTGCGTGACGGTGGCGTGCCTCATTATCATGGGCTCGTTCTGCCTCATTCTCTACAATACCAGCGCCATGGTCAAGGAGCTCGAGAGCGAGAACGAAATGCTCGTCTACATCGACGAGAGCTATTCCGAGGCAAAGGCCAAATCCGTCGGCTCACAGATCAACCTTATCACGAATGTCCGCTCCGCGACCTTCGTCTCGCGCGAGCAGGCGCTTGATGATTTTGTCGAAACGTTGAATGATGCAGATGCTTTTGCGGGTCTTGACCCTGATACGCTGCGTGACCGCTATGTCGTCACGGTCGAGGACAATTCCCTGCTCAAGCAGACGTATGAGAAGCTGAAGGAGATCGACGGCGTAGCGGAGGTCATTGCGCACTTTGAGATCGCCGAGGGCTTCCAGACGGTACAGAATGTTCTGAATATTGCGTCTTTGATCATCGTTTCCGTTTTGTTTATCGTCTCGCTGTTTATCATTTCCAACACGGTCAAGCTTGCCATGTACTCCCGCAGCGAGGAAATTGCTATCATGAAGATGGTTGGCGCGACCAACGCCTTTATCCGACTGCCTTTTGTCGTCGAAGGCTTTATCATTGGGATCATCGCCGCCGCAGCCGCGTTCTTCCTCGAATGGGGCCTGTACGATTTCGTCCTTTCGAAGATCGCCCAGCTCGACACGCTCAAGCTGTTCGTGCTGACCCCGTTCACGGACGTCATTGAGATCGTCGCGGCCGCCTACGCAATCACGGGCTTCCTCGTGGGCGTGTTCGGCAGCTTGCTCTCCATCCGGAAGTTCCTGAAGGTGTAAAACCGGGAGGTACCCTTACTTATGAAACAAAAGAAAAGCGGCTCCGGCCGCCGGATCGTCTGCCTGGTGCTGGCCGCCGTGATGCTGCTGGGCCTGATCTCCAGCGCCCTTATCATCATGGTCAACGCCGCGTCGAGCTCGGAGATCAAAAAAGAGCTCACCGGCCTCCGCAATCAGCAGGCAGAGCTCAAAAAGGAGCGCGAAGCGCTTCAGGCAAAGATCAAGGAAAACCAGTCCAAAACGCAGACGCTCGTCGATAAGAAATCCGATATCGACCAGCAGATCAGCATGACGCAGGCGTCCATCAACAACCTGAACGAGCAGGTGCAGCAGTACAGCCTGCTGATCGCCAACAAGCAGGCCGAGCTGGAAGCGTCCCAGGCCGAGGAACAGCGCCTGAACGAGCAGTATAAGACCCGCATCCGCTCCATGGAGGAGACGGGTAATATCTCCTACTGGGCGATTTTGTTCGGCGCGAACAGCTTCTCGGATCTGCTGGACAAGATCGACGTGATTCAGGAGATCGCCAAGGCGGACCAGCTGATGCTGGAAAAGATGAAGGCCGTCTCCGAGCAGATCGCATCCGAGCGCACGGAGCTTGAGCAGCAGATGGCAGAGCTTGACACGACGCGCGAGGAGCTTGACCAGCAGGAGGCGGAGCTTGAGGCGCAGCGCACCGAGGCCGACAGTCTGCTGCTGGAAATGATGCAGGCCTACGAGGAAATGAACGCCGATTACGAGCAGAACATGGCCGACGAGGCCGAGCTGTCTGACGAGATTGCCAAGTCCGAGGCCGCGTATTATGCCGCCCTTTCCAAGGAGGAGGCTGAGCGCATCGCAGCGCTGAACCGGCAAAACAACAACAAAGGCTCGAACAGCAATTCCAGTGGCGCGACCAACACGGGCGGCTGGCTGTATCCCCTTCCGTATCAGTGTCAGGTCACGGACTCCTACGGTTACCGCACGCATCCGCTGACCGGCAAATACAGCTGGCACAACGGCGTGGACTTCGGCGCGGCAGCCGGTACGGCGATCCTTGCGACAAAATCCGGCACGGTCACGACGGCGGCCTATTCCGCAGCCTGGGGCTATTATGTGGTCATCAACCACGGCGACGGCTATTCCAGCCTCTACGCGCACCAGCCGTCCTGCTCCGTGTCCGTCGGCGATTACGTCACACAGGGACAGACCATCGGCTACGTCGGCTCCACCGGCTGGTCGACCGGCCCGCACCTGCACTTCACCATCTACTATAACGGTGCAGACGTCAATCCCTTCAATTACATCGGCTGAGTAAACAGATCCTGACCACCGGCTGGGCCGGTGGTCAGGATGATTTTTTTGTCTTGTATCTTCTGTCGAAATCTGCTAGGGTGTATCTGAAAACTCATGATGTGACCGGCAGCGAGGGATTTTTGCGTTGCGCAAGACATTTTTTCGCAGGAATACTGACGTATTTCAAGGAAAAATGACGCGGCGCACCGCAAAAAGGCCCGCTGTCCGGGTGCGTTGGGAGTTTTCAGATACACCCTAGAATCAGTTTCGAATTCATCGAACGGAGACAGTTTTATGGACGCAGTCGCATTGCAGCATATCAAAAAATCCTATACATCCTATTCCAGCGAGATCGTGCTTACCGGCCAGACGCGGCAGAGCCGCACACGGCAGGTGCTGCGCGATCTCTCCGTCTGTTTCCCCATCGGACAGCTGACGGTCATCGTCGGCCGCAGCGGCTGCGGCAAGAGCACGCTTTTGAAGCTGCTGGCCGGAAAGGAGCAGCCGGACGCGGGACAGATCGAGATGCCGCAGGGCTGGCACAGCGCGCTTCTCAGCCCGGACCCGTATGTCATCACGTGGACGAACGTGCAGCGCAACGTCGCCATGGCCTGCGGCGTGGGCAAGACGCCGGAGGAGCGCTATGAAAAGGCCGCCGATTTCGTGCGCCTCGTCGGGCTGCAGGACTTTGCCGACCTCACCCCGGCGGAGCTTTCCACGGGCATGAAGCAGCGGCTGGGCCTTGCGCGGGTGCTGGCCAGTCAGGCGCAGCTGCTGCTGATGGACGAGCCGTTTGCCTCATTGGACTTTCTGACGCGCGGTGAATTACAGTCGCAGCTGCTCGCCATCCAGAAAAAGCTCCCGCGCACCATCGTCCTTGTCACGCACCAGCTCGAAGAGGCGCTGCTGCTCGGCCAGAAGATCGTCGTCATGCACCCGGACAGCACCATCCGCGAATTTGATCTTTCCGCCCTCCCCTACCCGCGCGACGTGGAGCAGCCCGCGCTGCGCGCATTAAAGGCCGAGATCACGGACGAATGCCGGAAGCCCACGGCAAGCGAATAACAGACCGGCCTTCGGCGGATCCGGATGCACCCGCCCGCTTATGCAGGGAAACGGCGATATAAGAAGTCTACCGACTCCACGATGGTATTCAGAAGAAATCTGTCCATCCGGTCGATCACGCGGCCCCGCAGGCCCTGCGGGACCGGATAAATGACCTCCGCAATGCTGCCGGCAATCGCGGCGATGGTGTCGCTGTCGCCTCCGATTGAGATCGCACCGGAAAGGACGTCTGTGAAGCTGCTGCCTTCCAGAAACGCCCTGATCGCCTGCGGGACGGAACCCTTGCAGGAAACGTCAAACGTGTATGTACTGCGGATCTCGTCTAGGGTGTATCTGAAAACTCCCAACGCACCCGGACAGCGGGCCTTTTTGCGGT
>ERZ773192.3962-NODE-3962-length-10430-cov-5.877494_pt1 | contig 10430 bp, 8 predicted proteins | sample MGYA00581010_ERZ773192 | MGnify/ENA primary metagenome ERZ773192 (study PRJEB29015, sample SAMEA2737741) | human gut metagenome | biome: human gut; feature: human-associated habitat; material: faeces | place: China | collected 2012 ...
TTGACCCTGCAAGGGGCAGACGAAAAGGGACGAAGTCCCCCCCTTGACCCCTTTTCGCGATTGAGTTGGTCGCTTTTTCCTACTTCTTCCGCGTGTTTATCCTTTTTTTTTGACCTTATTTCTTCTTCATTAAGTATTCCCTCTTGAAGTACCCATCCAAATTCCCATATTCACTCACCACAATCTGCCCAATATGCATCCGTCGCATAATCGCCCGCAAAATGCAGATTCCATGCACCACAATATCCGCGCGGTTCGGCTGCAATCCCGGCAGCTGCTTGCGCTGCTCCAGCGTCATATCCGCCAGCTGACGCTCAAAGCGCGCCACATCCGCCTCCGTCAGCACCGTGCCGTGCATGTAGGTTCTATCCGTCCAGTATATGCCCTTCACCATCGCGGCGAGCGTCGTGAACGTGCCGCCCGTGCCGCGCCAGCTGCCTGGCATCGACAGCACAGGGTAATCCAGCAGCTTGTCTGCCAGAATATCGGCGGCAATCTGCTCCACCGCGTCCAAATCGCCGTGGTCGCGAATCGGAATCCGCTGGAACAATCGCACCGCCCCCATTTGGCAGGAGAAGGAGCAGCGGATGTTCATCCCCTGCCCGATGATGATTTCGGTTGATCCGCCGCCGATATCAATGACGCCGGAATCGCCGCCGTCCGTCGCGCCGAAGAAGGACAGCGCGGCTTCCTCATCGCCGGAGCAGATTTCAAGCGTCAAGCCGGTTTCCGCTTTGAGCAGTGCCGCGAAATCCGCGTTGTTGGCGGCGTCGCGCGTGGCGCTGGTGGCAAAGAGATGCACTTTTTCCGCGCCTTGACTGCGGGCGGAATCCGCCATGCGTTTGACCGCCGCGCAGGAGGACGCCATTGCCTCCCGCGACAAGTTGCCTGCTTCGTCCAGCCCGGCGAACAGGCGCGTGCCGGCGCGGTCGCGGCTGATGCGGCGGATCTCCCCGTCGGCTGCTTCCGCCACAAGCATCCTCACCGAATTGGAGCCGATCCCGATGACTGCTGCCCTCATGGTTCACCTCTCCTGTCTTTCTGGTTTACAATATGTGTAACGAAAAAGGGACTTGCAGACGCAAAGTCCCCCTTAATCCCGAAATTCATCCAGCAGCGCGTTCCATTCCGCCTCGGTGTAGCCTCGCAGCACATCCATGCTGGCAAAGTGGAAGTGGATTTCGCCGTCGCGGACATAGCCGAACTCGTTGCGCGCGGTTTCCTCAATGTACGCATCCGTCGCAACATACGTCAGTTCTTCGCGCAAGTCCCGATTTTTCTGATCCAGCGCCGCATACTGCTGCTGCAGCTGCTCATTGCGCGTCGAGAGCGCGTCAAGCCGCTGCCGCGACTGCGCCATCACGACATAGAAGATGATGCCCAACACCACCAGCAGGATGACAACCGCCTTCCAACGCACCAGCCTGCGCCCCAACGCCCTCACTCCTTTTCTCCAGAATCGGAAGTGTTCTTTTCCTTATCTATTCGCTATGATTTTGCATATTCCTGCCTGACGGAAAACTTTTTTTCAGCCGTTTTCCAATCCAGCGGAAGATGCGCCGGATGCCCGTTTCCCACAGCACTGCGCCGAGCAGCAGCCCCAGCAGCGCGTACAGCCGCAGCCCTTCCCCGCTATGGATGAGGACGAGGAGCGCCGCCAGCGTCAGCATCAGCGCGCAGAGCACATCCGCCGCGTCGGACAGGCCGTGCCGATGCCGCCACACGCCGCCGAGGGTCAGCGCCAAGGCGAATGCCGCGCCGAGCAGCACCATCCGCAGGAACGTTTCCGCCTGTCCCTGCTGCGCGAACAGCACCTCCAGCGTCATCCGATGGCACGGCGGAGGAAGCCGCCCCTGCGCCGCGCGCGCCCCTGTTCATACTGCACGCCGTCGATATCGCCGTCCACGAGCAGCTTGCCCTCTTCCAGCTGCAAGGCGGAGACATGCAGCCCGCTGCCGGTCAGCGTCAGCCGCCCACCCCATGTTTCCAGCACGACCGCCGTTTCATCGAAGCGGTCAACCTCCTTGACCCCGGTGAGAACCGCCTTTTTGCGATTCTCGATAACCAGTCCGCAGGGCTTCTGCGGCACTGTCGGCTCTTTCACTGTGCGCTCCCCCCTCTCCTGCTGTCAGGGTATGCGCGGCGATTGCCGATTATGCCGGATTCTCCTTCTGCCACTCGCGCAGGATGCTTTCGAGGTTTGCAAGCCACAAATCAACGTGCGTGCAGTCCCACAGCACCGTTTCCGCCACCTGACACTGCACGACGAACAGCCCCTGATAATCTTTTCTTTCGGCGCATTCGTCCATCAAGCGGCGAAGTTCATCCGGCTGATTCGTGTGCGCCATGACATCGTTCAGGTGGTCGATGCACCCCCGAAGAAGTTCGGGGATGGTCATGTCAAAGTCGCTTTGGCGCATGATAGCTTCCAGCTTCTTCAAGTGCTGCACGGCTTCCTCCGGCGGATTGCCGATTTCGTACTGCTCCATCAGCCAGAACCAGATTTCCGCCATCTGCGACCACTCATCCAGCGTCTGCCCGCCGGTAAAGACGGTCATCCCCTTATCCGCCGCAAAATCCGCGCAGGCGTGAATCGCCAGCATCGGCACGCGCCCGGCGTGTTCATGCAGGTACAGCCAGTCCTCGCTCTGGAAGGGCGTTTCGCCATCATAATGGAAGCACGCCGTCCACAATCCGCTGGGCTGGCGCGCAATGTCAAAGCGGCAGGTGCGGTTATCCGCGTCGCCATAGGTATAGCGCGCGACCATGCCATAGTAGAATCCGCTCTCCTCGCCGCCCAGCTCCTCCGCGTGCTGTTTGACCTGCTGGCGCAGCTCCTCCAGCGAATACGGCGGGCGATCATCCGGGATTTCCAGCCAATCGCAGTTTGCGAGCAATGTGCGGCAGACAGCCGCCATATCCTCTTCGCTGCCGATGGCGACGACCCTTGCCCGATGCAATTCCTTCATTGAGATACCTCCCCAGCAAGGGGCAGTGCCCCTTGACCCATTCGCGCGATTGAGTTGGTGACACTTTCATACTACTATCGCGTGTTTATGCGAGGATTTCGCTCCTGCGGGAGCGACCAGAGGGCAATGGAAACAGACGAAGTCTGCGGTCGCCCTCTGGACTGCTTCGCATCCCCATATAAGTTTGTTGGATGTTATCGTTGCTTTTTAGTTAGTGTGCCTTTCGTACCCCCAAGCAGCATAACCGTACTGTTGCTTTAGGGCGACGGGCGAAGGGGTCAAGGGGGCGAGCGCAAAGCCCCCTTGTCGCCGCCGCAGCGGCGAAATCTTTAGAACATGCACACCTGACTGGTTTCGCTCAAGCCCTCCAGCGAACCGTGCGTCCGCAGCAGCTCAATGACCGCGCTGGAAATGCGTGTGCGCTCCTTCAAGTCCTCCACCGACATGAACGGGCCGCGCTCGCGCTCGCGCACAATGTTGATGGCGGCCGATTCGCCCAGTCCCCCCAAGGACGTGAACGGACACCGCAGCCCCGTTTCGCCCTCCATCTTGAATTTCTTCAGGTCGCTCTTGTACAGGTCGCACGGCAGGAACTTGAAGCCGCGCATGTTCATCTCCAGCACCAGTTCAAGGCTCGTCACGGCTTCCTTGTCCTTCGCGGACGCCTTCGGGTCAGCCTTAATCTGCTTGATTTTCTCGCGAATCGTCGCGGGGTCAATCAGCATCGTCATCGCGTCGAAGCCGTCGCCGCGCACGGTGAAGTACGCACAATAATATGCCAGCGGACGATGCACCTTATACCACGCCACGCGCAGCGCCATCGTCACATACGCCACGGCGTGCCCCTTGGGGAACATGTACTTGATTTTCTTGCACGAATCCATGAACCACTGCGGAACGTGCTGTTCAATCATCGCCTGTTCCATTTCAGGCTTCAGACCGCGCCCTTTGCGGACGCTCTCCATCGTCGTGAACGCCATCTTCGGCGCAACGCCCTTGTCAATCAGATAGTTCATGATGTCGTCACGGCAGCAGACGCACTCGCTCAATTTCGCCGTACCGTTTGCAATCAGCTCCTGCGCGTTGCCCAGCCACACGTCCGTGCCGTGGGACAGGCCGGAAATGCGCAGCAGCTCCTCCATCGTCGTCGGCTTCGTTTCGTCGAGCATCCCGCGCACGAACGATGTGCCGAATTCCGGCACGCCGAACGTACCCGTCAGGCAGCCGATATCCTCTGGCGTCACGCCCAGCGCCTTGGGCGACGAGAACAGGCTTCGCACGTCTGGGTCATCCAGCGGAACATCCTTGTAGCCGATGCCCGTCAGTTCCTCCAACATATGCAAAACCGTCGGGTCGTCGTGACCGAGGCAGTCCAGCTTGACCAGAATGTCGTGCATGGAGTTGAAGTCAAAGTGGGTGGTGGTAAAGTCGGAATTGAGGTCGTCAGCAGGGTGCTGCACGGCGGTGAACTGGTAGATTTCGTATTCCTTCGGCACGACAACCATGCCGCCGGGGTGCTGCCCCGTCGTCTTTTTCACGCCCTCGCAGCCCGCCGCCAGACGCTCCTTCTCCGTGTTGCCGACTTGCAATCCGCGCTCCTCGAAGTACTTCGACACATAGCCATATGCCGTTTTTTCCGCCAGACCCGTAATCGTGCCCGCGCGGAAAACGTGGTCATGCCCGAACAACTCCTCGACGTTATGGAACGCGCGGTTTTGATATTCGCCGGAGAAGTTCAGGTCAATATCCGGCACCTTGTCGCCCTCAAAGCCGAGGAACACCTCGAACGGGATGTCGAAGCCGTCCTTCACGAGCTTCTGACCGCAGATTGGGCAGTCCTTGTCCGGCAGGTCAACGCCGACTTTGTATTGGCTCTTGTCCACGTCGAAAAAGCCCTTGCGGCAATGGGTGCAGCGGTAATGCGGCGGAAGCGCGTTGACCTCCGTGATGCCGCACATACGCGCAACGAGGCTCGAACCGACCGACCCGCGGCTGCCGACAAGGTATCCATCCGCGTTGGACTTGCTGACCAGCCGCTGGGCAATGTTGTACAGCGTCGCGAAGCCGTAGCCGATGATGGATTTTAACTCCTTGTTCAGCCGGTTCACGACGATTTCGGGCAGCTCATCGCCGTAGAGCTCCTTCGCCGTGCCCCACGTCATATTCTGAATATTGTCCGCCGCGTCCTCCCAGAACGGCTGGAAGGTGTCCTCGCCCTTGGGGTGCTTGGGGAACAGTTGCAGCTTGTCCACCTGATCCGCAATCTTCCGCGGATTGTCGATGACGACCTCGTGGCACTTTTCCGCGCCAAGGTAGGAAAATTCCTCCAGCATCTCGTTCGTCGTCTTGAAGTACAGCGGCGGCTGCATGTCGGCATCATCGTAGCCCATGCCCGCCTGAATGATGGAGCGGTTGATGGCGTTGTGCGGGTCAAGGAAGTGCACATCCCCCGTCGCGACGACCGGCTTGCCCAGCTCGTCGCCCAGCTGGACGATTTTGCGGTTGATGTCCCGCAGCGCCTCGTCGTCCGCCACGCGCCCCTCGCGCACCAGAAACGCGTTGTTGCCCACTGGCTGGATTTCCAGATAGTCATACCACGACGCGATTTCCTTGATTTTCTCCCACGGCTCATTTTCCAGCACCGCGCGGTAGAGTTCACCCGCCTCGCACGCGCTGCCGATAATCAGCCCTTCGCGGTAGCGGTCAATCATGAAACGCGGCATGTGCGGGCGGCGGCGGAAGTAGTCCAGATGCCCGATAGACACCAGTCGGTTGAGGTTGACCAGCCCCTCCTGACTTTTCACCAGCAGGATGACGTGGTAGCTTTCGCCGATGGCGCCGCCTTTGAGCGTGTTCAGGTCGCTAAGTTTGGTGAACCCGTGCTCTTCCTTGGCGATTTTGAACATCTTCGCCAGACAGTACGCCGTCGCAGTTGCGTCGTGGACGGCGCGGTGGGCGTTTTTGAGGCTCACGCTCAGCGCCTTGCAGACGCTCTTCAATTTGAACGACTTCAGTTCCGGCAGCAGCTTGCGCGACAGGGACAGCGTATCCAGAATCGGCGCGTTGAAGTCGCGCCCCAGCCGCCGCAGCTCCGCTTTGAGCAGCTTGCCGTCAAACGCGGCGTTGTGGGCGGCAATCGCGGCATCGCCGATGAAATCCATCAGCTTCGGGATAGCGGTCTCCGCCGTCTCCTTATCCGCCAGCATCATGTCCGTAATGCCCGTGATTTCGGTGATTTTCGGCCGCAGGGGAATTTTCGGGTTCACCAGAATCGACAGCGTATCCACCAGCGTGCCGCCGGTCATTTTCACCGCGCCGATTTCAATCACGCGGTCTTTCAGCGTGTCCAGCCCGGTGGATTCAAAGTCCAGCACGACGATGGTATCATCAATCGAGCGGTCGTCTTCATCGGTGACGACCTGCGTTTCGTCGATGAGGTAGCCCTCGCAGCCCGGAATCAGCTTAATCGGCTGCTTTTTGACGGCATTGAACGCCGCCGGGAACGCCTGCACCACGCCGTGGTCGGTAATCGCGACGGCGGGATGCCCCCACTCGATGGCGCGCTTGATGAGGTCGCCCGCCGGGGTCAGCGCGTCCATGGTGGACATGTTGGTGTGCATGTGCAGCTCGATGCGCTTTTCTTCCGCCGTGTCCTCGCGCCTGATGCGCTCCATCGGCACCATATCGCGGATGGAAATGGACAGCTCATGCGCGAAGTTATCGTACATGCACTCGCCGCGCACCTTGACGTTCAGCCCCACCTTGATTTGGTTGACCTTGTCCATCACCGCCTGACGTTCCTCGTCGGTAATCGGCGGCGGCGGCGCGTCGTCGTCCTTCTTCTTGCCGAAGGGCAGGCGGCGGTAGCGCATGAACGCCTTGCAGAGGATGGAGGACGTGTAGTCGGTGATGGCAAAGGTGACGAGCAGCAGTTCGCCGCCCTTGAGTTCCTTCGTTTCCAGCTTGAAAATGTCGCCCTGCACGACGACCAGCCCCGCGTCGCTTGCCAGCTCCTTCATTTCCATCGGCGGATCGGCAATCGCGCGCCCCATAATCGGCTTGCCGATGGCGTGGTCGGTCATCACGGGCAGCATCGGGTCGCGCTCCGGCGTTGTCTGCTCCGGCTTCTTCTCGCGCGGCGCAGACGGCTTGCGCTCCTTGTGCTCCTTCGCGGGCTTGGCGTCCCCCTGCGTCATCGCGGCGATTTGCTCCGGCGTGTAGGTGACGGTCTGCTCGCGCAATCTCTCTTCGCGGATTTCCGCCAGCCGCTTCTCCTGATCGCCCGCGACGGTCAGTTCCACCATCACCTCGGCGGAAAAAATGTCCTTCACCGCCTGTGACAGGCGCGCCGCGACGTTCTGCCGCCCCATGTATTCCAGGCTGAACGCGTCGGGGAAGGTCAACGTGATGCGCTTGCCGTCGCACCGCCAGTCGATTTGGCTCATCCAGCTGGCGGACGCGGGATAATTGCGGCGCAGGAAGTCGGTCAGCACCTGCTTATACGCGCTGATGTTCTCCAGAAAATCGTCCTTCAGTCCCGGCGAGACGACGCGCAGCGCCAGCGGCTTCTGCGGGAAAACGCGCCGCAGAAGCGCTTCCAGCTTCAGGAACGATGCTTCCTCCACCAGCACATTTGACTCAAACGTGATGTACACCTTGCCCTGCGACTGCACATACACCACGCGCGGCGCATGGAGCTGCCCCTTGAGCTGCGGCAGCGCTGCATACACCTGCGCGAGCAATTCATCGTAACTCATGCTGCTTCCTCCTTCCCTATAACGACGACGAGCCAAGGGGGGGACTTCGTCCCATCTCATCTCCCCCTTGACCCCACCAGAGGCTCTGCCTCTGGACTCCGCAAGGGAGTTCCTCCCTTGACCCTTTCGCGCGATTCAGTTGTGCGCGATTTCATACTATGTCCGCGTGTTTATGCAGGGATTTCGCTCCTGCGGGAGCGACCAGAGGGGTCTGCGGTCGCCCTCTGGACTGCTTCGCGCCCCTTCTAAGTTTATTGAGCGTTATCGAAACATTTTAGTTAGTGTGCTTTTGGGTCTTCTAACTATGGCACAAACCAACCGCAAAGAACCCCAAAAGCAGCGGCGCCGAAGGTTTCCAAAGGGCGATCGCAAACTTCGTTTGTTTTCACGCCCTTTGGTCGCCTCCGCAGAGGCGAAACCCTCTGCAACACAAAAAATCAAGTCACGAATATACCGAAAAGCCCTTTTCCCCGCTTTTCCGCCGAGAAAGCGTCATTTCCCCGCTTTTTCCGCCGCAATCTTCCGTGCCAGTTCAATCAAGCGGTCAGCCAGATTCTCCTCGACCACCATCGGCTCCTGCCCCTTGACGAACAGTACACCGCCGCGCTTGCCGCCCGCCATGCCAATGTCCGCTTCGCGCGCTTCGCCGGGGCCGTTCACCACGCAGCCCATCACTGCCACCTTCAGCGGCACTTGAATATCCGAAAGCTCCTTCTCCACGCGCGCGGCAATGCCCGCCACGTCGATGCACGTCCGCCCGCACGTCGGGCAGGACACCAGCTGCACGCCGTGCGTCCGCAGATTCAGCGCGCGCAGGATGTCCCACGCCGCCTTTGCTTCCGGCACGGGGTCGCCCGTCAGGCTGACGCGAATCGTGTTGCCGATGCCCTCCGCCAGCAGCGCGCCGATGCCAATCGCGCTCTTGATTGTCCCCTGACCCGGCAGCCCCGCCTCGGTCACGCCGACGTGCAGCGGATAATCGCAGCGCTTCGCCGCCAGCTCGTAGGCAGCAATCGTCAGGCGCACATCCGACGCCTTCATGGACAGCACAATGTCCTCGAAGCCGACCTTCTCCAGCATCCGCGCGTGATTCAGGGCGCTTTCCACCAGCCCCTCGGCGCACGGCTGCCCGTACTTCGCCAGAATATCCTTCTCAATTGACCCGGTGTTCACGCCGATGCGAATTGGGATGTGGTGCGCCTTTGCCGCCGCCGCCAGTTCCCGGACGTGCGCTTCGCCGCCGATGTTGCCGGGATTGATGCGCAGCTTATGGATGCCGTTTTCCGCCGCGGCAATGGCAAGGCGGTGGTTGAAGTGGATATCCGCCACCAGCGGCACGGGCGAGCCGTCCACCAGCGTGCGGACGGCGCGGGCGCAATCCTCGTCGTACACGCTGACGCGCACGATGTCGCAGCCCGCTTTCGCCAAGGCGCGAATCTGCGCAAGCGTCGCCTGTGCGTCGCGCGTGTCGGTGTTCGTCATGGACTGCACCCAGACCGGGTTGTGTCCGCCCAGCGTCAAGTTGCCGACGCGAACCATTCTCGTTTCGTACATATCATTCACCTCAGTGTCCCATCAGGGTCCAAACGTCCTTGAATACCAGCAGAATCATCAACCCGAAGAGCAGCGCCATGCCAATCAGGTTGACGATGGCTTCCTTCTTCTGCGGCAGCGGCTTGCGGCGGATGGCTTCCACCAGCAGGAACAGGAACCGCGCGCCGTCCAGCCCCGGAATCGGCAGCAGGTTCATGATGCCCAGGTTGATGGAGATGACGACCAGCGCATTGATGAACGCCGCGAAGCCGTAGGTGTTGACCTGCTCGCTGACCGCCGCGACTGTGCCGACGACGCCGCCGACTTCATTCAGCCCCGCGCCCGTCGTGACCATATCGCGCAGCGCCTGCCCGATGATTGTCGCGGCGTTGACGCACACGTTCCAGCTGTCCCGCACAGCCTCCCCGAACGACACGGGCAGCATCTCGCCCGACGCAACCGCGCTGACGTGGATGCCCATGCGGTAGCGCCCGGTTTCCGTATCATAGAACGGGGTGAGGGTGATTTCGGTGCGCTCACCGTCGCGGCGGATGCCAAGCACCATCGCGTCGCCCTGCGAGGCGTTAATCAGCTCCGTCAGCGACTGCGACGCGTTTTCAGGATTCGGCGCTGTGCCGTTGACGTCAAGGATAATGTCGCCCGCCTGAAGCCCCGCGGTGTACGCCGGGCCGCCCTGCTCCACGTCCGCGACGAGGGCTTCCGTCCCCGTCACGCCGCCAATCCAGAAGTACAGCACCAGCACCACCAGCGGCAGCAGGAAGTTCATGCCCGGCCCCATCAGCACCGACAGCATCCGCTTCCAAACCGGCTGCTTGCCGAACGCGCGCGGGTCGTTCGTGGCTTTGCCCTCCACATCGTCCTCGCCGTAGAACGCGCAGTACCCGCCCAGCGGGATGCACCGCAGCGCGAACTTCGTCCCGGACTTTCCCGTCCACCCGACGATTTTCGGCCCGAAGCCAATCGCGAACTCCATGACCTCTATCCCCGTCATGCGCGCGAAAATGTAATGCCCAAATTCATGCACCGTAATCAGGATTCCCAGCAGCAGCAGCGCCACCAGCACCGAAACAACTGTCATAGCTTTCCTTTCTGATAGAGGGGAGGCGCAAGGGGCTTCGCCCCTTGACCCCACAAGGGAGTTCCTCCCTTG
>ERZ773192.3967-NODE-3967-length-10415-cov-2.884942_pt1 | contig 10415 bp, 7 predicted proteins | sample MGYA00581010_ERZ773192 | MGnify/ENA primary metagenome ERZ773192 (study PRJEB29015, sample SAMEA2737741) | human gut metagenome | biome: human gut; feature: human-associated habitat; material: faeces | place: China | collected 2012 ...
TCAGCCGCCGGGGAACAAACGATATACGAAGCGAAACATATTATCCTGGCTACCGGTGCACGTTCACGGGTATTGCCGGCCATTCCTCAGGATGGGAAAAGGATTATCGGTTACCGTGAAGCGCTGACCCTCGATCATCGACCGGCTTCACTGCTGGTAGTCGGCTCCGGAGCTATCGGTTCGGAACTGGCCTGGTTCTATAATGCGATGGGGACTAAAGTGACCCTGGTGGAATTTATGCCTACGATCCTGCCTGTCGAAGACGAAGAAGTATCTAAACAGGTGGGACGCTCGTTCAAGAAAGCCGGTATCGAAGTATTGGTAAAATCTACCGTCGAGAGTATCGATACCAGTGGTGAATTATTGAAAATCAATATCCGGAATAAGAAAGATCAAATCGAGACCTACGAAGCTGAAATGGTATTGTCGGCTGTCGGTATCGCTCCCAATGTTGAAAACATCGGGTTGGAAGAACTGGGTATCGAAATGGAAAGAGGTAAAATTAAAGTAGACGGCTACTACCGTACCAATGTCGAAGGCGTGTATGCCATCGGAGATATCGTACACGGTCCGGCTCTGGCCCATGTTGCTTCGGCAGAGGCCATTTGTTGTGTAGAAAAATTAGCCGGCCTGACTCCCGAACCGATCGATTATGGCAACATTCCGGGTTGTACCTATACTTCGCCCGAAGTAGCCTCTGTCGGCCTGAGTGAAGCGAAAGCCGCCGAAGCCGGTTACGAACTGAAAATCGGTAAATTTCCTTTTACCGCTTCAGGGAAAGCTAGTGCAGCCGGAGCTAACGATGGATTTATAAAGCTGATCTTCAATGCCAAGGACCATACACTGCTCGGTGCACATCTGGTCGGTGCCAACGTCACTGAAATGATTGCCGAACTGGTTTTAGCCCGGAAGAAAGGGGTTACCGCACACGATATCATCAAAACCGTTCACCCGCACCCGACGATGAGTGAAGCCGTAATGGAGGCTGCAGCAGCTGCCTATGACGAAGTAATCCATCTGTAATTTTTTAATTCAAATACCGATACAATGAAGAAAACCTTAATCACAACGACCCTCTTTCTGGCCTGCTTCGGAGTTTTCGCACAAGCGCTCTCCGAAAAAGACCTGCAGGAAATCCAGAGTAGTTTCAAAAAGGATGCTTCTACGAAAGCCATTCAGAACATACTGACTGCCGACAAAGAAGGCAATGCCCTGAACCGTGATCTGCAAGGTAAAATCGACCATTATTTCAAATACCGGGCAGATGTGAAAGGCATTACCAATCAGCTCAGTTCCGGACGGTGCTGGATGTTTACCTCAATGAACGTATTACGCCCGTCGATCATGAAAAAATACAACCTCAGCCAATTCGATTTTTCACACAACTACCTGTATTTCTGGGATATCTTCGAAAAGTCGAATCTTTTCCTCGAAAACATCATCGCAACCGCCAAGCAACCGATGGACGACCGGACAGTAGTGGAATACTTCAAAGCTCCTGTAGGAGACGGCGGAGTATGGAACCTTTATTACAATGCTGCCGAGAAATACGGAGTAGTGCCTCAGGAAGTGATGCCCGAAACCGCTCATTCCAACAATACTTCCCAGATGGTGAGCATCATCAATGAAAGACTGCGCCAAGGTGGTTATGAACTGCGCGAAATGACTGCTGCCGGCAAAAAAGGGAAGGAACTTACAAACGCTAAAATGGCTACGCTGAAAGAAGTATACCGGATTCTGGCCCTCTGCCTGGGTGAGCCTCCTCATCAGTTTACGTGGAGATATAAGGATAAAGACGGGAATATCAAAGAGCTGGCCAATTACACGCCGAAACAGTTCTACAAAGAAATCACCCCGGCCGACTACAGTCCTTCCAACTATATCATGATCATGAACGATCCGACCCGGGAATATTACAAAACATACGAAATTCAGAATTACCGGAATACCATCGAGGGAATCAACTGGATTTATCTCAATCTGCCCAACGAAGATATCAAAGAGGCCGCCCTGGCTTCCATTAAAAACAACGAGCCGATGTATGCCTCCTGCGATGTAGGGAAACAGTTCAACCGGGAAGAAGGTATCCTCGATCCCGAAATGTACGATTATGAATCCCTGTTAGGCGTGAAACTGGATATGGATAAAAAAGCCCGTATCCTCACCCGTCAGAGCGGCTCTTCCCACGCCATGACTCTGGTGGCCTGCGACACCGACGAAAACGACAAACCCGTAAAATGGGAGTTCGAAAACAGCTGGGGAGCAGCTTCCGGCCACAACGGCTACCTGACATTCACCGACAAATGGTTCGATGAATACATGTTCCGTATCGTGATCCGCAAAAACTACCTCAACGCAAAAGCCATCGAAGCCCTGAAAGGCAAACCGGTACAGTTGCCTGTTTACGACTATATGTATTAAACGAAAACAATAAATGATGAACGAAAAAGCCTTTTCGTTCATCATTTATTGTATCAATTCCGGGTGTGACCAGTGGCCTTATCAAAAATAAAAATATAATAACGCACATTAAATCAGTATTCTTTCCACACATATTTATCCGCTTCATTTAACGAACACATGACATTTTTTTGTAAAAACTTGTGTCAGAAATTCTTCTTTAGTTAGAAATCCCTGACATTCTCCTTTATTTATGCGATAACGAGGTTTTATTCCTTCCGGAAAAACATCATAAACGATCCCGGCTTTCTCGATATAAAAACGACAAGTATCCTGAAAAATATATATTTTATCTGTAAGTTGATAGGCTATCAACTCATCTCCCTCAAAATAGGAAAGTACTTCACGCCCGGAAGAAGTCGGTACAATATTTAGCAAATGTCCTCCTTTCACTTTCTCTAAGAATTTGGCTTTCTTTTTAGGATCAGGCCCAAAATTCATATAAAAGATAGGATTATAATATAAAGTCTTAGCCATCCTCTTTTTATTCGTACTCCTGATGGAGATTCCTTTCGAATATTCAATTCTCTGAGAGACATTTTGGCTTTTTAGTCCCCCTCGTGTTACAAATACTTTAATCTTCCACCTCAAACTCACAAAGTGGTCCCCAATATCCCGGATCACAAATACAATTTCCGGAAATAGCCGGAATATGATCAATAAATTCTTCCCCACCATCGGGAACAAAGACCCCATTTTTACAAGGATTTCGTTTGTCTATCTCCCACATTTCCTAAGGAATCCAAATATTAGCTAATGCTATTACAGAAAACCCCATTATTACTGCCAGCATAGTGACTACTTTTTCCATGTTCTTTTTCATAGATCTGAATTTTAAATTAAAACCGATGTTCACTCCCCGGCTATTTAAGGTTGAAGGAATAAAATTTTGCTTGCATAATTCAAGAAAATTAATTTTATTTTCAAAATATTTATCATTTTAAATCATAGAAACAAAAAAAATCCCTTGTTATAAAATTATAACAAGGGATAAAATCAGGAAAATACAAATACAATCAAGCTATTTCCTTTCAAAGTTTGTATACCAACACCGTAGCATAGGCCGACACCCCTTCTTCGCGGCCTTCGAAGCCCAGTTGTTCGGTAGTTGTCGCTTTGATCGAAAGATCGTCGACATCCAGTTCCAGGATTTCAGCCAGGCAATGCCGCATATCATCGATAAACGGTCGGATTTTGGGACGTTGCAGACAAACGACACTATCGATATTACTGATCGCATATCCCCGGTGATCGATCAAGGCTTTCGTTTTTTGCAACAGGAGCTTACTATCGATCCCTTTATAAGCCGGACAGGTATCCGGGAAATGCTGTCCGATATCTCCCAAGCCGGTAGCTCCCAACAGAGCATCGCAAATAGCATGTATCAACACATCGCCGTCCGAATGGGCAACGCATCCTTTCTCATGTCCGATCTTTATACCTCCCAGCCAAAACTCTCTACCAGCCTCCAGCCGATGAACATCGATTCCAATTCCAGTTTTAATTTTCATAGGTCATTCTTTATCCTCCATATGGAGTTATCCTTGCAAAATTATCAATAAATTACAAAGGTAGTGAAGAGTGAGCAAGGTATTTTACAGCTTTTGAAGAAAAAATACAATCATTTCATTTTCATCTAAAACTTTATTTATCTATATTTGTGGATTAATTACGACGTGTGTTTTATAATCAACCATAACTATTTGCTAAAGACATTCCACAGATGAGAAATAATGGATTTTTTGTTTTTGCAACGTGTTGTCTGCTTGTGTTTTCTGCCACATCCTGTCAGAAAATAAAAGGCATTTTCGGAAAGAAAAAATCTTCTACCACAGGCTGGACATACAACGACAGTAAAAACGGGGGGATCGAGTACAATAATGTAAAAGCACAAAAAACAGGCCCCGGACTTGTATTCATTCCGGGAGGAACTTTCGTTATGGGACGTACCCAGGAAGATGTCATGGGCGACTGGAACAATACGCCCAAAAGAGTAAGTATCGCTTCTTTTTATATGGACGAAACCGAAGTCCGTAACATCGACTGGCTGGAATATCTGACCTGGTTACGACGGGTATATACCACCTATCCCGAAGTATACCAAAAGGCATTACCCGATACCCTGGTGTGGCGCGACCAGTTGGGTTACAACGAACCGATGGTGAAAAATTACCTCCGTTTTCCAGCTTATGCAGAGTATCCGGTAGTCGGGGTTAGCTGGGAACAAGCAACGGACTACTGTGTATGGCGTACCGACAGGGTAAACGAACAAATCCTGATCGACAAAAAAATCCTGACCCATGATCCTGATAATCAAAAAGATGAAAATAACTTCAATACAGAAGCTTATACGACAGGACAATATACCGGTACGGTAAGAAAGAACTACAAAGGCCTGAGTAAAGAAAGACGTCCGGTAAGGTGGGAAGACGGATTATTGCTCCCGGAGTATCGCCTGCCGACAGAAGCAGAATGGGAATATGCCGCTTACGGTTTGATCGGTAATACCCAAGACGAAAGAATATCCAACTCCCGAATCTATCCCTGGGACGGTTCGTGGGTGAGATATGCCGAAAAAAAACACCGGGGACGGATGATGGCTAATTTTACCAGAGGGAAAGGCGATTATATGGGCGTTGCGGGCTCGGCCAACGACGGCTGGGACTACACCTCACCGGTCAGATCATTCTGGCCGAACGATTTCGGTTTATACGACATGGCAGGTAACGTCAACGAATGGGTAGCCGATGTATACCGGACTTTATCTTTCCAGGATATGGCGGAATTCAATCCCTACCGGGGTAATGTATTTCAATCGCCGGTACTGAACGAGGATGGCACAGCAGCCCCCAAAGACAGTCTGGGACGGATGCGTTACCGGAATCAGACAGATGCCGAACTGGCAAACCGCGAAAACTACCGTACAGCCGACAACCGTAATTTCAACGACGGAGATTTGAAATCACGGATTTCCGGAGATATCGACTGGCGTAACACAGAAAACGACCGGGGTACTCACGATATGTATTACAACGACGGAAAAGGGGAAATCACCACCCTGATCGATGATGAAGCCCGGGTATATAAAGGAGGATCCTGGAAAGACCGGGCCTATTGGCTGAACCCGGGTAGCCGGCGCTATATGAATCAGAAGCGATCCAGTAACGACATCGGTTTCCGCTGTGCCATGAGTCATGTCGGGAATGCTACCGGCGGCAAGAAAAATAAAGTATCGCAGAAATAGTTCTTAAATTATTAACCCAACAAAAGGTTGTCGTAGCATTCATTCCAGCGGCAACCTTTCTTTTTTCATCAGCTTATGACAACGATCGAAAAATTATATCCCGCTATCCGGGGTCACCGGATAACCACCGACTCCCGGCAAATTATCCGGGGAGATATTTTTATCGCCTTGAAAGGTGAAAACTTCGACGGGAACCGATATGCCGCAGCAGCCCTTGAACAGGGAGCCGCCTTAGCCATTATCGATAATGCCGATTACCTATCGCCGGGTTGCGAATTAGTTGCAGATAGTCTTCTTTTCCTGCAACAACTGGCTCATTATCACAGACAACAATTGCACATTCCGATTCTGGGTATTACGGGTACCAACGGTAAGACCACAACTAAAGAGCTCTGCCATGCCGTATTATCGAAAAAATTCAAGACTTTCGCCACTCAGGGGAATTTCAACAACCACATCGGCGTCCCCCTCACCTTGCTCAGTATGGACGAAACCACCGAATTCGGTATCGTAGAAATGGGAGCCAACCATCCGGGTGAAATCAAAACGCTCTGTGAAATTGCCGATCCCGATTTCGGGATTATCACCAATATCGGCCATGCCCACCTGGAAGGTTTCGGTAGCTACGAAAATATTATCGCCACCAAAAAAGCCCTCTACGACTATCTTTTACCGAAAAACGGACCAGTATTTGTCAATACCGGTGATCCGCTGCTGATGCAACTCAGCCGTGACCACAAACGCTACACTTATGGACAAGAAGGAGATTTACTCAAAGGTGAAATCAAACAAACCGTCCCCTATCTGGTCTATTCGCTGAAAACCCGGAAAGGGGATTTATATGTCAAAACCCACCTGGTAGGAGGTTATAACTTTGACAACGCTATGGCTGCTTCGGCCATAGGTATGCATTTCGGCATCGATCCCCTGGATATCCAAACCGCTATCGAAAATTACAGGCCTTCCAACCTGCGTTCCCAGCTGATCCGTTCCGGCCGTAACACTATCATCCTGGACGCTTACAACGCCAATCCGTCGAGTATGCAGGCGTCGCTGGCCAATTTCCTCGGCGAGGAGTCGGTCGGCGGCAAGGTCGCCGTGTTGGGCGATATGCTCGAATTGGGGGCGTGGAGTGCGGCGGAGCATCGTGCGGCGGTCGAACAGGCGCTTGCGGGCGACGTGGAGCAGTTGTGGCTGGTGGGGACGGAGTTCTCCGCCGCGTGGCGTGCGATGGGGTGCGGCGACGAACGGGTGCGTCTGTTCGCCACGTGCGACGAAGCGGCCGCCGCGTTGCAGGCGTCGCCGTTTGCGGGCAAGTTCGTGCTGCTGAAAGGGTCGCACGGGATCGGACTGGAACGATTGATCGAGTGGTTGTGATCGGTCAGTGCTTTGGCTGATGCTTGTCCTGTGTCCGGCAGGAGAAAGCGCGGATAGTATGCGGATGCCCGACGGTCGTCGGGTGTCCGCGTTCGTTCCTTTCGGATCGGCCGAATTCGGCGGGCGGAAGATCGATTTTTCGAAAAAATTCCTAACTTTGTCAATCAGACGCGAATTCAAACTTAAAAAACGAGAATGGAACAGGAAAAACAATTGACCTCGTTGCCGGAGAACGCCTACCGCGAGCTGGCGCCGGGCGAGGAGTACACGCCGATGCTGCCGGCGTCGGCCGCTCCCGCCGAAGTGACGCCCTATTCGGTCGGGATGGGCATCGTCATGGCCGTCGTCTTTTCGGCTGCGGCGGCCTATCTGGGGCTCAAAATCGGACAGGTGTTCGAGGCGGCGATCCCGATCGCCATTATCGCCGTGGGCATGGGCAGCGTGCTCGGCAAGCGCAACATGCTGGGCCAGAACGTCATCATCCAGTCGATCGGCGCTTCGTCGGGCGTGATCGTCGCCGGGGCGATCTTCACGCTGCCGGCGCTCTACATCCTGGGGCTGGACGCGGCGTTTTACCAGATCTTCCTTTCGTCGTTGTTCGGCGGTCTGCTGGGCATCGTGCTGTTGATCCCGTTCCGCAGCTATTTCGTCAAGGAGATGCACGGCAAGTATCCCTTCCCCGAAGCGACGGCCACCACCGAGGTGCTCGTGTCGGGCGAGAAGGGCGGCGCGCAGGCCAAGCTGCTCGCCGTGGCCGGTGCCGTGGGCGGACTGTACGATTTCGTGGTGTCGACTTTCGGGGCATGGACGGAATCGGTTTCGACGCGCATCTGCGATTTCGGCGCGATGTGCGCCGACAAGTTCAAGGTGGTCTTCGGTCTCAATACCGGCGCGGCGGTGTTGGGCTTAGGCTACATCATCGGCCTGAAATACGCCACGATCATCACCGCGGGTTCGTGCCTGGTGTGGTTTCTCGTCGTGCCGTTGGTGGGATCGGTGATCCCCGATGCGGCGAGCGTATCGCCCGAACAACTGTTCAAGGATTTCGGCCGGCCGATCGGCATCGGCGGCATCGCGATGGCCGGGCTCGTCGGCATCGTGCGGCAGGCGGGGATCATCCGTCAGGCGTTGGGGCTGGCCGTGAAGGAGCTGGGCGGTAAGAAGACCGCCGAGCAGACGACCGTGCGTACGCAGCGCGACCTGACGATGCGGCTGATCCTCACGGTCGTGATCGCCACGCTGGCGGCGCTGCTGGTCTTCTTCCAGTTCGGCGTGCTGGGCAACTGGGCGCAGACGCTCGTGGCGCTCGCGATCGTCTTCGTGATCGCTTTCCTTTTTACGACCGTGGCGGCCAACGCCATCGCCATCGTGGGGACGAATCCCGTGTCGGGCATGACGCTCATGACGCTGATCCTTTCGTCGCTGGTGCTCGTCTCGATCGGACTGAGCGGCAAGAGCGGCATGACGGCCGCGCTGGTCATCGGCGGCGTGGTCTGTACGGCCCTTTCGATGGCCGGAGGCTTCATCACCGATTTGAAGATCGGCTACTGGATCGGTACGACGCCGGCCAAACAGGAGGCGTGGAAATTCCTCGGCACGGCCGTTTCGGCGGCGACGGTGGCGGGCGTGATGATCGTGCTCAACCGCACCTACGGTTTCGTGGGCGAGGGTGCGCTCGTGGCGCCGCAGGCCAATGCGATGGCGGCCGTGATCCAGCCCTTGATGGAGGGCGGCACGACGCCGTGGGTGCTCTATTTCATCGGCGCCGTGCTGGCGCTGGTGCTCACCTCGATCGGCGTGCCGGCGTTGGCCTTCTCGCTGGGGATGTTCATCCCCATGGAGCTGAACGCCCCGCTGGTGGTGGGCGGTCTGGTGGCGTGGTACGTCTCGACCCGCTCGAAGGACGCTGCGGTGAACAAGGCGCGGCTCGACCGCGGTACGCTCATTGCGTCGGGCTTCATCGCCGGCGGTGCGCTGATGGGTGTCGTTTCAGCCGTGCTGAAATTCGCGGGCGCCGACTGGTACTTCGGGCAGTGGGCGTCGTCGAACGGCGCCGAATGGTTGGGGCTTGCGATGTATGCGGCCCTGATCGGCTATATGGCCTGGCACACGATGCGTGCGAAGCCCGAACAGGAGTAATTCATTTGTAACGAATAAGATATGGAACTCAAAGATCGATTTCTGAAATACGTCTCCTACGACACGCAGTCGTCGGAGCAGAGCCGGACCTTCCCCTCGACCGACAAGCAGCTGGTGCTGCTGCACGAGCTGGCCGACGAAATGAAGGCGTTGGGAATGACGGAAGTGACGATGGATGCGCACGGCTACGTGATGGGTACCGTGCCCGCCACGCCGGGCTGCGAGTCGGCGCCCGTCGTCGGTTTTATCGCGCACGTCGACACCTCGCCCGACATGAGCGGCAAGGACGTCCGTCCCCGCACGATCGAGGAGTACGACGGCGGCGACATCGTGCTTAACGGTCAGTTGACGATGCGCGTGGCCGATTTCCCCGAACTGGCGTTCTTCAAGGGGCATACGCTCATCCACACCGACGGTACGACGCTGCTGGGCGCCGACGACAAGGCGGGCGTGGCCGAGATCATGACCGCCGCCGAGTATCTGCTGGCGCACCCCGAGATCGCGCACGGCAAGATCCGCATCGGCTTCACCCCCGACGAGGAGGTGGGACGGGGCGTCGATTACTTCGACGTCGCGGCTTTCGGCGCCGATTTCGCCTATACGGTCGACGGCGGCATGGAGGGCGAATTGGAGTACGAGAACTTCAACGCCGCCAGCGCCAAGATCGCCGTGCAGGGCCGCAACGTCCACCCGGGTTATGCCAAGAACAAGATGATCAACGCCATCGAGGTGGCCTGCGAGCTGAACGCCATGCTGCCCGCCGCAGAGCGTCCCGAACATACCGAAGGGTACGAGGGGTTCTACCACTGCGTGGGCTTCGACGGGACGGTCGAGCGCGCCGAGATCAGTTATATCATCCGCGACCACGACACCGCGAAGTTCGAACAGAAGAAGAGTTATCTGTGGAGCGCGGTCGACCTGTTGACGAAAAAATACGGCGACGGGGTGTTGACGCTCACGCTGAAAGACCAGTATTTCAACATGCGTAAAATGGTCGAGCCGCATCCGCAGCTCATCGACAAGGCGATGGAGGCGATGCGGATGGCGGGCGTCGAACCGCTCGTGCGTCCGATCCGCGGCGGTACGGACGGTGCGCGGCTCTCGTTCATGGGACTGCCGTGCCCCAATCTCTTCACGGGCGGCATGAATTTCCACGGCAAGTTCGAATACTGCTCGCTCACGACGATGCGCAAGG
>ERZ773192.3972-NODE-3972-length-10409-cov-2.758644_pt1 | contig 10409 bp, 7 predicted proteins | sample MGYA00581010_ERZ773192 | MGnify/ENA primary metagenome ERZ773192 (study PRJEB29015, sample SAMEA2737741) | human gut metagenome | biome: human gut; feature: human-associated habitat; material: faeces | place: China | collected 2012 ...
TTCTCTGGAAAATTCTTCATAGATATGTGGAAGATATTCTTCACTCATACCAATGCCCGTATCTTCACATGAAAAAATATAGCGTATCTTTGAAGGATTCTCTGATACCGCCTCATGTACTTCTACATAGATTGAATGTCCCTCCGGGGTATACTTTATAGCATTACTGATAATATTCAGCATGATCTCCTGTAACTTTGTCTGATCACAGACAACATAATGATGTCTTACATCTAAAACAGCATGATACTGCAGGTTCTTCTTTCTGACATCCTCTTCAAACACTGTATTTACTCTGTGAAATAATGCATCCATATCTTCAGCTTTTAACTGCAATACCGCAGTACCACTTTCAATCCGGGCCATCTCCAGAACCTGATTGATGATTCTCAGCAAAAGATTACTGGAAGACTGTATCTTTTCCAGATATTCTTTTGCCTTTCTTTCATTTTGCAGATTCTTCTCCAACAAACCGGAAAAACCTACAATTGCATTCATCGGACTCATGTTAAATAAAAATCTTGTTTTTGCCTCATTGGCATTTTTCGCCTGCTCAGCAGATTTTTCCAGTTCTGCTTCATATTGTCTTTCCCTGTGTTTTTTACTGGATATTAAATAAAATACTGTAGCAATCAATAATGAGACTACATAAGAAATGACAATACACATAATCCAGTAAGAACGTGGACTCCATCCCCTTGAAGGGATAATGTCAAAATACCATGTGTTATTTGGCACTGTACATTCTACTGTCAGAATATTATCCGACATATTATCCTGGCTCTCTGCTAAAATAATCTTGTCGCTGCCGCTTCTGTCATATGTCCAAATTCTGTAACAGAAATCTGCATCGCTTAAATAATCAAGATTTATCTCAGCAATGAAACGATCCCAGTCAATCACCAGAATCACAAAGCCCCAGAACTCATCCTGTTCTGAATTATTGTCCTGATAAACCGGATTAAAAAGCAATGCTCCTGTTCCTCCCTGCTTTAACTGGTATGGTCCTCCAAGCGTATATTTCCCGCTATCCCTTGCCAGAATTGCATCCTTTTTCCGTTCATGTTCCTGCAGCATATCCAGGCCAAAAGCTCCCTCATTTCCCTGTTTCGGATAAATGTCTGTAACAATCCCTTCAGGTGCCAGTTCAAATGCCTTTATCACTCCATCTTCATTTGGAATCTTTTCTGCCAGTTCAGAAAAAGTATTTTCATCCAGATTCTCTCCGGCACTGATATAATTTCCCAAAAGATCAGAGAGCATGATATACTGATCCAGTCTTGCCCTGACTCTCTTCTCCGTGATCTGCGCCATATATTTTCCAGTTGTCTTTTCATCCTTTTCCAAATTATGAAGCAGAAAAACGCCAACAATCAATGCTGTCAGAAAAGCAATCAATCCAACAATATAGCACTGTACTCTTATTTTTTTATATAGTTCGCTGTCCTTTTTCATTCTGCTATCCCTCTGTTATTCTCTTCTCGGTCACTGACATATCTGCTTACCAGCACAGAATTTTCGGATTGTATCCATCAGTTCCGGTACATTTAAAGGTTTTGACAGATGCGCATCCATCCCTGCCTCCATCGTCTTTCTTTTATCTTCAGCAAAAGCATTGGCTGTCATGGCAATGATTGGAATATTTGCTTTGTTCTTATCTGACAGTCCACGGATCATCTCAGTTGCCCTGTAGCCATCCATGTTCGGCATCTGGATATCCATAAGGATCAGGTCATAGGTGCCTGCCGGAGACTGCTCGATTCTGTGGACACACTGAATGCCATCTTCCACTCTGTCAATTACCAGTCCCTCTGTCATCAGAATTTCCATTGCAATCTCTGCATTCAGGTCATTATCCTCAGCCAGCAGAACATATTTTCCGCTGATCCTGTCTGTTTCCTCTGTATCCGGGGACGGATCCGTAACCTGCTCGTAGTAACCCTTATCAGCAATCCTGTATTCCATGATAACTGTAAATTTGCTTCCTTCTCCCAGCTTACTTTCTGCTTTAATGGTTCCGCCCATCATATCAACATATTTCTTTATGATCGGCATTCCCAGACCTGTTCCTGCAACCTTTGCGGCTGTTGTATTGCGTTCCCGGGCAAAAGCCTCAAACAGGGATGGCAGGAATTCTTCACTCATTCCGATACCTGTATCAATTACCTGAGTCCGTATCCGCATATAGTCTTTCCTGTCACAGTCAAGCTCTGTGATCCTTATGGTAACTCTTCCCCCTGAAGCTGTATATTTTACCGCATTGCTGATCAGATTGAGGAAAATTTCCCTGTTCTTTGTCTCATCGCAGATTACATGTTCATGCTGCACCTCATATTCCATCTCAAGGTGAATACCCTTTTTCTCCGCTTCTGCCTGGAAAATTTTGTAAATTCCCTGATAAATATCTCTGATCTTCACATAATCTTCATCCAGTTCCACCTTACCGCTTTCAATCCGGGCCATGTCCAGCACATTATTGATAATAGACAGCAGCAGATTTCCGGACTGTTCCATCTTCTCCTGATAATCCAGAAGCTTCGGATCTGTCTGCGCAAGCTCACCAATTGTCCGGATTTCCAGCTTTTCCAGAATTGCCACACTGGACTTCCCTGCCATAAAAAGCTCACTCACCGGGAGCGGCCACATTTTTTCCTTGACCTCTTCCGGGAAAAGAGTGTGGACACGGTTTGGCTTTTCAAAGTCTGATGCCATTTTTGCTAAAAGTTTGTTATGTGCAACACCAACATTAACAGTAAAACCAAGCTCTTCTTTTACTCTTCTATTTATTTCTTTTCCTTTATTTAATAATGTATCTTTCATTAAATATTCTGTCATATCTAAAAAACATTCATCTATGCTAAATCTCTCGATTTTGTCTGTATATTGTAATAATAAATTATATAATTCTTCTGAATATTTTTTATATATTTTAAAATCTGATTGAAATATTTGTATATTAGGACATTTTATTCTTGCTTGATATATTGTGTCTGCTGTTTTTATTCCACATTCTTTTGCTTTCATACTTTTAGCTAACACTATACCTGACCTTTTAGTTTCATCTCCACCTATTATTGCAGGTATTTCTCTTATATCTACTTTGCTTCCATTTTTTAGCATTTCTACTGCTGTCCAACTTAAAAATGCATTATTAACATCTACGTGTAATATTTGTCTTTCCATAATATCACCGCTTTCATTATAGAATGTTTGTTCGTTTTTGTCAACTTTTTTAACAAATTTGTTATACATTTTTTAGTAGTTTCATTGTGCAATTTTAGGCAATTTCGTTGTGCATTTTTCTGTGGATTTGTTGTGCAATTTTAAGCAATTTTGTTGTGCAAATTTCAGTGCAATATAATAAAAACTCTGCTAGTTTTTTCTAAGCAGAGCCTTGTATTTTTCTTTTTTGAACTTTATATGTTATTTTTGCAACAAAATTTGATGGTGCTATTTTCGCTCCAAATCTTGCTAGTTTTACATCAATTCCAGGTACTATATAAAACTTACCTTTTTCTAATTTTCTAATTGCATATTTTGCAACCTGCATACTATTAGCCTCTCTTAAGCTAAATTTTACATTTGCAACTTTGTTAAAATTTGTTTCTACTGGTCCTGGACATAATATGCTTATTTGTACTTTTGATTTTTCCTTTTTTAATTCTTCTCTTATTGCCTCTGATATCCTAACAATATAATTTTTTGTAGCATAATATGTTGCCATTAATGGGCCTGGCATAAATCCTGCTATTGATGCTACATTTAATATTTTTCCGCTATTTTTCTTTTTCATTTCTTTTAAATATAATTTAGTTAAAATATGGTATGCAATTACATTTGTTTTTATCATTGAAATATCTTTGTTTAAATCTGTTTCACTAAATCTTCCACAATCTCCAAAGCCTGCATTATTAATTAGTATATCAATATCTTTTACTTTATTTGCTAATTCTATGCAATTTTGTTCTTCACTTAAATCCATTTGAATTATTTCAATTTTGTTGGTTGCTTTTTTGCTATTTTTATATGCTTTTTCTATTTTATTATTTTCAATTGTTGGTTCGTTTTGAACTGATTTTTCCAACTCTTTTTTGGTTTGTTCTAATTTTTCTATGTCTCTTGCTACTAATACTAAATTATATCCTTTTTGATTTAGTATTTTTGCCATATCTTTTCCTATTCCAGAAGATGCTCCTGTTATTAAAGCTTTCATAAAAAATTCTTTCCCTTCTTTTAACCAATAATTTTCCCTCCACCTAAAACAATGTCGCCTATGTAAAATACTGCAGATTGACCTGGTGTAATTCTAGCCACTGGTTCTTCAAAAGTTACTTTTATTGTGTTCTTATCTTGCATTTCTATTGTTGCATTTTCTTCTTTGCTTGAATATCTAGTTTTTACTGATACTTTCATTGGTTCTTTTATTTCGTCTACTAATAATAAATTTATATCATTTACTAGCATTTCTGTTTTATATATATCAGCTTTTGTTCCAACAATTAGTTCATTTTTTGCTCTATTAAATCCTATTACAAAAAGTGGTTCTTTATAGCTTATTCCAAGTCCTTTTCTTTGACCTATAGTGTAATGATATAAGCCATTATGTTTTCCTAATATTGTTCCATCTTTTGTAACAATATTTCCTTCTTTAGGTTTTAGAGTTGAATTTGTTTCTAGAAATTTTGCATAATCACCATCTGGAACAAAGCATATATCTTCACTGTCTGGCTTGTTTGCAACTTTTAAATTGTTTTCTCTTGCTATTTCTCTTATTTCATCTTTGCTTTCAAAATTAGCAAGTGGAAAAACTACATGGTTTATTAAATCTTTAGGAATATTCCATAATACATAACTTTGGTCTTTTTTTCCTGCATTTGATTTTTTTAATACCCATCTTCTATATTCTTCACTATATTCTGTTTTTGCATAATGACCTGTTGCTATATATTCACATCCTAGTTCTTTTGCTTTTTCCCACATATATCCAAACTTCATATATTTATTACATTCAATACAAGGGTTTGGGGTTTTACAATTTGCATAACAATTTATAAAATCTTTTATAACATATTTTGCAAATTGTGGCTTACAATCATCTGTAAAGTGTGGCATTCCTATTGAATTACACACATTTTTTGCATCTATATATGTATTTATATTACAGCAACTACTTCCTGCAAATAGTTCTAATGTTATTCCTATTGGTTCATATCCTTGCTGTTTTAAAAGCAATGCAGATACTGAGCTGTCAACTCCTCCACTCATTCCTAATAATACTTTTTTATTTTCCATTTATTGGCCCTCTCTTAACTTCATATCTTTAGTTGGAAAAGAATTAAATTTTGGCAAGGAAAGTTTTATTTAAAAGGCAAAGGCGCATACACTTGTATGTAACTGCGTTTTAAATGAAATTTGACGTAGCCAAAATTGTAATTATTTTTCAACTCTATTATTCTTGTCTAAAATATCCTCCATAGTATGCCAAGCAAGCAACGCACACTTCACCCTAGCTGGCATATTTGCAATATTTCTAAAAGCAATTGCATCTTCCAATTTTTCTAATTCTTTTTCATCTGTTATTTCCCTTTTTATCATTTCTATAAAAGTTTCTATTATCTCTTTCGCTTGTTCAATTGTTTTTCCTCTTAGAGTATCAATCATAATAGAAGTAGATGCTTGAGAAATAGCACAACCGTGACCAGTAAATGCCATATCTTCTATTACATCTCCATCTAGTTTTAATTCTATTGATATTTCGTCTCCACAATTAGGATTATGCCCTAATTCGCAATAATCTGCATCATCTAGCTTTTTCTTGTTATATGAATTCATACTATGTTCCATGATTAAATCATTATATACTTCTTCTAAATTATCCATTTTGAATTCCTCTCTCTATTTATTTAGTATTAACTTACAGATATAATTTTACATGAAATCACGAATGTGCACGAAGAAGCTTTAAAAATTCTTATGTAATTTTATGGAAAGAGTTCTTTTTTAATGGAAGGGTGCCATAAAATAAATTAGAATTTTTTAAGCTTTGCAGTAATCCGAGGAATGTAATAAAAAATTTATATCTGTACGTTGCAACAACTGTGAAATGATTTTTTGCTCCGACCCCAAAATCATTTTATCCAAATAGACCACGTTTTTTTACTGGTGGCTGTTCATTCATTGTTTTTGCAAGTTGAACTAATAATTCTCTTTGTTCTTTTGATAATCTTTTTGGTGTTTGAACTGTTACTGTAAATACGAAATCTCCTGTAACACTTGAATTTATTGACTTAAATCCTTTATTTCTTATATTGAATTTACTTCCTGTTTGTGTTCCTTCTGGTATTTTATATTTTTCCTTAGTTCCGTCTACCATTGGTATTTCTAGTTCTGCACCTAAAGTTGCTTGTGTTATTGTTATTGGTATTTCACATAACACATTATTTCCTTTTCTTGTATATATGCTATTTCTTTTTATTTTTACTGTTATATATAAATCACCTTTAGGTCCGCCTTTTTTACCTGGTTCTCCTTCGCCTCTTAATACTACTGTTTGATTATCATCTATACCTGCTGGTATTTTTACTTTTATTTTAGGTTGTTTTCTAACTGTTCCTTTTCCTCTACAATTTTCACAAGGTTCTTTTATAATTTCACCTGTTCCATGACATGCACTACAAGGTCTTGTTGTTTGCATTTGTCCTAATATTGTACTTTGAACCTGTGTTACTTGACCTGTTCCATTACATGTTGGACATTTAATTGGTGATGTTCCTGGCTTAGCTCCTTTTCCATGGCATACAGAACATTCTTCATCTCTTGTTATTACAATTTCTTTTTCTACACCCATAAATGCTTGTTCAAATGTTAAGTCAAGCCTTACATTTAAGTCTGCTCCTTTTGTTGGTCCTTGTTTTCTTGATGATGAAGTTCTTCCTCCAAATCCTCCTCCAAATATAGAAGAGAATATATCTCCTAAATCTCCAAAGTCACCAAAACTATCAAAACCTGAACCATTATAAGAATAGTATCCTCCTTGACCTCCAAAAGGTCCTCCAGCTCCGCCAAAACCTTGTGGACCATTATGTCCAAATTGGTCATACATTTTTCTTTTTTGTGGATCTGATAAATTTTCATAGGCTTCATTTACTTCTTTAAATTTAGCTTCTGCTTCTGCTTTATTATCTGGATTGGCATCAGGATGATATTTTTTTGCAAGTTTACGATATGCTTTTTTTAATTCTTCGTCTGTTGCATTCTTATTTACACCTAAAACTTCATAATAATCTCTTTTCTCAGCCATTACTTTTTCTTCCCTTTCTTAGAAAACATATATTCATTATAATAAAAGGATTAAAGGAATACCCCCTTAATCCCTTTTACTATAATTGTTAGTAATTATTTGTTTTCATCATTTTTGTCATCTTCTACTTTGTAATCTGCATCATATACATTTCCATTTTCATCTACTTTTTCTGCCATTTCCTTTGGTAATTCTGTATACTCTATTACTTTTGTTTTTCCATTTACTTTTCCAAATACACCTACCTTTTCTTGTGCATTTGCTTTTACAACAGATTTTGATCCTATTAGATTATTTTGTTTAATAGTAAGTCCTATTAATATTGGATCTGCTATATTTAACAATACATTATCTATTCCTCCTACAGAAATCCATTCTACTCCTTTTTGCTTCATGTCTGCTAAAATACCATTTTTATTTATTGCTTCATATATTCCGCCATTTCCATCTGATGCTTCTTTTATGCAACCATCTTTGTCTAGTAAAATTTTACCCTCTGTTGATATTAATGGAAGCTCTCCTTGCATAAATAGTTTTATGTCTTTACTTGGGTATCCAAAATAATTATGCTTTTCTAGAAATTCTTTTGTTTGATTGTTGTTTTCCCTACTTGTCATTACATACCACGGAATAGTAACTCCATATTTTTGTTTTATTTCTTTTAGCGAATCTACAAGAATTTCAAATAAATATTTTTCTCCTATTTCTAAGTTTAATTTGTATGTACCTTTTGGTCCTATATGTCCTAGTCTTGTTCCTTGTCCTCCTGCCATTGTTACTACTGCATATTTACCGTTTTTTATAACATCATTTCCTATTTTTTCTAGCTCGCCATATTCTTCCATAGATAGTTTATCTTTTTCAACATATCCTATTCCTTCAAAATATTTTTCTAGTATAGGAGTATTTTTCTTTGTGCCTTTGTATAATTTCATTATTTCATCAAAATCAATTTTGCATATCTGTCCTCGCAAATTTTCATTGTTGTCCAGCCTTTTTGTTATATGTTGCTGCCCCATTTGATTTAACTTTTCTATTATTTTATCTTCCATATGCACCATCCTTTATATAAGATATTCATATTTTATCACATTGGTTATTTTCTTGCAAATTTTTTTGCATTTTAGTCATAACTTAAAAATATTCTAATATAAATTAAATAAAGTTATTTTGTACAAACATTTTTAAGGGGGTTAATTAATTAATGGAAGATAATTTAAAATTGTATCAAGATATAGCTAACCGTACAGATGGAGATATTTATGTTGGTGTTGTTGGACCTGTTAGAACTGGCAAATCTACTTTTATTAAAAATTTTATGGACTTATTAGTAATACCAAATATAAATAATGAATACAAAAGAGAACGTGCAAGAGATGAATTACCTCAAAGTGCTGCTGGCAAAACAATAATGACAACTGAACCCAAATTTATTCCAAATGAGGCTGTTGAGATAACTGTTGGGGATAACCTAAAATTAAAAACTCGTTTAGTAGACTGTGTTGGTTATCTTGTGAATAATGCAATTGGTTATTTGGAAGATGATATGCCTAGAATGGTAAAAACACCTTGGTCTAACGAAGAAATTCCTTTTGAGCAAGCTGCAGAAATAGGAACTAGAAAAGTTATCCAAGAACATTCTACCATAGGAATTTTAATAACTACTGATGGCACAATTACAGATATTCCTCGTCAAGATTATATTGAAGCAGAAGAGCGAGTTGTAAGAGAACTGAAAGAAATTAACAAACCTTTTGTTATTGTTCTTAATACAGATGATCCTTCTTCTGATTATACTAGAGAATTGGCTCAAAAATTGGAAAAGAAATATGAAACACCAGTATTGCCTACTGATTGTTCTCGTTTAAATTTAGATGATATTAATAATATTTTCGGCAAAATATTATATGAATTTCCTATTGAAACATTAAATATTACTTTTCCTAAATGGGTAGATGGTTTAAATAGCGAACACTGGCTAAAAGCAGAATTATATAAGGAAATAAAAGAAGCATTTGCAAATATTAGTGTGTTAAAGCAAATAAATAGTGGTATTGATAAATTGCAAAATACTGAAATAATAACAAGAACTATATTAGACGAAGTTAAATTAGGAGATGGCAGTGTAAATATTTCCATAAATTTAATGGATGAATTGTTCTATAAGGTCCTAACAGAAATTTCCGGAGTTGATATTTCAAATGAAGGTGATTTATTCTCTACAATAACCGAATTTGCCAATATTAAAAAAGAATATGATAAAATTGCATATGCCTTAGAAGAAGTCAAAGCAAAAGGATATGGTATTGTAACACCTTCCATAGATGAATTAATTTTAGAGGAGCCAGAAATGGTAAAACAGGGTTCAAGATTTGGCGTAAAATTAAAGGCAAAAGCACCTTCTATTCACATGATTCAAGCAAACATAGAAACCGAGGTTTCTCCTATTGTAGGAAGTGAAAAACAATCTGAAGATTTAGTAAATTATCTACTTTCTGAATTTGAAAATGACCCTAAAAAGATATGGGAATCCAATATATTCGGAAAAAGTCTACATGAACTTGTTAATGAAGGTTTGCAAAATAAATTATCTAAAATGCCAGAAGAAGCGCAAGGTAAACTTCAAGAAACTCTTGAACGTATAGTAAATGAAGGTAGTGGCGGATTAATCTGCATAATACTTTAAAAAGAGCTCTTCAATAGCACTTTGGTGTTATTGAAGAGTTTTTGTAATCCTTTTGCATTATAGTAAATAATTATTTTATGCTGTGCCTCTTGGTTGATAATTTGTTGCAAAATATTATGCTTCTATTTACAAAATCTATGCTTTCCAATTGTTACTGTCTTTGGTCTTGACCATATCCATTTATTTGTTGCTGTATTTGGGTTAAAGTAATATATTGCTCCATATGATGGATCCCAACCGTTTAGTGCATCTTGTGCTGCTTTTTTTGCTGTACTATTAGGCGATAAATTTATTTGCCCATCATCAACAACATTAAATGCCCCTCTTTGATATATTACTCCTGCTATAGTGTTTGGAAATGAGCTACTTTTAACTCTATTTAACACTACTGCTGCAACAGCCACTTGTCCCGCATATGGTTCT
>ERZ773192.3976-NODE-3976-length-10393-cov-4.038886_pt1 | contig 10393 bp, 8 predicted proteins | sample MGYA00581010_ERZ773192 | MGnify/ENA primary metagenome ERZ773192 (study PRJEB29015, sample SAMEA2737741) | human gut metagenome | biome: human gut; feature: human-associated habitat; material: faeces | place: China | collected 2012 ...
GAGCAACAGACAAGCCTTTCCTTATGCCTGTTGAGGACGTATTCACAATCACAGGCCGTGGTACAGTTGCTACAGGTAGAGTTGAGCGTGGACAGCTCAAGATGTCTGACGAAGTTGAAATCGTTGGTCTTTCCGACGAGAAGAAGAAGACTGTTGTTACAGGTATCGAAATGTTCCGTAAGCTCCTCGACTATGCTGAGGCAGGCGACAACATCGGTGCTCTTCTTCGTGGTATCCAGAGAACAGACATCGAGCGTGGCCAGGTTCTTTCTAAGCCCGGTTCAATTCATCCTCACACAAAGTTCTCAGGTCAGGTTTACGTTCTGACTAAGGACGAGGGTGGCCGTCATACTCCGTTCTTCAACAACTACCGTCCTCAGTTCTATTTCAGAACAACAGACGTTACAGGTGTTATCACTCTTCCTGAGGGAACAGAGATGTGCATGCCCGGCGATAACGTTACAATGAACGTTGAGCTCATCACTCCGATCGCTATCGAAGAAGGTCTTCGTTTCGCTATCCGTGAGGGTGGACGTACAGTTGGTTCAGGCGTTGTTACTGCTATCAACGAATAATTAAATTATTCAATATAAGAGACAGGTCGAAAGGCCTGTCTTTTTTTATCGCTCTATATAAGGTAGAATAAATCATATAGCACAGTTTTCGCTGCCGTCACGGTCTCGGAACGTATTATCCCGAGCTTGAGGATATCGTCCACTATGAAACGGAAGATAACAAGCTGAACGAATACGGCACGGAGGAACTCAATCGGGTGCATATTGAAAATATGATCCAAAAACACAAACGGCTGACGGTTGGAAGCATTGACCCTGCAAATATTGCGAAATATCAGGCATGGCTCAATGAGTAGTAGGGCAGAAAGACTCAACTAAGTATTGCAAATTCCGAAAATAGTGGTATAATAGCAATGGAAAAAACCATTGAATTATTAAGTCGAAAATATGGATTTGAATATAAAAAATACATTGAATGGAGAGGTTTTTATGAGTACAGATTATATATGTGATGATAGGAATATGACTGTTCCAAAAGAGATTGAAAACATGTATGATGAAGAGATTGAAAAAGAGTTTAATAATAGATTTGGCTTCTTAAACGATGTGAAATCCGAAGGCAAATAACTAAGCACCCTGAGAAATCAAGGTGCTTTTTTCATGCCTATAATTTCAGCGTTGCCGTAAAGGTGACGCTGTTTTTATATCAAAAATACAGTTTGCCCGTATCTGAAACAACGGGGTGCGGATGTCCTTATCCGTAAAAAAGGAGAGTATATGGCTGAAGAAGTCAACAACACAGAGAATACAGAAAACGGCAATGTACAGCAGGACACAAATACAGGTGCGGCGAATACAGAGCCGGAGAAGAAGTATTCCGAGGAGGAGATGAACGGTATCTCAAAGAAAAACAGCCCCTTACCGAGAGGTAAAGAGCTGTTGATTATATAATATCTTATTTAACCGACTTGATCATTGATTCGCCTGTCATTTCCTTCGGCTGGGGGAGATCCATGATCTGGAGCATTGTCGGTGCAAGGTCGCAGAGCTTACCTGTTTCCTTGAGCTCGCAGTCATAGCCTACAATGCAGAGCGGAACCGGATTGGTTGAGTGCGGTGTGAACGGCTTGCCGTCGTCACCGATCATCTTGTCTGCATTGCCGTGGTCGGCAGTGATGAGGACTGCGCCGCCCATGCTGAGCGCTGCGTCGCAAACTCTGCCTACGCACTCGTCAACGGCCTCAACAGCCTTGACGGCCGCCTCAAATACGCCTGTGTGACCGACCATGTCGCAGTTAGCAAAGTTGAGGATAACAACGTCATACTTGTCGGATTTAATCTGCTCGCAGACTGCATCGCAAACCTCGTATGCACTCATCTCCGGCTTGAGATCGAAAGTCGGAACATCGGGGGAGTGGATAAGAATTCTGTCTTCACCCTTAAATGTCTTTTCCTCGCCTCCGTTGAAGAAGAATGTAACGTGAGCATATTTTTGCGTCTCAGCGATTCTGAGCTGAGTTTTTCCCTGTGAAGCAAGGTACTCGCCCATAGTCATTTTAAGCTCCTCCGGCGGGAATGCAACGCTTACATTCGGCATTGTTTCGTCGTACTGAGTCATGCAAACGTATGTGAGCGGGAAGAAACCGTTCTTTCTCTCAAAGCCGTCAAACTTCTCGTCAACAAAGGTTCTTGTGATCTGTCTTGCACGGTCGGGACGGAAGTTGAAGAATACAACGCTGTCGTTTGCCTTGATCATGCCGTTCTTATTGATAACGGTCGGAATGATGAATTCGTCCGTAACTCCGTTAGCATAGGATTCGTTCATGCTGTCAATTGCGCAGTCTGCCTGAATTCCCTCGCCGTAAACCATTGCGGCATAAGCTTTCTCAACTCTGTCCCAAGCAAAGTCACGGTCCATAGCGTAGTAACGACCCATAACCGTTGCAATTTCGCCGACTCCAAGTTCCTTTGTTTTAGCATAAACATCCTTGATGAAGCCGACACCCGATGTTACGGAAACATCACGTCCGTCCATTATGCAATGGATATAAACCTTATCGAGACCCTCGCGCTTTGCCATTTCAAGCAAGCCGTAAAGGTGCTCGATGTGGCTGTGAACGCCACCGTCGGAAAGAAGTCCTACAAGGTGGAGAGCAGTGCCGTTTTTCTTGCAGTTCTCACATGCCTTGAGCAGAGCCTCGTTCTTAAAGAAATCGCCATCCTGAATGGACTTTGAAATCTTAACGAGCATCTGATAAACAACACGGCCTGCGCCGATGTTTGTATGGCCGACCTCACTGTTTCCCATCTGACCGTCCGGGAGACCTACATCAAGTCCCGAAGCGCCGATAGTAGTGAACGGATTTTCTTTAAAAAGTCTTGTAAGATTGGGAGTATTTGCAGCTTCAATTGCATTTCCCTTTGCACCGGGGTTGATTCCGAAGCCGTCCATGATACATAATACAACCGGTCTTTTCATAATAAATCACCACTTTCAAAATCAGAGGACTGCCGCATTTTATGAAGACCAAAGAGCTCGAGTCTCTTTGGTCTGCGCATAATGCGTCAGCCCCGCGAAAATTATATCCGATATAAATTATTTACTTGCTGCCTTAACAATAGCCGCAAAGTCGGGAGCCTTGAGAGATGCGCCGCCGATAAGACCGCCGTCAACATCTTCCTTGCCGAGAAGCTCATCTGCATTCTTGGCGTTCATTGATCCGCCGTACTGAACAACAAACTTGTCGGCAGCTTCCTTATCATAAAGCTCGGCGATAAGCTCACGGATAGCCTTGCAGACCTCCTCAGCCTGATCGGCTGTTGCAGTCTTGCCTGTTCCGATAGCCCAAACCGGCTCATATGCGATGATGATTCTGTCAAGCTCTTCCTTGCTTACGCCCGCAAGAGCAATCTTAACCTGAGAGGAAACGACCTCCATTGTGATGTTCTGCTCACGCTGCTCAAGATATTCACCAACGCAGAGGATAACAGTCATGCCGTTGTCAAGAGCGGCTCTCGTGCGGTCATGAACTGTAACGTCTGTATCACCGAAGTATGTTCTTCTCTCGCTGTGGCCTGTGATAACGATATCAACGCCGCAAGCCTTGAGCATTTCTGCGGAAACCTCACCTGTGAATGCGCCGCTCTTTGCCCAGTGACAGTTCTCTGCACCGATTTTGATGTTTGAACCCTTAGCTGCTTCGAGAGCTGCAAAAAGGTCAACATAGGGAACGCAGCAAACTACGTCACAATCTGCGTCTGCAACGAGAGGCTTGATCTCATTGATGAGAGCTGTAGTCTCCGCAGGGGTTTTATTCATTTTCCAGTTACCTGCGATAACTGCTTTACGAAGTGATTTGTTCATTTTAACTACCTCCGATTATTTGTCGTTAAGAGCTACGATGCCCGGAAGCTCCTTGCCCTCAAGGAATTCAAGAGAAGCACCGCCGCCTGTTGAGATGTGAGACATCTTGTCGGCAAAACCGAGCTTCTGAACAGCAGCAGCCGAGTCGCCGCCGCCGATGATTGAGATAGCGCCGGAATCTGCAACGGCAGTTGCAACAGCGATTGTACCTGCTGCGAAGTTATCCCACTCTGAAACACCCATAGGTCCGTTCCAGATTACCGTTCCGCTGCCCTTGATAGCGTCAGCGAAAAGAGCCTGTGTCTTAGGACCGATGTCAAGACCCATCCAGCCGTCGGGAATGATATCACTGTCGATAATCATAGCCTCTGTGTCGGGCTTGTACTCTTTACCTACCTTATTGTCAACCGGAATAAGGAACTTAACTCCCTTTTCCTTAGCTGTATTCATCATGTTCAAAGCATCTTCGATTCTGTCTTCCTCAAGAAGAGAATTACCGATGTTGTAGCCGAGAGCCTTCATGAATGTGTAAGCCATACCGCCGCCGACGATGATTGTATCGCACTTGTCGAGGAGATTTGTAATAACGCCGATCTTGTCAGATACCTTAGCACCGCCGAGAATAGCAACAAGCGGACGCTTCGGGTTAGCAAGGGCACCGCCAATGAATTTGATTTCCTTCTGAATGAGGAATCCGCAGACTGCGGGAAGATAGTCGGCAACACCTGTTGTTGAGCTGTGGGCTCTGTGAGCAGAACCGAAGGCATCGTTTACAAAGATATCTGCAAGAGAAGCAAGCTTCTTTGAGAATTCGGGATCGTTCTTTGTCTCCTCCTTGTGGAAACGAACGTTTTCGAGAAGCATTACGTCGCCGTCCTGAAGCGAAGCGGCGAGTGACTGTGCACTTTCGCCTACAACGTCCTTTGCCATCTTAACTTCCTTACCGAGGAGCTCGGAAAGGCGAGCGGCAACGGGAGCAAGAGAAAACTCAGGCTTGAATTCACCCTTGGGTCTGCCGAGATGTGAGCAAAGGATAACCTTTGCATTATGGTCGATAAGATATTTGATTGTCGGGAGCGAAGCAACAATACGCTTGTCGCTTGTAATAACGCCGTCCTTGAGAGGAACGTTGAAATCGCAGCGTACAAGAACCTTCTTGCCGTTTACGTCAATATCCTCAACAGTCTTTTTGTTAAGAGCTTCCATTATTGATCTTCCTTTCAGAAATAGTTTCAGACAATTCGCAAGCCATATTTGTGCGGCATTGCCTGTTTATTTTCAATCCGATTTATTTTACAACATTACGGGAAATTTTTCAAGTACCAATAGCCAAAAATTTAACAATATATCAGTATATACATAAAATTAGCATATTTTTTTCGTTTATTCACCATTTTGTTCAAAGAAGGAATAAAACAATTTAAAATAATACAAACAAAACATAGTTGACAAAGAATTAACATAAAGGTATAATATTTCAGTAAAATATTTAAGGCGATAACGTATGTCGTAATCATGCGGTATTGCAAAAATTTTATCGGAGGTTTTATTATGGGTAGAGTATATAACTTTTCAGCAGGTCCGTCCATGCTTCCCGAGTCGGTTCTGAACAAGGCAGCCGCAGAGATGCTGGACTATGAGGGCACAGGCACATCCGTTATGGAGATGTCGCACCGTTCAAAGGCTTTCCAGGGAATCATTGATTCCGCAGAGGCTCTTGTCCGTGAGATCTACAAGGTTCCGGATAACTACAAGGTTCTTTTCCTTCAGGGCGGCGCTTCAACTCAGTTCGCAGCCATTCCGCTCAACTTTATGAACGGCACAGGCAAGGCTGACTACATCATCACAGGCCGTTGGGCAAACCAGGCTTTCAAAGAGGCTAAGAAGTACGGCGATGTTGTTGCCGCAGCTTCATCGGAGGATAAGACTTACACTTATATCCCCAAGACAACCCGTGAGAGCTTCCGTGACGATATTGACTATGTTTACTATTGTATGAACAATACGATTTACGGTACAACATTCAAGTATATCCCGGACACAGGCGATATTCCTCTTATTGCAGACGTTTCATCCTGCTTCTTCTCGGAGCCGCTTGATATCTCCAAGTTTGCGATGGTTTACGGCGGTGCTCAGAAGAACGTTGCTCCGGCAGGTCTTGTAATCGCTATCATCCGCGAGGATATGCTCGGTCATGCCCGTGATTATACACCGACAATGCTTGACTATAAGATTCACGCAGATAACGGTTCAATGTACAACACTCCGCCGTGCTACACAATTTATATGTGCAAGCTTGTTCTTGAGTGGATCAAGAGCATCGGCGGTCTTGACGCTATGAAGGCAAGAAACGAAGCTAAAGCTAAGATCCTTTACGATTACCTTGATTCAAGCAAGCTCTTCAAGGGAACTGTTGTTAAGGAGGACCGTTCTCTTATGAACGTTCCGTTCGTTATCGGCGACAAGGACATGGAAGCAAAGTTCATTGCCGAGGCAACAGAGGCAGGCTTCATCAACCTCAAGGGTCACAAGACCGTTGGAGGCATGAGAGCTTCTATCTACAACGCAATGCCGATCGAGGGCGTTGAAAAGCTCGTCGAGTTCATGAAGAAGTTCGAGGAAGCTAATTCATAAATAAAAACACACAGGCTGTTATCTTAAAGTCAGATGGCACAAAGCAGGCTTCCCCTTGAGGGGAAGCTGTCGCATAAGCGACTGATGAGGTGGAAAAGCCAAGTTTTGATTTCATTAAATTGCTGTGATTAAAACTTGCCACCTCATCCGAGCGGCGCAATCCGCCGCCCACCTTCCCCTCAAGGGGAAGGCTGATGAATGACTGCAAAATTTGCTTTTTGTTTTGTAGAAATTGCTTTAAGCAAAAGCACAACCACCACTGTTTACACCTTGAAAGGAATGGTTTTATGGAATTATTGATTGTTACGGGAATGTCAGGCGCAGGTAAATCTGCCGTTGTTGACGCTTTGGAGGATCTCGGCTATTTCTGCGCCGATAATCTTCCGCCTGCAATTATTCCGACCATTGCTCAGTTTGTAAGCAAGACGGATAACGCGCAGAAGATCGCAACGGTTACGGATATCCGTGTCGGCGAAAAAATGTTTAACGAGTTCCCGAGTGTTCTTAAAAATCTTGAGGAACAGGGATATAAGTACAAGGTGCTTTTTGTTGATGCTTCCGAGGAGGTTCTTGTCAGAAGATATAAGGAAACAAGAAGAAAGCATCCCTTGCTTGACAAATGTGACGGCTCGCTTCATGCTGCTATAGCAATGGAGCATGAAAAGCTTCTCAATATCAGAATGAAGGCCGATTATATTATTGATACATCAAAGTCGAGCGTTGCCGAGTGCAAGCAGAGGGTAAACGAGCTTTTCCTTGACGATCCGGACAGTGCATTGAAAATTCGCTGTATGTCATTTGGCTTCAAATACGGAATTCCGAACGACGCCGACTTGGTTTTTGACGTTCGCTGTCTGCCTAATCCGTTCTATGTGCCGTCGATGAAATACAGGACAGGTCTTGAACCAGACGTCAGTGAGTATGTCATGAATTCCGATCATTCGGTTAACGTGCTTAATAAGCTCAACGATCTTATTGATTACACTGTTCCTCTTTATATCGAGGAGGGCAAGAGTCAGCTTGTTATCGCAATCGGCTGCACGGGCGGACGGCACCGTTCTGTCTGCTTCGCCGAGAAAATAAGAGAAAATCTGCTGAAGCTCGGCTACAGCGTCAGCGTTAAACACAGAGATATAGAAAAATAACAGGGGTATAAGCAGATGTCATTCACCGCAGGAGTGAAAAATGAATTAGCAACGCTTGCGTTCGAGTCCGAATGCTGCAAGCGTTCCTTTGTGTACGGTTTTTTACTGTACGGAAAGAGCTTTACGGCACGTTCGGTAAGCTGTGCGACGGATTATTCCGAGGTTATGCAGGCTTTTGAAAGAACAATTGCCGAAACTTCCGGAGTCAAAACGACGGTTACTCGGCTTAGAAGCGGAAAATATGTTCTGAAAATTCCGGCAGTTGAGGACAGAAAGCGCATTATCGAGTATTTCGACCATGCCGTTAATTCAATCTCACTCAGGATCAACAGAGGAGTTTTTGAGGATGACGAGTGCTACGGGTCATTCCTCCGCGGGGTTTTTCTCTCGTGCGGTTCAATTGCCAATCCCGATAAGAATTATCACCTTGAATTTGTTATCCCTTTCCATAATCTCAGCCTTGACCTTTTGAAAATACTTACCGATTTCGGGCTTAAAGCGAAGCTTATACTCAGAAAGTATTCATACGTTGTTTATCTAAAGGACAGCGAGAGCATTGAGGATCTGCTGACCTTTATGGGTGCGGTCAATTCAAGCCTTGAGCTTATGGGAATTAAAATTCAAAAGGACGTAAGAAACAAGATAAACAGACAGATGAACTTTGAGTCTGCCAACATGAGCCGCTCAATTGAAGCCGGATTGGCACAGGTTGAAGCGATAGAGATTATTGAGAAAAAGCAGGGGCTTGACTCGCTGTCGGACGAGCTGAAGGAAGTTGCGATTTTACGCAGAGAAAACCCCGATATGTCGCTCAAACAGCTCGGAGAGAACCTTACGGTGCCGATTTCGCGTTCGGGCGTTAATCACAGGCTTATGAAAATCATGGAGATTGCGGATAAATACAGGTAAGAAGCAAATATAACTTTTATAATAAAGGAGGCGGCGCGTTGAGCTTCACACATCTTCATTTACATACGGAATACAGCTTGCTTGACGGAGCATGCCGTCTTGATGACCTGCTTGACCGTGCGGTTGAGCTGGGCATGGATTCCATTGCAATTACCGACCACGGCGTTATGTACGGCGCTGTGGATTTTTACAAAAAGGCGAAGGCGAGGGGTATCAAGCCGATCATCGGCTGCGAGTGTTACCTTGCCTCAAGAGGCCGCAAGGATAAGGTTCACGCTCTCGACAATGAGAGATACCATCTTGTTCTTCTCTGTGAGAATGCAACGGGTTATCAGAATCTTATTTCAATGGTTTCAAAGGCATGGACGGAGGGCTTTTACACAAAGCCGAGAATCGACCGTGAGCTTTTGGAGCAGTATCACGAGGGTATAATCGCTCTTTCGGCTTGCCTTGCAGGTGAAATTCCGAGAGCGCTGATAGCTGATGATTATGAGAGAGCGAAGGAAAAGGCTCTTTGGTACAACAAAGTTTTCGGTCAGGGTAATTTCTATCTTGAGCTTCAGAATCACGGAATCCGCGAGCAGAAGCAGATTGAGCCGATGCTCATAAGACTTTCAAAGGAGACCGGTATTCCGCTCGTTGCGACGAATGATACGCACTATGTCCGCAAGGAGGACAGCAAGATTCAGCAGGTTCTCATCTGCATTGCAACCAATACGACCCTGGGTCAGGGCAACGGTCTTGAATTTGACAGCGACGAGTTTTATTTAAAGAGTGAGGAGGAAATGCACGAGCTTTTCTCACACGTTCCCGAGGCGATAGAAAATACGCAGATTATCGCCGATCGGTGCAATTACGACTTTGAATTCGGCAATACCAAGCTTCCTCATTTTGAAGTGCCCGACGGCAGAGATCATTTTGAATGGTTCAGGGAGCAGTGCTACGCCGGAATGTACAGAAACTACGGCGAAAATCCTCCGAAAGAGTATTTTGACAGGCTGAATTACGAGCTTGATGTTATTAACAAAATGGGCTACGTTGATTATTTCCTGATAGTCCATGATTTTATAAGATATGCAAAATCCAAGGGAATTCCCGTCGGTCCGGGCAGAGGCTCGGGCGCAGGCAGTATCGCCGCCTATTGTATAGGCATAACGGGAATTGACCCGATGAAATATAATCTTCTGTTTGAACGTTTTCTCAATCCCGAGCGTGTGAGTATGCCCGATTTTGACGTTGACTTCTGCTACGAGCGCAGGGGAGAGGTAATAGATTACGTTATCGAAAAGTACGGCGCAGACCATGTTGCACAGATCGTTACCTTCGGAACGCTTGCGGCGAGGGCGGCTATTCGTGATGTCGGCAGAGCTATGGGAATACCTTATAACATCGTCGATAACGTTTCTAAGCAGGTTCCAAGAGAGCTGAATATTACAATTCAAAAGGCGCTTAAAAAGTCGCCCGAATTCCGTTCACTGTATGAAAGCAGCGACGAGATAAAGAGCCTGATTGATACATCTATGAAGGTTGAGGGTATGCCGAGACATACCTCGACCCATGCGGCGGGTGTTGTTATAACAAGAGACCCCGTGGCGAGCTATGTGCCGCTTGCGCTCAACGATAATTCGCCCGTCACTCAGTATACGATGACGACGCTTGAGGAGCTCGGACTGCTCAAAATGGACTTTCTCGGACTGAGGACGCTGACCGTTATAAACGATGCGGTCAAGATGATAAGACTTAAAGACAATAGCTTTGATATCAACAAGATAGACATAGCGGACAAGGCGACATATGAGATGATGGCTTCGGGTCAGACCGAGGGC
>ERZ773192.3977-NODE-3977-length-10392-cov-6.778562_pt1 | contig 10392 bp, 5 predicted proteins | sample MGYA00581010_ERZ773192 | MGnify/ENA primary metagenome ERZ773192 (study PRJEB29015, sample SAMEA2737741) | human gut metagenome | biome: human gut; feature: human-associated habitat; material: faeces | place: China | collected 2012 ...
TTTCCCTCGTTAATATTGACAAGTGTACCCACTCGAATAGCGAACCCGAGAAGTGCTGTCTGGCAAAAAGAACTATCGGTAGCTTGCTATCATAGATAAAAACTAAAAAATATAATAGAAGCACATCAAGCAAAAGACTTTTTCTACAAGCTGAGCCCCGACCTTGCGGTCGGGGCTGTTGCGACGGAACAAGAAAAACTTGTAGCGTTTAACTCTTGGTGAAATTTATCCTGAGCGATACCTCAAAGACATCGTCGCCTGTCGGAATTGTGACATTTCCGTTTGTGACTGTCAGCGTGGCGCTTTCGTATGACTTTGTATATCCGTCCATGAATATATCGGGGAGCGTTACGGTTTCGCCTCTGTTCGTGTAAAGCATATAATGCGTTTCCGGATTGCCGTCAACATACACCTCTACGCCGAGCATAACCATAGTGTCATCGTTCTTGGCGAATCTTCCCCAAAGGTAAACATCTCTGTCGGGCATTGTGTATCTGCCTTCCTTATTTACAAGAGAAACGTCCGTGCATATCCACATTTCGTTGAACAGATAGCCTTCCTTGCGTGGTGGGTCGATATAAGCGAACATTTCCTTGCCTGCAGGGACATCGGTGATAGTCATATACGGCGTAGCCTCGCCGTCTATCATATAGTAGACGTTGTAGGTTGCCGTTGTGTAAACGCACTCAACACTTACATCATTATGAGGCATTGTAAACTTGTATTCGCCGTTTTCCTCATATATATCAACATCATCGGACTGCCAGTAGTAAGTATAGCCGCTCTTTTTGGGAGGTTCGGGAAGCGTTACCGTACTCATATACTGTGCTTTCATCGGGCTGTCGGAGCTTGCGCTTCCGTCAACCGTCATATTGACATTATAGAACTTGGGCGATGAGGTCGCCTTGAATGTAACATCGTGAGCCGGCATTACAAACTTGCCGTCTGTTACAGTGATACCGTCTGCAGACCATTCAGTCACATCGTAATAATCCTTTTCGGGCTTTGCGATAAGGGTTATCGTATCGCCTATCTTGCCGACCTCCTTTGTGCCGTATACCGTACCGTCAAATTCGTAAGATATATAGCACTTTGTGGTCGTACCTATTGCAGTAAGCGTTGATGCAGGCATCGTGTCGGGCTGTCCGGATAATGCGCCCTCAGTGCCGAACCACGACCAGCCGCCGAAGATATATCCGTCAGCTTCTTTTGGTGCGTCAAATACGGGAAGTGCATCGCCATAGTGATAAGTCACTCTTTTTATCGTCTTACTATCGAGGACAAAGGTTATCGTGTATTCCTTGTATGCACCGTCAGTCCATACCGCTGTCAATGTCGTATCCTTAGTCAGCGTTATTATATCGTCAGCGCCGTAGATATTTCCGTCCTCGTCCTTCCAGCCGCCGAAGATATAATCTCTCAGGTCGTCCGTCTTTGACGCAGTCGCCATATCCGACAGCTTGATTTGAGTACCGTAATCCGCTGTGCGTTCATCGCTTCCTGTCAGCTTACCGCCGTTTGCGTAAAGTATTAATGTGTGCTTGTGAACATTCTTCTGCCAGTTGCCAAAGACTATATCAAGCGTCAGACCGTCCTCAGACGCTTTGCTTGATGAACCCTTGAACACGAGAGTATATCCCTCGCCCTCGACATCGGCAGGAGTATAATTGTTGTACTTTTCAACGAATGCAAGATAATCATCATATCCGCCGCTGAATTTATCGGTCTTTTCTCCGTTCAGAAGTACACCGTACGGTGTGGATACATTTACCGTATAGGTCTTGGGCGTAGCTTGATAGATTGCTGTCAGCGTTGTCGAATAATCGAGCTTAACCGTCTGACCTAAGGCATATATCTCGCCTGTAGTGCTGTCCTTCCAGCCTGTAGGCTGATAATCGTTGTACTTGTCGGCATCCTTGGTTGCCCAACGTGAAATTTCTACCTCGTAGTTATCCTGGCTGTAGCTCTTGAACTCTTTGCTTTCTTCAAATATCAGTCTGCCGTCACCTGCGTCCAGCTTAATTGTAACATTACGTTTGAATCTCGGACGGAGTATAATACTCTTGTAAATGAGCGTCTTGTCGGGTATAAACTCGTTGAGGTACGCATCACCATATTCTTCACTCAGGTATACATCGCTCCAGTCGATGAACTGTATCGTTGTGCCTTCCTGCCGGTTGAGCTTGCTCCACGCCTCGTCAAATACCGACTGAGGTACCTTTGAGCCGCCCTCTATTTTCAGCGTCTTATATGTCTTGAATTCACGGGTCGCATCATCGTAATACTGAATCTCAACATCGAATATTCCGGCTTCGTAAACCGCATCATATGTTACATCCTCATATACATAAGGCAATTGCTCATTGAATACGGTATCCTTATCGTATAAAGTTTTACCGCCGTCGGGAGTGTAGCCCATGAATGTCTTACCGTAAGGCCAGCTTGAAATAAAGAATTCCGGTCTTGTGCCGTAAGGTGTCTTTACGGTTGTTGACTTCTTATCGCCGGCATAATTATAGTAATTGTACGTTACGTTCATCAGCGCTCTGTCATAATTTGCACTGAAATGGAGTGCCACCTTCTGATAGTCGTTGTGATGATTGAAATAGAAGTTTTCGGAAGCAGCTCTCTGGGTGTTGCCCGTAACCTTGTAAAGCGGTTTGTCTGTCGGCTGACCGCTGGTATAGTAATCCTTGCGGCAGCCTGAGTCTATCGCTCTCAGCTTATCACCGGCATACTTATACATCTTTTCAAAACCGAACGGTACTCCGTAGGTTGCGTGCCATGAGGTCAGCTTCATATACTCGTCACTGGAGTTATCGGGTACTTTAAGAACATCGCCGGCATTCACTGCCCACAGTTCGACTACCCACTCTTTGTTTACTGTATCATAGTATTCCATCTCCATAAGAGTCTGCGCTCTTGTTGCAGTGTATACTATTTCGTAGTTGTCGTGGTCAACGGCTATGAAGTACGGGTCTTTGTCCTTCCACTGGCAGTCAATGTATTTCCAGCTGTCGGGAGCGTTATTTGTATTGTAAGAGCCTGCAAAACTGCCCGCAGGTACTTTTCTTGTTTCAACAAGAGTTTTAACTCCGTCAACCTCTCTGTAGAAATTGACAGTGAATATCTTGCCTACGTCCTCTTCCTTAACTCTCGACTCATCGTACCAGATGACCTTTACCGACTTTGTAAGGCTCATTTCGGGGTCGGCGGTCTTTGTGAACTGAAGTGACGTGCCTGTATAGTGTATCTGAGCGACACCTTCGGCTGTACTGTTCTTGTAGAAGCCTGACATACTGTATGGCTGCTCGTAACGGATAAATGTTCCTCTCCTGTCATAGAGCATTCTGAAGCCTTCGCCCGAAACATTCATCGACAGCTTGCTCCACGGTACAGACGCATTGTAATTTATCACGCCTGTCGTGATATCAAGCGTCTGTGCGGACACTGCCGGAAGATTATCAATATTGACTTCTCCCCAGTAAGTGCCGTTTGAGCTGAATAATATCGGAGTTGTCACATCGTTAAGGCATATAACAAGGTTTTTGTCGCCCATTGAGAACAACGGCCACTTGATTTCGGGTATCAGCGGTGCTTCAAGCCGCAATCTGAATACCTTTGATTCTGCGACAAGATTTACTTCGAGATAAATTCCCGCTTCAAGATAGAATCCGCCCGTCAGCGTCCGGTATACCGTACTGTATCGGTGATCCGGTTTGACAACGTGATATTTTGCCAGACCGTATATATCGAGATATGCGCCTACCTGGACCTCAACGCCGACCTCGCCCAGTCGTCTGAGTCCTGTGAACGATACGGTAAGCTGTCCGGATACGCCCATCTTGACGCCGACATATCCGAATACCGTAAGGTCAAAGCTGTATCTGTCGCCCTCGAGCAGCTTGTTTTTGTACATACTGAACTCTTTATCCTTTGAGTTGCCGTGCGTACCTACCTGCGTTGCGTCAAGTATCGAGAACTTACTTCCTATACCGCCTGCGAAATTCATCTTTACAACAAGGCTAAGTTCAAAGTTAAGCTGGAACAGCGACAGCGGTTTAAATGCCGTGAAGAACGGTATACGGCATATTTCTATCTCTCCGCCCTTCTTGTTAAGCATATCCTTGACATCCTTTACAAGACCTGCGGTATCGTTCTTCTCATCACTGCCGAGCATCTTTGCGACTTCGCTCGTGATATTCCTGTAGCTGTTTGCGCCTACCGAGCAGACAAGAACTTTAAGTTCAATATCCGTCTGCGTATAGATATTAGCCGCATAGTTGAATTCAAGCTCAGGCAGTTCAAACCACTTGAATTCGAATGAATTATAGCCCTGGAATGAAACATTAAGATATTCGCTTACTGTAAATGTTGCATCTACCTTGAGTTTTTTCTTAATGGTAGTCTTATAATTCAACTCGAATGTAATGACCGACCAGTAATCCGGATTAACGGTAGTAAAGTTATCATTTTCTGCTTCACCGACCTTTACGGATACGGAAAGACCGATAGCAAGACTTGCGGCGATGCTCTTGAGCGTATCCTCTTTAGGACGTGAATAGTCCGAGAAATCCTTTAATCTGTCATCGTCCGAAGCGGCATAAGCAGTGGCGGTTACTGTATCGGTAACAAGCGGCTCGCCCTCCATTATCTCGTTTACGGTTTCATCCTCGGCAAGCAGTGCCGCAAGCACAAGGTTCAGCTGCTGTACGCCCTCGCTGTTCTTTACTTCTTCCGCTATCGCCTCGGTGTCGATCTGCTCCTCAAGGAACTTGTTTTTTGCAGGCTCGACAAAATAAACATCAACATTGTCATAAACATCTTCCGCTTCGCAATCGGCTGTCTGAATGTAGTAAATGTTTCTGTCCTTTATTGTATCTGTAATTTTTACAAACAGGCAGTCATCGGTAAAATTCTTTGTGCCGTTGTCAATGCAAAGCACATCGCCCACAGCAAGAGAATTTTCCTCAAAATACTCCGCCGAAAGCATATATTCGTTAATGTTCTCGGTAGCAATCAGCTTAGTTTTGTCGAGATACTTGATATTGTCCTTGACCTCAACTATGTTCGATTCTTCCTTGAATATCTTGAATGTATACTCGTTGACCGTATCGTCAAGGCCCTTGAATGTAACTCCCTCGCCTGCTGTCATACGGTACATACAGCCGGCTGTGTATGCGGTTTCGGGAACGAGTGTATATTCATCCTTCTCGTTTGATGTTACAACATAATTTTCCGGAGTATCACCCGTATACGCAAATAAGGTGATATACTCCCATACATTATCTGCCGTTATTTCTTCGTCACATATAAGCGTGATCGGCTGATATTCCGCACAATCCTCCACATAGTAGGTGGTTCTCACGCCTGATTGGAAATCATCGGCAGATTCCACAAACGAGGCATATACGGTCATATCCTCGTTTACCGGAGTATTGGTGAAAAATTCGGTCGTGAATGCCGTATCGGTAAACCAGCCCATAAACGCCTTGCCCGCACCGAATGATTCGGGAAGTCTGCTTATCGTTTCGCCCTTTTTAACAGTTATCGGAGCTACGGGCGTACCGTCACCAGCATCAAAGGTCACTGTGACCTCATCTTCTTCTACGGGCTTATTCTCGTTATATGTAATATCTGCGGTTATCGTCTTTTTAGCACCGTTTACGGTTATCTCCTTGCTTGCCGTAACGCTTCCGCTTGCACTCGGCATTATGACCTCGTCTGCAAATACGTCTGTCGGAAGCGCAGTCAGCGAGATCACAGCGCATAAGAACAGTGAAAAAATCCTCTTTCCGCACTTCTTTTTAATACCGAGGACCGCAAGCGTACCGCCCGATAAAATGCTCAGCGTCAGCCACAGCGGACACAGAGAACCGTCCGTTTCGGGATTGCCGGGATTTACAGGGTCGGTAGTATCGACGGGCTTTGAGGCTTTCTCTATATAAGCCGTTATCTCATTTGACCTGCTCTGTCCCGCCGCAAGTGTATATTCGCCGTCGGTAAGCTCGCCCTTCTTCAGTGTAAGTCCGTCCGGCAATCCGATTTCAGACTTTACCTTATCAATCCCGTAAATATTGCCGTTCTTCACCGTAAGAGCAATATTAACGTTTTCCCCCTCGTCATAGCTCTCCTTGTCCGTAGTAAGCGTTGCGGATACAAGCGACGCTTCCTGTGCCGCCGTCATAACCGTCATCACACTTGAAAACGCAAACAGCGTGATAAGCGTTATTAACGCCGCCCACCTTTTCCTTGCTTTCATTTTTCTGAACATAACCCACCTCCGTAATTATCCGTTTTCGTTTATCGTACTTTCGATTGCTTTTTCAAGCCCCGTTTCCGCTTTTGCTATTATCTCATCTATAAGTCTTTTTGCTACTGAGTGCAGATCAAACGCAAGTACGGCTTCTATAAGGCTCGCACGTTTTTCCTTAGGCACATCATACAGCTTAAGACAGCACTCAAGAAAACGCTCTATCTTCTTCTGCACCGTGAAGTACATATCACACTTCCTCGCCATAAAGCCACGCATGATACTTCCAGACGCTATATCCATCTCGTAGAAATCCTTATCCTCCGCATCCGGCATAAACAGCGAGAATATAGCCTTTATCTGTACGGCTGTACTTTTTAAAATATATTCCGTAGTGCTTGGCAGGGTATATGCCATTACATATATCTCCCTCAGCGGCTCGGACAGCTCGGTTATATATATCTGCAATGACGTTTCAAGGCAGTACACCATGAGCGGCTCCATATCCTTTGCGAATGCCCTCGCCTTTGCAAACTGATTTTCAAACATGATCTGCGTTAGCGTCAGAAGCAGCGCTTCCTTATTTTCAAATGCCGCAAAGAACGATGTCGGTGACATTCCTGCCGCCCTTGCTATCTGTGCAGTGGTCGTCTTTTCGTACCCCTGCTCTAAAAATAACTGAATAGCCGCAAGCAGCATCTTATTCCGTCTTGCTATGCCCTTTGGCTGTAATCCCTTCAATTTGTATCCTCCTTATCAGCCTCAGTATTATAATCAACAGTTTAGTCTTGAGTTTACTCAATTATAACACACTGCTTCTTAAAAGTCAATAATTACCGTAATATTTATTTCAGCCTCGTTTATACAAAACCTACAAAAGTGATAAGGATTGTGTAATTATTTTCGACAAGCTAAATCCACAAAACCTATTGACAACATAGGTTTTGTATGTTATACTCATAACAACGAAAACGAAAGGGGCTGACCGGATGAAACCGACAACCGCAAACAATAAAATGCGAATGTGTGCAAACAATATAATACGTCTGTCCCGAAAGAAAGTCTGAGCCTGTCGGATGTTCAAACGCACGGACGTAAAATAAACGTCCGTTATTTTTATGGGAGGATATATGATAGAGCTTAAAAACCTTGAAAAGACGTACCGCACCTCGAAAGGCAGCGTTACTGCGATAAAAGACATCAACATAACAATAAATGACGGAGAGATATTCGGCATCATCGGACTTTCGGGAGCCGGCAAAAGCACACTCGTCCGCTGTATAAATTACCTTGAGCGCCCGACCTCGGGACAGGTAATAATAGACGGCAAGGAGCTTGGAAGCCTTAAAACAAAAGAGCTTCTTAAAACAAGACAGAACATCGGAATGGTGTTTCAGGGCTTTAATCTTCTCGCACAGCGAAACGTAATAAAGAACATCTGCTATCCGCTTGAAATCGCAGGTATGAAAAAATCCGACGCTGTAAAGAGAGCCGAAAGCCTGCTCGAGCTTGTAGGACTTTCCGATAAAGCAAAGGCGTATCCGTCACAGCTTTCGGGAGGACAGAAGCAGAGAGTAGCAATAGCAAGAGCGCTCGCCGCAAAAACGCACTATCTTCTGTGCGACGAGGCAACAAGCGCACTTGACCCCGACACAACAAGGTCGGTGCTTGAGCTTCTTAAGAAAATCAACCGCACACTCGGAGTTACCATAATAGTGATAACTCACGAGATGAAGGTAATAGACAGTATATGCGACAGGGTCGCAGTGCTTGATAACAGCACGGTCGCAGAGATAGGCGATGTAAGAACGGTATTTGCAAATCCCAAGTCGGATATTGCCAAAAAGCTCATAATGCCACAGGGCGAGCTTCCGGTAACAAGCGAACACGGAAAGAAGATAAGGATTATCTACAACGGCGAAAATTCTTCAAAGTCGCTGTTATCCGATATGATATTAAAATGCAACACGCCGGTAAATATCCTTCACGCAGATACAAAGGACATTGACGGCAAGGCATACGGTCAGATTCTGGTACAACTGCCCGATGACGATACCTCGGCAGAAAAGATAACAGCATATCTTAAAGCCAACAGCGTTACCTATTCACAGGTGTAAGGGGGAAGAAAAATGTCAGGCGATCTTATACAGCTGTGGGATAAAGGCGTACTTTTACAGGGTATATGGGAAACGATATACTTAACGTTCATCTCGTCATTCGTAGCTTACGTTTTCGGACTTCCGATAGGCGTACTGCTTACAGTGACCGATAAGGACGGAATCCACCCTATCCCGTGGCTCAACAAAATAATCGGTATTTTAGTAAATATTTTCCGCAGTATCCCGTTCATCATCCTGATGGTTGCCTGCTTACCGGCGGCAAAGTTTATTGTCGGAACAAGTCTTGGCAATAAGGCAATGATAGTAATGCTCGTTATAGCGGCTATACCTTATGTGGCAAGAATGACAGAATCCTCTTTCAAAGAGGTCGACAAAGGCGTTATTGAAGCGGCTCAGGCAATGGGCAGCTCAACATTCAAGATAATATATAAGGTGCTTATCCCCGAAGCAAAGCCCGCACTTATGGTCGGCGCAGTCATTTCACTTGTAACCATTCTCGGCTACTCGGCAATGGCAGGAACGATCGGCGGCGGCGGACTTGGTATGATAGCTATCTCATTCGGTTATCAGCGTTTCAATAACGATATTGTGTGGATATGCGTTCTGCTCACGGTTATCATAGTACAGCTTATTCAGGAGCTTGGTATGCTGATAGCACGCAAGGCAGACAAACGTATAAACAAGTAAGGAGAGATATAATATGTCACTGCTTTTCATAAAGCTGTTGCGACAGAATTTCCGTTTCGGACGAATGTGCCGATGTTGTATATAAAGAGATAAAACCCGTAAACTAACGGTGCAGAACAAAGAAAGATAAACAATAAACAAAATACAACATTGACAGGCGGTAAAACCGCAGAAACGGAGAATTGACATGAAAAAGATTTTATCATTAATACTTACAGCGGCTCTTGCAGGTGTAACGCTCACAGCGTGCAGTTCAAACGGCACAAGCTCGACAGCTTCATCAAACGATGCTTCTTCGGCAGATGCATCTTCGGCAGCATCAAGCGCCGCAGAAAGTACAGCAGACACAGACAACGTTATCAAGATCGGTGCAACAGCTACACCCCACGGCGAGATACTCGAATTTGTAAAGGACAAGCTTGCTAAGGAAGGCTACGAACTTCAGATTACCATTTACGATGATTATGTACTGCCCAACAACGCAGTTGCAAGCGGAGAGCTTGACGCAAACTACCACCAGCACACACCCTACCTCAACAACTACAACGAGAAGAACGGAACAGACATAGTTCCCGCCGCACTCATTCACTATGAGCCGTTCGGTCTTTACGGCAACGGCGTTGAAAAGCTGGCAGATGTCAAGGAAGGCGCATCGATTATAATCCCTGCCGATGACAGCAACGAAACAAGAGCGCTTCTTCTCTTACAGCAGGAAGGTCTTATCGAGCTTCCCGAGGGTGCAAATGCCAAGGACGGCGTTACAACGCTTGACATAAAGGACGACCACGGCTATAAGATAACAACGGTACAGGCTGATACGGTTGCCGCTCAGTTTGCAAACAGCGACGCAGGTTCTTTAGCAGTTATCAACGGCAACTATGCTCTTGCCGCAGGTCTTGACATAAGCAAGGCTCTCGCAGTTGAAGACGCTTCAGGCGATGCGGCTCAGACCTACGCAAACATTGTAGCTGTAAAGAGCGGTAACGAAAACCTCCCCAAGATTCAGGCTCTTATAAAGGCTCTCAAGTCAGACGATGTAAAGAACTTCATCAACGAAAAGTACAACGGTGCAGTTGTTGCAATCTTCTGATTTAACTAACAAGATTTCTCCTGAAGTAAGTGATATACAGTCCGGCTCCCTCACAAACAGTGAGGGAGCTTTGCTATTATAACTGTACTGTGAGACACATTGCCAACACCTCTGGAAATATTTTCAGTGCCGACAGGGTATTAATAATTTCGTGAGTATATCGGTGCAACTGCTCTAACATTAACCTTTCAAAAAAACGCCACTAACCTGAGATATATGTACTAACCTGCGGACGTGTAGCG
>ERZ773192.3983-NODE-3983-length-10367-cov-7.261055_pt1 | contig 10367 bp, 10 predicted proteins | sample MGYA00581010_ERZ773192 | MGnify/ENA primary metagenome ERZ773192 (study PRJEB29015, sample SAMEA2737741) | human gut metagenome | biome: human gut; feature: human-associated habitat; material: faeces | place: China | collected 2012 ...
AGCTCATGACGATCTGCGTGTTAAAAAACGGCACGTAGAGGTTCGGCGTCAGCATCCCCTCGTAGCGCATCAGGCAGAGGAACACCACCGCCGCGGCAAGCTGGAGGGCAAACTTTTGGATCGCCGTCAGGCCGAGGTTCCGGTGCATTTTCACCTTCTGAAAATCGTCAAGAAAGCCGATCAGGCCGAACACGGCGGCAAAGGCAAACACATAGAGGTGCGCGAAGCTGCCCGCGCGTATGGCGTCCCAGCCGAACACGAGAATGGTGACGAGGATGCCGAAAATGAACATCAGTCCGCCCATCGTCGGCGTGCCGGACTTGCCGGCGTGCCAGGTCGGGCCGTCCTCGCGGATGCTCTGTCCCGCCTTGAGCCTGCGCAGCTCGGGGAGCAGAAAGCGTCCGGTGACAAGCGTGATGAGAAAGCTCACAATGCAGGCAGCGATCAGTTTCATAGCGTATTCCTTCCGCCGCGCAGAGCGCGGCTCTTTCGTTTTTATTGGCTCAGATGCTCGCGCACCACCTGCCGCTCGTCGAGCGGCAGCGTCTCGGCGCCGACCACCTGATAGGTCTCGTGTCCCTTGCCCGCGAGCACCACCACGTCGCCGGTGCGGGCGTGGTCGAGCGCGTAGGCGATGGCCTCGCGGCGGCTTTCCAGCACGGCAAACGGCGTCGCGCTGTCCGCCATGCCAGCGAGGATCTCGTGCAGAATGGCGTAGGGGTTTTCCGTGCGGGGATTATCCGAGGTGACGATCACCTCGTCCGCGAGCCGCGCGGCGATGCGCCCCATTTCGGCGCGCTTCGTCCGGTCGCGGTCGCCGCCGCAGCCGAACACGACGAGCACGCGCGCGTCGGCAAAGCCGCAGACGGTCGAGAGAATATTTTTCAGCCCGTCGGGCGTGTGCGCGTAATCAATGAGCACGGTGTAGTCCGTGTCCGTCGGCACCACCTCCGCCCTGCCGCGCACGCCCTGACAGAGTGAGAGGGCCTGCGCCGCGTCCTCGATCGGAATGCCGAGGGCCTGTGCCGCGGTGAGCGCGGCGAGCGCGTTGTAGAGCGAGAACGCCCCGGGAATGTGCAGCGTCACGGGGATGTGCTCGCTGTCGCTGCACGCGGTGAAGCTCACGCGGTCGGCGCAGTAATGCGCGTCCCAGCCGACGAGATCGTTTGCAAGTCCCTGCCCGAAGCGTGTGACCGGACAGGTCACATTTTCGAGCAGCCGCGGCGTCCACGGATCATCGCCGTTGACGGCGGCGGCGCGGCATTGGCGGAACAGACGCGCCTTGGCGTCGCAGTAGGCTTCCATTGTACCATGGTAGTCAAGATGGTCCTGCGTGAGATTGGTGAACACGCCGAGCGCGAAGTCGATCGCGCCGACACGCCTTTGCACGAGCGCGTGGGAGGAAACCTCCATCACCACATGGGTGCAGCCCGCGTCCGCCATTTCGCGCAGCAGACGCTGGAGCGTCAGCGCGTCGGGCGTGGTGCGCTCAGCGGGCAGAACGGCGTCGCCGATCATGTTCTGATTGGTCCCGATCAGACCGACCTTTGCGCCCAGACAGCGCTCAAGGAGCTGCTTGAGAAGATACGTTGTGGTCGTCTTGCCGTTCGTGCCGGTCACGCCGACCACCGTCATGCGTCCCGCCGGCTCGCCGTACCATCTCGCGGCGAGCTTTGCCGCCGCCTCGTGCGCGTCGGGGACCAGCACGCAGGGCACGCCTTCGGCCGCATGCTCGGTCACGACGCAGACCGCGCCGCGCGCGGCGGCCTTCTTTGCGTAGTCTGCGCCGTCCTCCCGCGCGCCATGCAGGGCGAGGAAAAGGCTTCCCTCTCCCGCCGCGCGGGAATCGAGGGTGAGGTCATGTATCTCCGTCCGCGCGTCCGCGCGGAGGAGTCGGAAGTGATCGAGGGCGCTCAAAAGCTCGCCGAGCTTCGTAGGCGCGTCGTCCTTTCTCCGTCAAATCTTGCTCTCTTTTGCGGTTTTTAATCCGTCACCGAGCTGTCGCTGAACTGGACGCGCACCACCGTGCCCGCCGCGACCTCCGTGCCCGGCGTCTCCGACTGGGAGATGGCGCGCACGCTCGCAGAGCTGCCGCCGGTCGCGCCGGAGACGGACATGATAAGCCCCGCGTCGGTGAGCTTGCGGTTGGCTGCCGCAGCGCTGTCGCCCACAACGTTCGGCACGATGCACAGCTCCGTGGATTTCTCCGCGCCGAGATAGAGGATGATCTCCGCGTTGTTCGGCACGATCGCGCCGCCGAGCGGCGTCTGGTCGGTGACGGTCTCGCCGTCGCCGACGGTGCGGCAGGAGAAGCCCTCCTCCTTGAGCTTTGCCGCCGCCTCGTCGCGCTTGAGCCCGACGACGTTCGGCACGGTATGATCCGCGCCGACGAGCTCATCGGCGCTGTAGGTCGGCTCGATGCCGAGGTAGGGCAGGATCTCCGCCATGATGCTCGACGCCACGGGCGCGGCCATGTTGCCGCCGGAGCGGTAGGTGCCGGTCTTGTCGCTGGCGTTGCTGAGGGTGAGGAGCATCATGATCTGCGGGTCGTCCGCCGGCGCGCAGCAGGTGAACGAAACGGTGACGCTCCCGTCGATCTGGTCGGCGGTGCCGGTCTTGCCGCCGATGCGGTAGCCCGCGACCTTGCCGTTCTTTCCCGTGCCGTGCTCGACCTCGTACTCCATGATCTCGCGCACGGTCTTGGAGGTATCCTCGGAGATGACCTGCCGCAGCGGGGTGGTGTCGTGGCGGTACTTGACGTTGCCGCTCTGGTCGAGCACCTCGGAGACGATGTAGGGCGTGCGGAGGTAGCCGCCGTTGACGCAGGCCGCCTGCGCGTTGATGAGCGAAAGCGGCGTGACGTTGAAGTTCTGACCGAAGGCGTAACACGCCAGCGCCAGCGTGGAGTATTCGATCTCCTTGTTGACAAAGCCGCTCGCCTCGCCGGTGGTATCCACGCCGGTCTTTCCGGTGAGGCCGAAGGCCTTCATGTAATTGTAAAAGGTCGTGTTGCCGAGGCGCAGGCCGATGTTGATGAACGCGGGGTTGCAGGAATTGGCGAACGCCGTGATGAGGTCCTGATGACCGTGACCGGGCGCGCGCTTGGAGCAGTTGATCTTCGCGCCCTCGATGACGACATAGCCCGGGCAGTTGAAGGTGTCGGACATTTTGACCTTGTTCTCCTCCAGCGCCATGGCGAGGGTGAGGATCTTGAAGGTCGAGCCGGGCTGGAAGGTGTCGTTGATGGCCTTGTTGCGCCATTGCATATTTTGCAGCGTGTTGGCCGCCGCGGCGAGCTCCTCGTCGGTCATGCCGGCGGCAAGCATCTCCTTGTTGTAGATGCTCGCGGGGGCGTTGAGGTCGTAGGTCGGCAGCGACGCCATCGCTAGGATGCCGCCGGTGTTGACGTCCATGACGATGCCGGTCGCGCCCACGCCCGTGCCGTAGCGGCTCTCGAGCTCCTCAAGGCCCTTTTCGAGGTAATACTGCACCGTCTTATCGAGGGTCGTCACCAGACTGTCGCCGTTCTCGGCGTCGAAATACTGCTCATACTGATAGAGCAGCGCGTTGCCGTTGGCGTCGCGCGCGGAGACGACCATGCCCTTTTCGCCGGTCAGCTCCTCGTCATACACGGCCTCAAGGCCGTAGGCGCCGCCGTTGGCGTTGACAAAGCCGATGACGTGCGCGGCGAGCGAGGAATAGGGGTAGTATCGCTTGGAGGTCGGCTCCAGAAAGACGCCTTTGATGTCGTTGTCGCTGATAAACACGCGGGCTTTGTCCGCCGTCTCCTGCTCGACCTTCTTCTTGATGACCTTGTACTGCGAGGCGGTATCCTTCATATCGTTGAGGATGCCGCCCGGGTCCACGCCGAGGATCTCGCCGAGACCGTTTGCGATCAGGTCTTGATCCTGCTCGTTTTTGGCGACGTCGAGAGGCGAGACGCAGACGTTCTCCGCCGTGGAGGAAAGGGCGAGGATGTCGCCGTTTTTATCGTAGATGGTTCCGCGGCTCGCCTCCACGGTCGTGCGCAGCGTCTGCTGGCGCACGGCGAGCGTCTTGAGCTCGTCGTGCTGCTTGATCTGCAGCTTGTAGAGCTGGGCAAAGAGCAGCAGAAACGTGCCGATACCCAGCAGCGCCAGCAGCAGAAGCGTCCGCTGCTGGATGATGCGGTTGGCGCGGCGCGCGCTGTCCGGTTTTCTTTTCGGGGGTGTCGGCACGGTCTTTCCTCCTCATACGGCAAGGGGCATAATGGCAAAACAAGGAGTAAGGAAGCTCCTTACTCCTTATGTATAGGCTTCGCTCAACTGAAATATTCCACCACGCTGAAAACGCCCTGCCCCAGCGAGGTGAACACGCGGCTGAGCACGCTGACGTTCTGTGCTTCGCAAAGCTCCACGCTGTCCGGCGCGGAAAGGTCGATGTAATTGATCTGCGAGGAGCTTGGCTTGTTCATGCCCGCGGCGACAGCCGCCGCCTTGACCGTTTCGAGATCAAAGGTGCGCTCGTACTGCGTGAGCAGCGCGACGTGCTCGGCGTCGAGCGTCTTGAGCTCCTTCTGCATCGAGACCACGTCGGCGGAAATGCTCGTGAGCTGCGCGTAGCTCATCAGCACGACCACGACCATCGCGGCCAGCGCGGCAAAGCCGAGCGCCAGCACGCCGGAGACTCTCTGCCGCTCGCGCACGCGCGGACGGACGGCCTTCTTCTCCTGCCTGCGCGGCGGACGGATGAATTCCTCGCGCGGCTGCTCCCGCTGCTCGCTCTCGCGGCGCGGCGCGCGCCGCTCGGCGTAGCGCTCATCGTAGGCGAGATTGCCGACAACACGTCCGCCGCCGTATCTGTAATTTTGTCTGCTTCGGCTCGTGCGTGCCATGGCGCTCTCCTTCGTGAAAGATTTGCTTTCTCAGCATTTTTCCGCCACACGCAGCTTGGCGCTGCGGGCGCGGGGATTTTCGTTCAGCTCCTCCTCGCCCGAGACGATGGGCTTGCGGGTGATGAGCTTCATTTTGGGCTTCTTGCCGCACACACACACCGGAAACTCCGGCGGACAGGTGCAGCCCGTGGCGAGCGCTTGCAGCTCGCGCTTGACGATGCGGTCTTCGAGCGAATGGAACGTAATGACCGCGAGCCGCCCGCCCAGCTTGAGATTCTTCTCGGCGGCGCGGAGCATCGGCGGAAGCTCGCCGAGCTCGTCGTTGACCGCGATGCGGATGGCCTGAAAGCTCCGCTTGGCGGGGTGTTGCTTCTCGCGCAGCGCCGCGGCGGGCATCGCCGAGCGGATGAGATCAGCCAGCTCCAGCGTGGTTTCGATGGGCTTTTCCGTGCGGTACACACAGATCTTCTTTGCGATGGCGGGCGCGTAGCGCTCCTCGCCGTATTCATAGAGGATGCGCTTGAGCTCCTCATAGCTGACGGTATTGACCAGCTCGCGCGCGGTGTAGCTCGCGCTCTCGTCCATGCGCATATCGAGCGGCGCGTCCTGTTTATAGGAAAAGCCGCGCGCGGCATCGTCGAGCTGCGGCGAGGAAACGCCGAGGTCAAAGAGCATCCCGTCCACGCCGCGGACGCCCAGCTCACGCAGCACGTCGTCGAGCGCGCTGAAGTTGGAGTGTACGAGCGTCACGCGATCCATATAGTCCGCGAGCCTCCGCTGCGCCGCCTCGATGGCGGTCTCGTCGCGATCGAGGGCAATGAGCCGTCCTCCCGCCGTCAGGCGGCGGACGATCTCCAGCGAGTGGCCCGCGCGGCCCAGCGTCCCGTCGAGGTAAACGCCGTCCGGCTTGATGGCAAGCGCGTCCAGGCATTCGTGCAGCAGCACCGGTTTGTGGCCGTAGTTGATCTCTTCCATCTCAGAAGCCCAGCTCCTCCATCACGGCGGCGAGGTTCTCGGGGTTGAGCTCCTCGGCCTCCAGCGCAGCCCAGCGCTCCGCGTTCCAGATCTCGGCGCGGTTCGATACGCCGATGATGACCACGTCCTTGTCCAGCCCCGCGTAGGCGCGCAGCTTCTGCGGCAGCAGGATGCGGCCCTGGCTGTCCGGCTCGCACTTGGCGGCATTGGCGAACAGCGGACGCATGGCCTTGGTCTTGGTGTAGGGCAGGCTCTCGAACTTCTCGGTGAACTTCGCCCAGCTCGCGTCGGAATAGACGCTCAGGCAGGAGTCCATGCCCATGGTGACATAAAAGGTCTCGCCCAGCTCCTCGCGGAGCTTCGCGGGGATGAACACTCTGCCCTTGGCGTCGATGCTGTGCTGATACTGGCCGGTCAAAGCGCTTCCCCCTTTCGGCGATCCTTGAAGCTGCTGTGAAGAGGGCAAAGCAGCGGCTCCCTCTTTTTTCGGGGAAGTCGCTCGGCTCCACTCTCCTGCACTTTTGGGTCAGCAGCACCACTTTTGTACACTTGGCACCACTTTTCCCCACTTCGTATTTTGAGTATACATAAAACGCTTTTGAAATGCAAGCAGAAATTTTCTTTGTTTTCAGGGCTTTCACGCCCTTTTCTGCCAAATTCTTCCAGCGTTTTTCGCCGGAACTCAAACGCACGTTTTATTGTCGAAAGGGCACGAAAAAACGCGCCACAATATCTTGTGGCGCGTTTTACCTTCATCGCAAAATATGTTCAAATTAAAAAACGTTCGAAAAGCCTTTGTCAGATGTAACGAATTTTACTTATCCTCTTTGTCGTTTTTCTCCAAAGACTTGTTCAGCTCCTCGCGGCGGCGCTGCATCTGCTCGTTGGACGCGGCGCGGAAGCGCACGCGCGTCTGCTTGACCTCGTCGAGCGCCATCTGGACCGCCTCCTCCGTGCGGCGCAGAACGTCCTCGGAGTAGTCGTTCGCCACGCGATACATCTCGCGCGAGCGCTCCTCGGCACGGGTGACGATGTCGTGGCCCTTGGCGCGCGCGGCGGTGAGCACCTCGCTCTCGGAGACCTTGCTCTTGGCCTCGAATTCCGCCTTCTGCATCATGCGCTCGACGTCGCGCTTGGCGGCCTCCACATACTCGTCGCGGGCGCGGACGAGCTCCTGCGCGCGCTTGAGCTCCACCGGCATCTGCGCGCGGATCTCGTCGAGCAGGTCGAGCGCCTCGTCGCGGTTGAGCACGCACTTGTCGTTCGACAGCGGCGCGTTCTTCGCCTCGTCGATCATCTCATAAAGCATATCCAGCAGCTTCTGTACATTCTCTTCAGCCATCGTTATCCCCTATCCTTTCCTCTTATCCGAGCCGCGGCCGCAGCCGGCAAATACTTCTCGAGCGGCTGATGATACTTCACCATCTCGCGCGCCATGGTCGATGAAATGTGCTGGTGCGCAGGCTCAGCGCACAAAAGCACCGTGTCGAGCGCGCCGCCGGACACATCCTTATAAATGAGCGAGAGCTGATACTCCGCATCGAAATCCATACTGTTCCGCGCGCCGCGCACGAGAAAGCGCGCGCCCTTCTGCGCGGCAAAGTCCGTCAGCAGCCCGTTCCACAGCGCCGCCTCGACGTTGCCGAGCGGTGCGATGCTCACGCGCATCATCTCCAGTTTCTCCTCGTCCGTGAACATCGGGTGCGTCTTTTCGCCGTTTGGCACGATGGCGACGTACACGCGGTCAAAGAGCTGCGCCGCGCGCTCGATGATATCCATGTGGCCGAGCGTCACGGGGTCGAAGCTGCCGGGAAACACGGCGATGCGTTCCTCTCTCATGTGGTCTCCTCCCCATCGCGGCGGTAAAGCGTGACCTTGATCCTGCCGTAGCGGTACTCGCGCGCGACGCGGTAGGGCGCGCTGAGCTTGGGCAGCTCCTTTTCCGCCGGACTCTCCGCGATCATTATACCATCAGGCGCAAGAATGTCAAACCGCGCGATGTGCGCGACGGCGCGCTCGAGCAGATCGTCCGCGTAGGGCGGGTCGAGGAAAATGAGGTCGAATTTCTCACGCAGGGCATTGAGATAGGCCATCGAGTCGCCGCAGACGACCTGCGCGCCTTCCTCCAGCCGCGTGAGCGCCAGATTCTCACGGATGAGCTTCACCGCGTCGGTGCGTCGGTCCACGAACACGGCGCGCTGCGCGCCGCGCGAAAGCGCCTCGATGCCGAGCTGTCCCGTCCCCGCGAAGAGGTCGAGCACGCGCGCGCCCTCCACCTCGAACTGGATGGCGGAGAAAATGCCCTCCTTGACCTTGTCGGTGGTCGGGCGGGTATCATAACCCTTTAATTCATTCAGCCGGCGCCCGCGCGCCGAGCCGGTGATGACTCTCATACCGTTTTCCGTTCCTTCTTTCGGTTTCTTTTTACATCCTACAAAAAAGCGGCGCACAATGCAAGTGGTCACGCAAAAATATTTTTCCGCATTCGCTTCCCGCTTTTTCGGATAGCTTTGTCGAAATTGCTCAAAATGAAAGTTTTCCTGCGTCCGGTCTTGCAAAATATGTTCAGATGCGGTAAAATGTAAAAACTCTTATAAATCGCATCTATAAGCTGCCGTTTATAGGAGAAATTTTAGGAGAGAGTGTATATTATGGAAAAGAAAAAGCTCAGTCTGCCGGCACAGATCTTCATTGCTCTGCTGCTCGGTATCGTGGTCGGCCTTGCCTTCTACTTTATGGGTAAGCCCGAGATCACGACCAACTACCTCAAGCCCTTCGGCACCATCTTCGTCAACCTCCTCAAGTTCATCGTTGTTCCCGTTGTCCTGCTGTCCATGATCGACGGCATCGTCTCCATGGGCGACATGAAGAAGGTCGGCTCCGTCGGCTGGAAGACCGTGGCGTACTTCCTCGTCACCACTGCCATCGCCTGCGTGATCGGCCTTGTGTTCGCCAACATCTTCAACAACGCCGGCCTCTTCCCCACCCTCCAGCTCGTTGACGGCCAGGTCTGGGAGAAGGCCACCAGCGCCAACTTCATGGATACCCTCATCGGCATCTTCCCCAGTAACCTCTGGGAGTCCTTCCGCACCTCCAATATGCTTCAGGTCATCGTCATCGCCATTCTTCTCGGCGGCGGCATCCTCACGGCAGGAGAAAAGGGCAAGCTCGCGCAGGATATGGTCACCTCCCTCTACGCGGTCATCGAGCGCGTGATGGCCTTCATCATTTCTCTCAGCCCCATCGGCGTGTTCACCATGATGGCTTGGGTCGTTGCCACGCAGGGTCCCGAGATCCTCGGCTCCCTCGGCATCGTCCTCGGCTGCGCCTACCTTGGCTACATCGTCCACGCGGTCCTCTGCTACTCCGTCTCCGCCAAGGCGTTCGCGGGCATCAATCCCATCACCTTCTTCAAGAAGGCGTCCCCGGCGATGATCTTCGCCTTCACCTCCACCTCCTCCGCCGCGACCATCCCGCTGAGCATGGAGTGCTCCGAGGACCTCGGCGCGGAGAATGATATTTCCTCCTTCGTCATCCCCCTCGGCGCGACCATCAACATGGACGGCACCGCCATCTACCAGGGCGTATGCGCCCTGTTTATCGCCAACGCTTACGGCCTGACCCTCTCCCCCGCACAGCAGCTCACCGTCATCGTCACCTGCACGCTGGAAAGCCACACCGCGCGTCCCTCTCCCCGCTGGAAGAAGTGGAACGCGAATCGGACGCTCTCGCACGCACCGCCCTGCCGCCACTGCCGCGGCGTGACCCTGTGCCCGCACTTTGGGCACTCCGTCCAGTGCTTCGCCGGGCCGCTCTTGCGGTCCTCAGCAAAATGCTGCTGACACGCAGTGCAAAAGCATTCGTAATCCTCGGCTTCGCCGAGGATCCAGTCGAGATCATCCCCGTGGTTGATACGGAAGAACAGAAATTCCTCATGCTGTACGTGCTCGTCAATGAGCTGCTCGAGCTCGCCGCCGTCAATCGGCGGCATATCGTCTACGTTATACATCCCCCTGTGCGCCTCCTTACAGCAGACTCATCAAGTCCAGATCGTCACTGCCGCGCCCAAGCGGTTGGGTTTCCGGTGTCTCGCTTGCCGCCGCGCTCAAATCCACCTTGTAAAAGTCAGCCGTGACCTGAATTACCGGGTTCTCAGGGTCGTAGCTGTTGCACATACACCCCCAGAAACCGCCCTTCTGGTGCTTCTGCGCATACGCACGCAGCGCATCAAAGCACTTGCCGAAGCTCATCTCCGGGTTATCGAGGTCGGCGGCAATCACCTCAGCGGCGTGCGGGTTCTCCTGTGCGATCATCAGCACGACCTCGCCCATCTGGCGGGCGTTGCCGTCAGCGGCCTCGACGGCCTTTCTGATCTTCTCGACACTCACGCCTGTGCCCACCTCCTCGAATACATGCAGCTCTGAACCGAGCTTTCCGTGCGATTGAACTTCCGCGCGATCTCAGAAAGCGAATAGCCGTTTTTAACCATGTCCTTGGCTTCCCTGATCTCCGCGATCTT
>ERZ773192.3984-NODE-3984-length-10365-cov-9.485257_pt1 | contig 10365 bp, 9 predicted proteins | sample MGYA00581010_ERZ773192 | MGnify/ENA primary metagenome ERZ773192 (study PRJEB29015, sample SAMEA2737741) | human gut metagenome | biome: human gut; feature: human-associated habitat; material: faeces | place: China | collected 2012 ...
AGGCTCTAACCCTTTCACTTGATTATTCTGTATTTTTTGATAGAATGAGAATATCACCGGACAGCCGTAAAACAGATATGGGACAGGAGGGCGATGCTATGCCGCTGGGAATACAGCAGAACAATAACTTTGCTCAGATTATAGTCGACATTTGGAATGACAAAGTTTTTTATCAGGAGCAGGAGTTCCCTGCGGGATTTATGGCTGCGTCCATTTTAAACATTTCCGAAGATGATTTGAAGGAACTGATACAGGCTGGCGGAGCACCCACCTTTCTTTTTCCGGTAGTCATACAGGGCAGTGATGTGGAAGCGGCTCGAGTGCTCCCTGTATTGCGGGAGCGAATGATTTATCTGACAAAAGAGATCTGGAAGTACCCACCCTTTTGCTATAGCAACCCCGAAAAAGAACTGCGACGAATCGATATCCTGTTTGATGACAATGCCCTTTCCAAAATACGCACACCGAACTCAGAGTTTCAACAGGAATTTTTGATATTCTGCGCCGCGATCACGCGCATCCCGATGGCGATCCTGCACTTCATTGCGGCTGGCCGTTTCTTTGAACTGGATTATCTGCGCCGTCTGAAAAAGCGGAACGAAACTTATTTTGCCATGGCCGCGCATGACTGCTTCAGCAGTAAAGAATTTTGGGATGAACTGCGGGAACTGCAAAGTTGGGATCGGGATATAGAGCCGTTCTCTGTGTATCCAGAATTAACGTCCACCTATGTGTTTGCCCGCAGTCCTAAAAACGAAAAAGAAATGGTGTTTGTGGAACGGGTATCTTTCCTGCGGCTCACAGATTTTTATACCTACGATCTTTTGAACGGATTGCACCACGGCCACGCGCCCAGCCAGTGCCAGGGCTGCGGGAGATATTTTCTGACCACCAACGGTCACATCCCTAAATACTGTGACGGCATCGCGCCGCAGGACAGCCGCTATACCTGTCGGCAGTACGGCGCGATGATGCACCAGAAGGAGCAGAACAAACAGCACCCAGTCTACCGCCTGTTCAATACCCGAACCGGGACGATCCGCAAGCATCACCAGAGAGGGAAGATCTCCGATGACCTACGGCAAGAGGCACTGTATCTGGCGGAGAGTTATCGGGACAAGGCGCTGATGGACAACGACTACGCCGCTGACGGATATGCGCGGGATATGGAATTGGAACACATTTACACGGAGGCAGAAAAGCGGCTGAAGTGAGGAAGGGGGCGTTCCCGTGGCGAAGAATATGTACACCGTTGCCGGGGACGGCCCCTGCAATGAAGAGCTGGCTTTGCGGATACAGATAGGAGACAAAAACGCCGCGGAGCAACTTATCTCACAGAACGAGGGCTACCTCACCGAACTGGCGCGGGCGTACATACCGTGGTGTGAGATGGAGGACTTGAAGCAGGAGGCGGCGCTGGCACTGCTGGACGCGGCAGGGCGCTTTGATCCCGCCTACGGAACAAAACTGCTGACCTATGCGACGCCCGCGATAGAAGCGGCGCTGCCCGACTACGCCGCGCGGTACGCCTTTCCTCTGTCCGTCCCAACCAGCCGGTACAATCAACTGCGCAGGGTGGCATACCTCTGTGCCGAGGGATGGGACTCATCTGATGCTGAGTTGGTCAAGGTGGTGTGCGGAGAACTGAATGTATCTGTCAAGGTAGCTGGGGCATTGATAAAAGAATACCGGACGCTGTTTTGCGTCCAGCAGTTAGGGGACGATGTGTTCTCCGTCAGCTGCGGCGGCGACCCTGCCGTGGCCTATGACCGCCTGATGCGCCGGACGCTGCTGATGCAACGGATGGAGCAAGTATTGACGCCCAGAGAGCTGAATCTGGTGCGAAGCTACCTTGGCATCGGTCAGCCGGACGAGGTTGGCATGACCTTTCAGGAGCTGGCGATCTATCTCAACTACAACGGCCCCAGCGGAGCGGAGAAGGCGTACAAGGCCGCGCTGCGGAAACTGAAAAAGGACTTGTACAGCGGCGCCTACGGCCGGTGGCTCTCCGCTCAAAAGGCCATCCGCGCAGCCAAAGCGGAGGCGGAGCAGGACGCGGGGTATGACGCAATGTCGCAGAGAACATGGTGGGAGGATAAGAATCTGACGGAGCACTTTCTGTGCGAAGTCATTTCTCTGATCCATGTTTATGAGATTTTTAGTGACATATCGAAAAACGAACCGGGATAAGCAAGGGCCGGACATAAAGCGTCTCCTAAACAGACAAAGGCGTGTGCCGACTGGCACACGCCTTTGTTTAATTATTTCGCATTTCTATGGCATATCCCTGTTTATGTACGGGGCGTTCCAAAGAATTCCTTTGTCGCCTTCCGAACCTTCGGCCACAAGAAGATCATGGCGATCAGGTTTGGAATGGTCAGGAGGCCAAGAGCAATGTCCTGAATCGTCCAGACCATATCGCTTTTCAGGGTAGCGCCGAAGATGCAGAAGCACGGGAAGATATACTTGAACTTTTCAGCGACCGTGCGCCCAAACATATAGTTCAATCCCACAAAGCCGAAATACCACTGACTCATCAGGGAGGTCGTAGAGAACAGCAGGAGACTGGCCGCAAGCACATACCGCATCGGAGGCCATACACTCTCAAAAGCATACAGCGGCAGTACGTTTCCGGAGATCCCGGGAGCGATCACTCCGGTGACGCCCAGCACCAAACCGGTGATCGTGCAAATGACAAATGTATCCAGGAATACCTCTGTTACACCGGCAATTCCCTGCTCGGCAGGGTGCTCCACATCCGCGGCGGAGTGCAGCACGGGTGCGGAACCTTCGCCAGCCTCGTTGGAGTAGAGGCCGCGGGCGATTCCCTTCTGCATAGCGATGATCATGCTTCCCAGCACACCTCCGCTAACCGCTCTCAGGCCAAACGCTCCCGCAAAAATATCCGCAAAGACACCGGGAAGCTGCTTGATGTTGATCAGAATGATCAGCAATCCGCTGGCAATGTAGAGCGTTGCCATAAAGGGGACCACCTTGCGCGCCACATGCGCGAATCGCTTCAGGCCGCCGGCAGAAACAACAAAAATCAGCACCGTCAGGATGATACCCGTGTAAATGGGGGGAATCTGGAAGGTATCCTCCACCACACCGCCAATGGTGTTGGACTGAATAAAGTTACCGCCGATGATCTGAACCACCATAAAAATGGAACACAAGAAGGCAAGCCACGGGGCGTGGAGACCATCCCGGATATAGTACATGGGGCCGCCCATCCAGATTCCGCGGTCATCCTTCTGCCGATACAGCATACCCAAAATGATCTCGCCATATTTGGTAGCCATACCGACGAATGCCGCGACCCACATCCAGAAGATCGCACCCAGTCCGCCCGCCAGAACAGCAGTCGCGACGCCAACGATATTTCCGCTTCCAACGCATGAGGCGATCGCCATATTCAAGGCCTGAAAGGATGACACGCTTCCTTCTGAATTCGTGTCCTTATCACCGTAGCGAATTGGATGGATCAAGGTCTTTTTGATGATATACTTAAAATGTCTGACCTGGACGCCACCAGAAATAACCGTATAAAGAATGCCAACCGCAAGCAAAACAAACAGCAGCCAATTCCCCCACAACCAATTGTCGATCGTGGTCAGTATTTCCTGAATTCGCTCCATATTGATGATCCTTTCAGTCGATTATTTCCACTCCAGATAGATCGGATTTGTCCAGGCTGTCCGACCGTACTTGTCCGTAATTTCGACACGAATATAAGCTTCGTGACCCTTGACCTCATATTCGCCATAAGTCAGGGAATCCTCACAGGCTTTTCCGAGGACCATTACGCCGTCATTGATGATATTTCCCGCGACGAAGTTGATATGATTGACGGGAGAGCAGGAGATCCACGCCTTGCCGTCCTTAATGCCCCAATCCTTGATCACCGGTCCGGCAGACGAATAGTAGTTGCCGTCCAGGAAGTTCTGGATGATCGCGTCATGCGTCAGCTCGGGAGCCTGCACGCAGATCCAGCCGCCGCAGGAGTCCTCGAACAAACCTTCGTTATGGTTATCGTCGCTGGCGAAACCGTTGATCTTCTTTCCCATCCGGAGCATACGGTCCCAATACGTGACATCGTAGCCGGTGTTAGACTCCAGGACCGTGTTGTAGTTGAAAATCTCCAGAGCCTGTACGCCTTCCGTATAAATGAATTCTTCTTCGGTCACGCGGCTCCAGATCGGATGATTGTATGTTACCACACAGCCGCGGTCACGCAGCATATCCGCGATCTCCTGAGAGATCTCCCGGCCGCGCCAGGTTCCGTAATGCTTCTGCGGAGGAACGTGCTCCATGTGGGTGAACAGCGGAGCCTTGGCGTTTTTCTGCATCTCGCTGGTACCGAGAATACCATGCAGATGATGGATCTCCAGCCGCTTGCTGCTGCCTTCTTCCTGATACAGGATCGCGCTGGCTTCGATGGCGGGGATCATAATGAAATTATCTGTATTATACTGCTTGCGATAGTCGGTGTAAATATCATGCTCGGAGAGCGCCAGAAAATTGTATCCATGCTCCTTGTAAACCTCTACGGACTGCTCCGGCGTCATCTTACCGTCAGAAACCGTCGTATGGCTGTGGAGGTTTCCCTTGTACCAGTTTCCGTTGTTCTTGAAACCCTGATAATCTTTCATAGTTTTTTCCCTCCTAATTACGCGTTTTTCTGGTGCTTCTTGATTCTGCGGATCAGGAACGTAGAAACACCGACACCGACAACTGCCCAGCCGATCATCACAGAGAACACGATTCTGAAGCCCGTCATGCCGGGGAAGCGATCCAGGAAATTGCCGTACATCACATAGGCAAAGGTGTTCGGCAGATAAATGATCAGGGACGCCATGCTCATAGCCGCGCCGGTGATCTCACGGGGGACCTTGACCTCATCCATAGGAGCAAAGAACACCGCGCGCATGGTAAATACGATAGCGCCAAAGGTCAGGGTGCAGACAGCGCCCAGCATCCACATACCCTTCTGGCCAAGAGCCTCGTGGGGGATCATCAGGAAAACAGCCATTGCCACAATGCACACAACGAAGCCGACCCGAATGTGCTTGGCTGCGGACTTATGAACCTTATCGGACATAAAGCCGCCAACGGGGCCGCCGATCATCTTCAGACCATACTGGTTGACAATTCCGTACATGCCAACTGCGGTGGCAGGCAGCATATAGATCTTGTTGAGGAAGGGGATGAAGTAAGTCAGGCCGCAATAAATGCAATACACAACAAAGCCGTTGAGAGAAACCGCCCAGATATCAACACTCTTCAGTGCCTGCATCATACCGGAGAAAGCGGCCTCTGCCTTGTTGACTTCCTTGCCGCCCTCGCCGACGCACTTTTCATCGTGCGGAACAAAGATCAGGCACAGCACACCGGCCACCATAGTGACCACGGACAGGAAAATGAATCCGCCGCGCAGAGCTGCGGCGCCCTCGCCCATAGCCCGGAATACGGCCAGCGCCGAAGAAGCCACGATCACGTCAACAACACCGCGTCCCATTTCCAGGAAGCCGAACATTCTGCCCTGCGTCTTTTCATCACCCAAAAGGCGAATGGCCTTCAGCAGAACGGGCCAGTAGGTCACCTCGCCCAGAATGGCAAGGACGCCAAAGGCCAGCAGGAAGCCATAATAGCCGGGGAACGTTGCGATGTAAAATCCGACAACGCCGATTCCGATCAGCGAACCGCCGATCATATACTTCTTACTAATAATATCACAGATGTAAATACCTGCAATCAGGCCGATGGTCTGAACGATGCCATATACGCTCAGGGCCGCGCCGATCTGAGTGTTCGACAGTCCCATGAATTCCTGCATAGGAACATAGAACATATCCTTCATGCTGGAGAGCTTAAACGCAATACCACCAGAAAAAGTGAGGATGCAAAATACTAACCAACGATTAGGCGCTGCTTTTGCGATTTGCTTTTTTGTTTCATTACTCATTATTCATTCTCCTTTCACCCTGCCACGCTTTCCTCTCAAGGACATTTTAGCTCAGCGGTGTTCGCACGTTTAGTATAATTGCTTTTTGTTGCGTTTGCAAGTAAAACCAACTGTCCGCAACAAAAACCATGATAATATCCAATTTTTCACCAGATAAATTGTTGATAATCATGGTATTTTCTGCGTTTGCTTTTCTAATCACAGAAAATGCCATATTTTTTCTTGTGTTTTTTTGCATTTCCTCTTTTCAAATCTTTTTTTTGTGTTATAATCGTCTTAAAATATCCATGCAGATTTTCGACAACAGAGGAGGCGCATCGATGCTACAACAACAGCGGCACGATATCATACTGTCTATCCTTGCAGAAAACGGAACCGTCCACACCGCGGATCTCGTCAAACGCATGGACGTATCTTCCGAAACGATCCGGAAGGATCTGGACTATTTGGAAAAGGCCGGACAGCTTACGCGGGTACACGGCGGCGCTATGCCCGCAAGCGACAGAGACTCTGCGATCACCCCCGGCTACATCACACTGAGCACCCGCAAGACGCAAAACGTTGAACAGAAGAAAGCGATCGTCCAATACGCGTTATCCATGATCGAGGAAAACCAGGTGATCGCGCTGGATTATGGCAGCACCAGTCAGTTGATGGCGGTAGCCCTGAAAGGACGTTTTCAAAAGCTGAGCATTATCACAAATTCCATTCAAAACGCTTTGCTCCTTTCCGATGTTCCGGGCTTTACCATCATCTTGGTCGGCGGCGTTCTGAACAAGGACGAATATACCATTGTAAATCCCATGTTTTCTCTTGAGGATAGTCTCCACATCGACACTTACTTCATGTCGGCCAGTGGAATTGACCCCGTTATCGGCTGTACGGACCTTGGCTTCAGCGAGGCAAGCGTACAAAATCAGATGCGCCATGCCGCAAGACGCACCGTGGTCTATGCGGACTCAAGTAAATTCGGTCGCGCGAGTCTGGTGAGGGTATGCCCCATAGAAGAAGTCGACTGCATTATCACAGACCGGGGGATCTCTGAAGAGCAGAAGAACGCATTTATGGAGCGTGGCGCAAATTTGGTCATCGTGTGACCGAATTTATGCACATGAGGATCTTCCGCATACGCTTCAAACGGCATCACCGGTGCGGTGAGAAAAAGGAATATTAAAATAAGAGGCAGTTTGCCTGTATCTGAGAATTCTCGGATACAGGCAAGCTGCCTGAACCTTAAAATTGATACCACTCCTGCAGCTTTTTGAGAAACTGCAGAAACAATTCAACCTGAGAGGAACTACACACCATGCAAATCATCTTATCTGTTTCTATTGCCGTCCTTGCCGGTCTCTTAATGACCCGTGTTGTGAAATCCTTGAAATTGCCCGATGTTACAGCCTATTTGACAGCCGGTATCTTCGTTGGACCGTATTTCTTAGGCTCCCTGGGCATAGACGGGCTTGGCTTCATCAGCATGGAAGCGGTGGATCTCATGACCTTGGTTTCCCAAGTTGCTCTTGGCTTTATCGCGTTTGCGATCGGTAATGAATTTCGGCTGGAAGAGATCACGCACATCGGACGTCAAGCGGTCGTTGTCGGCGTTTTCCAGGGACTTGCTGCTATGCTGTGCGTCGATACGGCGCTGCTTCTTTTGCACATTCTCATCCCGGACAAGCTTTCCGTGGCGCAGGCCATCACGCTTGGCGCCATTTCCACCGCAACCGCGCCGGCTGCCACATTGATGGTCGTGCGTCAATATAAGGCCAGCGGCCCGCTGACTGATCTGCTGCTGCCTGTTGTCGCGTTGGACGATGCGGTCGGCCTTGTGGCCTTCGCCATTTCCTTTGGGATCGCGCGCACGCTGTCCAGCGGAGTGGTCGACTTCGTATCCATTCTGGTAGACCCACTCATCGAAATCGCGGCCTCCCTGCTGCTGGGAGCGGTCAGTGGCTGGCTGCTGACTCAGTTAGAAAAGCTTTTTCATTCCAACACAAACCGGCTGAATCTGACGATTGCGTTTGTATTCCTCATGGTTGCCCTTTCCATGATCAAGTTCTCCATTGGGCCGGTTCATGTGGGCTTCTCCTCCCTGCTGGTCTGCATGATGCTGGGGACCGTTTTCTGCAACCTCTGCCCCTTATCCGCGGACTTGATGGAAAAGGCGGATCGCTGGACCTCGCCGTTATTCGCACTCTTTTTTGTGGTCAGCGGCGCAGAGCTTGAATTGCACGTTTTTACCGAGGCGGCCATTGTTGGTATTGGCGTTGTATATATCCTGTTTCGCTCTCTTGGCAAATACTACGGTGCCCTCATCAGCACACGCCTGACTCATTGCGCCCCTCCCGTATGCAAGTATCTGGGATCACCTTGCTCCCGCAAGCCGGTGTCGCGCTTGGTATGTGCATCACCGCGCGGCAGCTCGGCCCCGAGGGTGACTTGATTCGCAATATCACCCTGTTTGCTGTCCTGATCTATGAATTGATCGGCCCCGTCCTCACCAAGCAGGCGCTTACGAAAGCGGGCGATATCAAGCCCATACCTGATGAGGTAAAATATCGGCGTGAACGTAAGCTCGCGGAGTCCGGCTCCGGTTCCAATCAGTGAGGTGCAGCATGATGGAAAAACAAAAGAAAATCGAATTGCTGCAAAAGATCGCGCACCGGCTGAACGAGGCCCATGTGCAGTGGGCCTTGGGCGCGTCGATGCTGCTGTACTTCAAGAGCATCACCTCTGAGTTCCACGATATTGATTTAATGGTCGCTGACCATGCAGTATTTGATGTCCGTCCGTTTAAAGCATGCTAGCTATTTATTGCGTTTTTCAGACCTCAGTATCTCAGAAATCGCTCAACAGGTGGGATTTGAAGATAATAACTACTTCTCTCGTTGCTTCCGTCAAAATATGAGCATGACACCATCGGAATATAGAAGCCACGATGACAACAACCTATAACCCCGACATATAAGCACATTTTGGAAATAGAATAAAAACGCAAAAACACGGTTAATATTTAAAATGTGTCCTATAGGATTAACTGACCAGTGCAGGTTAAGGAAGTACTGCGAGAACGATATTCTCCTCGTATGGACAGCGTCATTTCGTTAGCACATTGTGAGTAAAAGAAAGTGGCTGAATGAGGATAAGATATCTGGCAAAATCAACATAGAGATTTTATAACTCCGTTCACAAACAGGAAAAATTCCTATTATAACTTGAAAGTCAGTCCGAGAATGAAATGCTGCCAGTATACTTTTTGAGTACCCTTAGAATATCTTATCCGTAATATCCTCTATATGGCCCTCCAGTTGAACTGGAGGGTTCGCTTTTCAGTAACTCCTGATAGTACGTCGGCCTTGCAATAGAGGTAAATCCGCTCTTGCCGGTAACCACCACATTATTCTCGCTGCTGGCACAGTGGATAACCATGATATTACCGCTGCTGTCAAAGCCGCAGACAATACCGACATGGCTGTCGCCTGGATAAAAGACAAGGTCTCCCGGCTGGGCGTCACCCCAAGCAATAGGCGCACAGTAGCTGTGCTGTGCGGCGGCCCCTCCACCATGCCCAATGACGTATTGTCCGCCGCTCTGGTTGTAGAATACCCAATCCACCATTCCCGAACAATCCAGTCCGAAGGGCCGCACGGTGCCAGTGGTGGAACTGCCCTCGGCTGTAACTTTCATCGGCATTCCCCAGCGGCTGTCCCAGCCAATAATCAATGACTTTCCTCCCCAGAAATAATGGACTTTGCCCAAGAGCTGATATGCTGTCAGCACAACTTCTCTGCGTGCCTCGCTGAGATCGGCGGGGAGGTTTTCCATGATCTTCGCTACCTCGTCGGGACTCAGCTCAATGTCCTGATAACTTCCCGTCAAAACCATGAACAGTTCCTGATATTTCGGCTGCATGAGTTCCTCTAACAATCTGCGCTGTTCCGTGTTGAATTGGTGCTCATCCGCCATTTGCAGATGCGTTTTTATTGTGACGGTGATATGCAAAATGACCGTATCCGCTTCATCTTTGCCGCCTGGTACTATTTCCGTCCAATAAGTAATGGTGTTCATGTCCCAGAAGATTTCACGAAGGATCTCCATTTTTTCTTCGGTCAGCGTAGCGACCTCATCCGGCGAAGCATTGTCCGTGGTGGTCCGCACAGCATAAACAGCCAGCACATCCCGCCAGTTGGAGATCATGGCGGCGCTGCCAGAGTTGTCCATGTCCAGTTCATCGTAGGGGTTCTCGGCCTTAATATGCTCGATTCGGGCAGCAAACTCGCTGTTCAGCATGCTGACAGCATCCGGCATGGTGTAGCCGGTGCCGCTGTCCTCTCCGGAGAAAAAGATTCCAAAAGGCGACACGATCAGAAGTCCAATCAGACAAATCACCAGCACCATGGCTA
>ERZ773192.3986-NODE-3986-length-10360-cov-4.414944_pt1 | contig 10360 bp, 7 predicted proteins | sample MGYA00581010_ERZ773192 | MGnify/ENA primary metagenome ERZ773192 (study PRJEB29015, sample SAMEA2737741) | human gut metagenome | biome: human gut; feature: human-associated habitat; material: faeces | place: China | collected 2012 ...
TGAGGGCGGCCCGCCGCCAACTCCATCCCCGGTCAAAAGGACTCCGCAGGCTGTGCCTGCGGAGTCCTTTTTCCTGCTCCGGAAAAGCGGCCCCTCCATCAGTCCTTCAGAATGTCCTCCAGTTCCCTGTCCATCGTCACGGTCATGCGTGGCAGCTCATGCAGTCCCTTCCCCAAGTCGGCTGTGCCGTGGCTGGTGACCGCAGTGACCGGGAACAGCTCATGCACAAATGCCTCCGCGTCCGGCTCGGTAATGCCGAAGGGATAGGCGAAGAAGGTGACGGGCTGGCCCACCTCCTGGGCAATGCGGTCATGGCTCTTCTGAATATCCCCCAGCACCCTGGCCTCAAAGGCACTGTCCGACTCCTCCGGATCCCTTTGGATGCCGTTGATGCCGCCCGGGTCAAAGTTTCCGCCCAGATCTCCCAGATTGTGGAGCGAATAGGCATGGGACCCGATCTCTACCAGGCCGGAGTCTGCCATCTCCCGGCACATATCCCAGCTGAGGAAGTTGTCAGCGGACACGTCCTGCATATACACCATAATAGAGACCACGGCTTTCATCTGGTATGCCTGAAGCAGCGGGAAGAGCAGCTCGTAGTTGCTCCGGTATCCGTCGTCAAAGGTGATGACGACCGGCTTCTCGGGAAGCGGCTCGCCGCGCAGGACATATGCCTGCAGCTCGTCGAACGAGACGCCGGTATACCCGGCCTCGGAAAGCGCCCGGATCTGCGCCTCAAACTGCTCCGGGGACACTATTTCGCTGTTCGTCACGTCCTCAGACAGATGATGGTACATGAGTATGGGCACCTGCGTGCTGATCTCATCGGCCGAAAGCGCCGCCGGGGACAGGACGTTCAGGAAATAATCCTCCGGCGTGTCGGCAGTTACATACGTTCCGAAATCGTCCGGGATCCAGAGATCTGTGCGGCCCGTCATGCGGGCGCAGATCATCTCACCGACGTTGTTGCGGAAGTGCGTGCCGTCGTAGAAATAGCGCATCTCGCAGCTGACGCTGCTGGACGAAAAATCCCAGAACGGCGTGACCTGTGCCAGCGAGCGGTAAAACTGCGCGACGGTTTCCGGTTCATAATTTTTCAGATACTCAGCATATACCGGCCCGGCCGCGACGGTGAGGTTCACACCCGCTTCCTCGCACAGGGTCTTGATCGCCGCGACGCTCTGCATACACTGCTCCGTGTACGGAAGCGAGAGCGTCTGGTGCGGATAGTCGGCGAAGACGGGGTAGCTTTCGAGATAACGCTCCTCGCTGCCGATCGGCTCTGCGTCGCGCACACGCTTGTCATAGCAGCCTGTCCGCTCGTCAAACACGTCGAACGTCTGCGGCAGAATGGTGTCCGTGCGCAGCGCGTTCAGCTTGGCCAGCGCATAGCGCGGGTCGGCGAAGAGATAGCGCGTGTAATAGGACAGCACGGACGTGTCCGGGTCCTCCTTATAGTGGAGGTTCTTCGTCAGCCGGTCGGATTCCTCGTCGTAGGTCAGGCCGTTGTCGAGATAGACGTTCAGAATGAGGTTTTTGACCTCGTAATGTTCGATCAGATACCGCGCGATCTTTTCGCAGTCGCGCATATCCGCGCCGTACATGATGAGATTGTAAAAGCTGGCGCCATACGCCTCGTTGAACGCGTCCACCGGGAACGAGCTGGTGGACGAGCAGCCGAGGATATAGGAATCGTATTCGTCGTGGTGCTGTTCGAGATAGCTGAACTTTGCCACGCGCGGGTTATTCGTCTCATCGTAGGAGAACCAGGACAGCAGCCTGTCTCCGAACGCGCCGAAGGGATCGGCGGCAAGATTCAGCGCCGCCAGCAGCGCGGCCAGCACAAGGACGGTCACGAGAAAGACCAGCACCCATTTTTTTGAACTCATTCGATCACCGCCTCAGAACTGCGTATAGATAAAGCCCGACGGGATATACCCGGCCCGGAACACGCCGAGCAGCAGCACGGCCAGCAGCAGCGCCGTCACGGTAAGCCACTGCACAGAGCCAGACTTCTTTTCCAGCGCAGCCCGGATCTGCACGCCGCGCTCCTGAAAGCACTCAAGCGTCAGCAAAACGGCCAGTCCCAGCGCGATCACGAGAAAATCCGTCTTTGCAAGGCCGAACGACAAAAGCGTCCCGTCGAGCAGCTGTGACGGCTGTGGATGCAGCACGGTTGTCTTCAAGAATCGGAACACGCAGCTCAGACGCGGCGAACGCGTGAAATACCGCCCGATGAACACCAGCAGCATCGTGCGCAGCGTCATGAACACGCGCCATGCGGCGGACTTGTCGTTGATGTGCAGCGCCGCTTTCCAGCGCAAAAACGTCCGTTCCAGCAGGAGCGAGGCCGTAATGAGCACGCCGTTCCACAGGCCGAAGGCAATATAGCGGAAGTTCGCTCCGTGCCAGATGCCGATGATGAGATAGACGATGAACGTCGCGAGCGACGTGGCAAAGATCTTGCCGCCCGTGCCTCTGATGTGCGTGCGGGCCCAGCGGGAGAGTCTGCCGAAGGCTTTCGACAGCGACAGCGGATAAAACACATAGTCGCGCATCCACGCGCCGAGCGTGATGTGCCAGCGCCGCCAGTATTCCGTCAGGGACATTGCGAAGATCGGGCGGCGGAAATTCTCGGCCATGTCGATGCCGAACATCCGCGCGACGCCGCGTGTGATGTCAATGCCGCCGGAAAAATCGCAGTAAAGCTGAATGCAGTAGAACAGAATGCCGCTGGCAATGACCGCGCCGCCGTAGGGGCAGTTTTCCGTGATGACAGCGTTGACCAGCATAGCCGCCCGGTCGGCAATGACGAGCTTTTTGAAATACCCCCAGAGGCAAAGCTGGATGCCGAATTTGAGATCACGCCAGTCCAGACTGCGCTCTGCTAAAAGCTGCGGGGCAAGCTGGTCGTACCGGCTGATGGGGCCCTGCACCATCTGCGGGAAGAACGAGACGAACAGGCCGTATTTTAAGGGATTTTTCTGCGCGGGGAGCTTTCCGCGGTAGACGTCGATGACATAGCCCACGCTCTGGAAGATGAAATACGACAGGCCCAGCGGCACGACGAAATCCCACCGGGGAAGCTTGTCCCCGATGGCGGACGGCAGCGCGGAGGCCGTGAAGTTCCAGTATTTCATGAGATATAACAGCCCGAAGCAGAGAACCAGACACGCCGCGCAGATGCGCTTCTTCGCGCGGCGCACAGCGGTCTTTGCGGCCTTATCCGGTGCGGGACGCGCGTTCTGCTTTTCAAGCAGCAGTCCCGCCAGCCACGTGAGTCCCGCGACCAGCACGAGCCAGACGGCGCTTTTGACGCCGCCAACCAGGTAAAAGGCCATGCTCGCCAGCAGCAGCACGACCCACTGCGCCCGCTTCGGAACCAGATAATACAGCACGACGCCTGCCGTGACGAGCCCCACAAAGGGCAGGGAGGCAAAGGACATCTCAGCTCTGACGGCTCTCGATGAGCTCCTCGATGGCTTCGACGCTGTTGAAGTTTTCCGGCGTCAGATCGTCCACGCCAAGCTCCACGTCAAACGCTTCCATCAGCTCCGTCACGACCGCGACGATATCCAGCGAGTCGATCAGGCCGTCGTCGATGAGGGCTTTTTCGTTCTCAAAGTCGATGCCCGGGCAAATCTCCGTCAGGATCTCCATGATCTGCTTTCTCATAGTGTCAAAACTCCTTTATCTATCCCAGCCTCAGCACAACGGACTGCCATCCGTCCGGCTGAAACTGATTTTTTTCATAGAAATGCTCGGCAGGGGCGTTCCCCACCCTTGCCCAGACGGCGCATTTCTGCCCGCCGGTCTTCGCTTCCAGCATGGCCAGCAGCCGCCCGGCGCATCCATGCCCCCGGCAGTCCGCACGGACGGCCAGATGGCGGATCTCGCACTGCGCCCGCCCGGGCGCGTAGTGCAGCAAGCCAGAAATGCCGTCCGCATCCGAAAGGCACAGAACCTGTCCGGCGCCGATCGCCTGTCGGAGTTCCTCGTCCGGCGGGATGCAGCCCGTCAGCGGGTCGAACTGTTCAAGTAAAAACGCCCGCACAGCCTCAAAGGAAGCCTCCGTCGGAGCTTCCGCGTTATTTGGAGCCGGAACCGCCGCCCGTGTGCGCCGCAGACGGCGAAAGCACTCCGCAAAACCGAGCGCGCACAGCGCGTCCTGCGCCCGGCGCATGGCGTCTTGGTCCTTTTCGCGGCAGGCAAGTTCTGTGATGAGCGGGGAAGGCTGCTCCGGCAGGCAAAGCTTCGCACCGGGGTGCAGATAGAAGTTCAGGAGCCGGTATCCGGCCCGCTGCCGCAGCAGCAGCAGAAAGCCATTCCCTTCCTCGTAAAAAAGCCCGGCGTCGATCTCACGCTGGTAGTCTGCCGGGGATAAAAAGCAGTTGGTCACCACACCGCGCCGCAGCTGCGCGGACAGAAGCGGCGCAAGCGCCGCGCAGCTCTCAACTCTGCGCATGAAGGAAACGCTCCTTCAGCGCCGCGCGGTCGAGCTTGCCGTTGGCGTTGTGCGGCAGCGCCTCCAGCTTTTCATAGACGTTCGGCAGCATATATTTCGGCAGCGCCGTCCGCAGCGCCTTTGCAAGTGTATTGGTGTCCAGATCGCCCGCATAGACGCAGACGATCCTGTCGCGCGGCCCGTCGTAGAAGCAGACGGCCTCCCGCAGGCCCTTGACGCTGTAGAGCGCCGTTTCAATTTCGCCCAGCTCAATGCGGTAGCCCATGTGCTTGATCTGCCCGTCGCGGCGGGCAAGAAAATAGAAATTCCCGTCCTCCCGCTGCACGGCCATATCGCCCGTGCGGTAGAGAATGTCGCGGTAATCGGGGCAGAGCGGGTTCTGGATAAAGGCGGAATTGGTCTTTTCTGCGTCGGCGAAATATCCCGCCGCAAGCCCGGAGCCGCGCACGCACAGCTCGCCCGTCTCGCCGGGGGCCGCCTCGGTCAGATCGTCCTTTAACAGCAGCAGCTGCATATTGCGGCAGGCCCTTCCGATGGGGATCGGCTCGTCGTCGCGGTACGTGCGCGTCAGGTGCAGCGCGGCGCAGTCGACGGTCGTCTCCGTCGGGCCGTACATATTATAAAGCTCCGCCTCCGGGATCGCGCGCTTCCACATATTCACGTACCGCGCCTGCAGCGCCTCGCCGCCGACGACGATCTTCCGCAGCGCGTGCGGGACGCACTTTTCAAGCGCGCCGGAGCTTGCCGCCAGATGGAACGCGGACGTCGCCCAGTTCACGGCGGTCACGCCGTTCCGGTCGAGCGCCTGCAGCAAAAACAGCGGCAGCGCGAAGAATTTCTTCTCCAGAATCACGCACGTCGCGCCGAGCTTCAGCGTCTGGTACAGATCCTTGCAGGAGGTGTCAAAGTAAAACGGCGACTGATTGCCGAAGACCTCATGCTCCGTATAGCCGCAGAAGTCCGTCAGCCAGTCGGTAAAATCCAGAATGGCGCGGTGGGAGATGACGATGCCCTTCGGCGTGCCGGTCGAGCCGGAGGTGAAGAGCAGGTACACGGGATCCAGATCAATGATCTGCTCGCGCCGGGCCTGCAGAAGCGCATTGTCCGGGGCGGTCTTCTCCGCCTCCTCCAGACACACGAGCGGCGCGCAGTCCGCAAGCCGCTCCGCCTGCGGGCGGCACGCTTCCGGGAAGACGATCGCGCGGGCGTGCACCTGCGCGAGAATGCGGCGCATCCGCGCCTCCGGCATCTGCTCGTCGATGGGAACGTAATAATTCCCACTCTGCAAAACGCCCTGCAGCGCCGCGACGCTCTGCACTGTCCGTCCCGTGAGCACGGCCACGGGCGCGTTTTTGCAGCCCGGAAGCCCGGCCAGAACGGTTCCCAGTGCCCGCGCGTCCTGCAGCAGCTGCCCGAAGGTCAGACTGCCGGAGGCGTCGGAAAAGGCGACCTTGTCCGGGACGCGGGCGGCGGTGCGCTCCAGATATTCAGCGGCGTTTGTCATCGGCATGGACGCATCCTCCTTCAGCTCGGCTTCACACACTTTTGAGAATTTTACCACATACGCACGCAAATGTAAAGGCGGAACGCGCCGCGCATTTTTTCGCCCGCGGCGGTTGAGTCCAGGCTGCTTTCATGGTAAAATAACAAAAAACACAGGAGGACAGACCTATGTATGATGTGATCGCGCTGGGCGAGCTGCTTGTCGATCTTGCGGAACGCGCGAAGGACGAAAACGGCTACCCCACTCTTGCCGCCAACCCCGGCGGCGCGCCCGGCAATTTTCTTGCCGCGCTGAGCGCGTATGGAAAGAAGACCGCGTTTCTCGCCAAGGTCGGCGACGACACCTTTGGCCATCTGCTGACCGGCACGATGCGCCGCGCCGGGATCGATACGCGCGGCATTCTGATCAGCCCCGATACATTCACGACGCTTGCGTTCGTGACCTTTGACGCGCACGGCGACCGCTCGTTCGCCTTCGCGCGCAAGCCCGGCGCGGACACGCAGCTGCGCTGGGAGGAGATCGACCCGGCCATGCTGGCAGAAAGCCGCGTGTTCCACTTCGGCTCGCTCAGCTGCACGGACGAGCCTGCCCGCACGGCCACGCAGAAGGCCGCAGCCTATGCCCGCGCGCACGGCAGGCTCGTCACCTACGACCCCAATTACCGCGCCCCGCTGTGGAAAACAGAGCAGGAGGCAAGGGAACAGATCCTCTGGGGCCTTTCGCAGGCGGATATCGTCAAGATCAGCGATGAGGAGACGCAGTTCCTCTGGGACTGCAGCCCGGAGGAGGGCGCGGAGCGCGTGCTGGCGCTGGGCGCAAAGCTCGTCATGGTCACGCTGGGGCCGAAGGGGTGTCTGCTGAAAAATAAGCAGGCAGACTTCTCCTGCGGCTGCCCGAAGGTGCACCCCATTGACACGACCGGCGCAGGCGATATCTTTGGCGGCAGCGCCGTATCGCGCTTTTTGGAGCTTGGGAAAGCGCCGGAGGCGCTGACGCGGGACAATCTTGCCTATATGGCCCGCTACGCGGCAGCCGCAGCAAGCCTCTCCACCGAAGCTTCCGGCGCCATCCCGTCCATCCCGAAAAAGGAAGTCGTCCTGCAAAAGATGCAGGAGGCATATTGCGTGCAGGCGGACGCACACCGATAACGATCCGACGTTTTGACGCAGAAAGCGGCATTCCCGGCCCGGGAATGCCGCTTCTGTTTTGCAGCTTACGCTTTTTTCTTCGGCCCCATGATCTCGGCGCTCAGGAGGGCGACGAGGGGGACGGTCAGGATGATGCCGATGGTTCCGGCCACGCCGCGGATGATCTCGATGGCGATGGAATCGGCGTTGAAGATCTGGATCATGGGATAATCAAAGATCTGGAACAGCAGGAGCGTATTGAGGCTCGAACCGGCGAAGGCAAGGATGAGCGTGTTCGCCATGGTGCCCATGGCGTCCTGGCCGATGTTCATGCCGGAGCGGAACAGGGCCTTGCGCGGCAGGTCGGGGTTCAGCTCGCGCAGCTCCCAGCAGGCGGAGGAAATGGACATGGCCACGTCCATGACCGCGCCGAGCGAGGCGATGAGAATGCCGCTGACGAACAGACCGCTGATCTTCAGTCCCCGGTCGGACGCGCGCAAAACCAGTTCCTCCGCCTCCGGCAGGTTGAAGCCGTTGAGCGGCGAGATCGACCCGCACAGGGCGGCGAAAATGCCGGCCACCGCCACGCCGCCGATGCAGCCGAGCGTGGCGCAGAGCGTCTTGCGGCTGAAGCCGTTCAGGAACAGGAGCGAGGCTGCCGTCGTCAGCGCGACAAGCACGACCGTGACCACGACCGGCTGCGCGCCGCGCAGAAGCATGGGCACCTGAATGAACCAGACGCACGCAAGCGTATACAAAAGCCCCAGCAGGGCCGTGAGGCCCTTTTTCCGGCCGATCAGCAGGAGCAGCGCCGCAAACACGGCAAGCAGGCCGATCAGAACCGGCGCGCGGTTATAATTCGGAATGGATATGATATACGGCGCGCCCTCGTCGTCCAGATCGAGGCGGACGACGATCTTTGTGCCGATCTTCGCGTCGACGTTGGTATAGATGGTCAGATAGTTGATCGCCTCAAGCGTTTCGCCCTTCCACGGGCCGTTCAGGATCTCGACCTCGAGATACTGCTGGCCGATGCGGCGGCCCTCCGTCCAGTCCTGGGTCTCCGCGTTGTCGTCCAGAATGTCCGTGACGCGCGCAACGGCGAAAAACCGCTTGCGCGCGGCAGTCGCCTCGCGGTCAGGCTCCGTGTATTCCAGGACCAGCGCCCACGCGATGATCAGCACGAACAGCAGAACGCTCACGCCGATCTCCAGCCAGCGCTTGCGCGTCAGCTTGCATTGTAAGTTTTTCATGGATTCTCCTTCAGAATGCGCAGTTTTTGAATGATGGGGGACTGCCCCGCCGGAAGACCCGGCGGGGCAGCTTTGTACTGTTGGGGAACTCAGCGCTCGAGATAGCGGTGGATGATCGCCGCGACCTGTGCGCGGGTCGCCTGTGCCTTCGGCACAAGGTTGCTGCCGGAGCCGTTGATCAGACCCTGGCCGACCGCCCAGTTCATCGCCTGAATGGCGTAGGCGGAGAGCTGCGCCGTGTCGGCAAAGCTGCCGAGATTTTCCTCGAGCGTCACAGCCGTCATGCCGCCGTAGACTGCGTAGCGGTACAGGATCGCCGCAAGCTGCTCACGGGTCACGGGGTCGTTCGGGCCAAAGAGGCCGGAACCGTAGCCGTTGACAATGCCGTTCGCTGCCGCCCATGCGACCGCCTTGGCAAACCACTTGCCGGCGGCCACATCCGTAAAGTCGGACGAGCCGGAAACGGACGGGCTGCCCGCCATGCGGTAGAGGATGGTGACGATCATGGCACGGGTCAGCGGTGCGTTGGGAGAGAAGCGATCGGCGCCCGTGCCGTCCATGATGCCCTTCTCGTAGACATAGCGGACATCGTTATAGAACCAGTCGCTGCTGGACACATCGGCAAACGGGAGCCCTACCGGGGCAGCGGGCCTGGCCGGGGTGACCGGGGTGCCGGGGGTGACGGGCGGAGGCGGCAGGACAGTCTTATGCCAACGTGCATAGAAGGTCTTGTCGCCGGTCTCCGTCGCGCCGATCTGCCTGATCTGCACGCCGCCGGTGTAGGCGGTGAACCAGCCGAGGAAGGTATAGCCGGGCTTGGTCACATTGGTCGGCAGAACGGTCACGGTGCCCTCGGTGTAGGTCACCGGGTAGAGGCCGCCAATCGTGCCGCCGTCGGTGACATAGGTGATGTTCCACGTTCTGGCCGGAGTCTCGCCTGCGGTGCAGACGACGTCAGCGCGGTCGCGGATACGGATACGCGGGTAGACCGGCGTGCCGTCCGAGAGGACGAAGGTGTTGTCATAGGAAGCCAGACCGACCGCCTCGACCAGATTGCCGACGATGGCGTTCTGGACTTCCGTGTCCTTCGTGATGTAGCCGTCGATGAAGACGCGTGCTTCCTTGCCGGCTGCATCCTTGACCATGATGGTCTGGATCTTGCCTTCGGCCTCTTCCACTCTGGTGATCGTGCCCTTGATCTTGACGAGGCTGCCGAGGACGGAGCCGTCGTTGATCTGGGTGGAGGTGACGGCTCTGGGAGTGACGGGAGTGGTCTCACCGATCTTCTCAATGGAGGAAACCTGCAGCTCGTTCTCGCCCTGATAGGTCTCCGTCACACCGGTGACGCGGACCACGTCGCCGATCTTGAAGTCGCCGGCCACGGGGAAGCAGTTGATGCCGCCGGTCTCATCCTGAACATAGATGCAGTCGAAGAAGGCGGTGGCCTTGTCATAACCGGAGGCGTTGGAGGTCACGACACCCTCAATGGTGTACTTGTGACCGGCCTCGGTCTGAGCCTGGACCGTGGCAATGTCGGTGATCTTCACGGGGTTGATGCGGCCCAGCAGGTTCTCGCAGATCTTGTAGTTGGAGTAGTTCTTCTCGGAGCCGTTGTCACTGATGGTGGCCTGGACCTCGAAGTTGGACATGAAGGCCGCGCCGGACACGATGATCAGACCCTTGCCCTCCAGCTGCTCGCTGGCCATGGCCAGCAGACGGCTGTCGTTTTCGGCATAGGCGTACTTGGGCACGTTGGCGCCGCCCAGGCCGTCCTTATCCACGTCCACGGAATAGGTGGTGGGATGGGTGTACACCACCGGAGTCACCGTAGCGGGCAGGGCAGAGGTGGGGTTGCCATCGGCGTCCACGGCATACACGGAGGCGCCGCCATAGTGGCTGAATACCTCGGTGTACAGGCGGTCATAGGGGTGAGCGGGGTCCACCTCCACGCCGAAGCGGCTGCGCATCCAGTCGGCGCACGCCGTGCGGTACGCGCGCGAGCCGGCGTAGT
>ERZ773192.3987-NODE-3987-length-10359-cov-2.171487_pt1 | contig 10359 bp, 9 predicted proteins | sample MGYA00581010_ERZ773192 | MGnify/ENA primary metagenome ERZ773192 (study PRJEB29015, sample SAMEA2737741) | human gut metagenome | biome: human gut; feature: human-associated habitat; material: faeces | place: China | collected 2012 ...
ATTGGCTACTTATTTCCGTGAATACCTGCGTGGTGTGCTGAATGCCAAGAAGCCCGATAAATCGGACTATCGCGGCTGGCAGATGCAGAAGTATTATGAGGATTCGCTCGACTGGGAAACAAACCCTCTGTTTGGCTGGTGCGAAAAGAATACGAAGAAGGACGGAAGCAAATATAATCTTTATACGGACGGGTTGAAAATCTATACTACAATAGACTCCCGCATGCAGAAATATGCAGAGGATGCCGTGACCGAGCATCTGAAAGAATTGCAGGGATACTTCTTCAAAGAGAAGAAAGGTGCGAAGAAAGCGCCTTATACTTTCCGCCTGACGCAAGAACAGGTAGACGAAATTCTGGACCGTGCCATGAGACTGTCCGACCGCTACCGCATCATGAAGAGAGCCGGAGCTTCCGAAGCGGAAATCAGGAAAGCGTTTAACACGCCCGAACAAATGTCTGTATTCAGTTGGAGCGGTGAGAAAGATACCGTGATGACTCCGATGGATTCCATACGTTATTATAAGTTCTTCCTGCGTGCCGGCTTCATGTCGATGGATCCGCGCACCGGTCATGTGAAAGCCTATGTGGGTGGTATCGATTATAATGATTTCCAGTATGATATGGTGAATGGAGGCCGTCGTCAGATCGGTTCCACTATTAAACCTTACCTCTATTCCCTTGCAATGATTGAAGTCCGTGTGACGAGATGTTGCACGTGCAACAACGCCTGACCGATGAGAACGGACGGCTTTGGGAACCCCGTAACTCGAATAAGAAACGGATCGGTGAGATGGTTTCTGTACAGTGGGGATTGCAGAATTCCGACAACTGGGTGACGGCTTGGTTGATGAGCCAATTGTCTCCCTATACGTTTGTTCGTCTGCTGCATTCGTTCGGATTAAAGAACGAAATGGATCCAGTAGTTTCGATTTGTTTGGGGACTCCAGATGTCTCGGTTGGTGAGATGGTAAGCGGTTATACGACTTTTGCCAACAAAGGCATACGAGTCGAACCTTTGTATGTGACCCGAATAGAGGATCCTTACGGCAATACGATTGCGAATTTCAATTCGCAGATGAGTGAAGTATTGACGGAAGATGCTTCTTATAAGATGCTCCACATGTTGAAAAATGTGATAGACGGTGGTACTGGTGGTCGTATTCGTGCCCGTTATGGCATCAAAGCGCCGATGGGAGGAAAGACCGGTACGACGCAGAATAACTCCGACGGTTGGTTTATGGGTTTTACGCCGAGCTTGGTATCCGGTGTCTGGGTCGGCGGTGAAGATCGTTCTATCCATTTCGACCGGATGTCGGAAGGACAGGGAGCTAGTATGGCTCTGCCAATCTATGGACTTTACATGCAGAAAGTTTATGCCGACAAAACGTTGGGCTATTCGCAGGAAGAGGATTTCGACATTCCCGAACAGTATCAGAATCCTTGTAAAATGGCCACCGAAGAGGAACGAAAACAGACTCCGGCAGATGTGGGTGGCATTGATAAGATGTTTGAATAAGAAACAGGCTTGCTTTTAAGTGCAATAAAAAATGCGTGGTTATGGAATTTTCATTTTATGGCCATGCATTTTTTATTATATCCGTGTGTTTCTTTTTCATGACGGTGGAACCTTAATTGGAATTTATTTGTTAGATTTGTATGTGTTAACTTTTCATGATATGGGATATGGAACGGGGAAAAGATAAAACATGGTAGACCGTCCGGTTGAAAGACTTTAACCGGGTAGTTTCCCATTATATTAAAATAATCTAATGAGACGAAAGATATGAATTTCAGAAATAAATATGTGCTGGCTATCGACCAGGGCACGACCTCTTCGAGAGCCATCCTTTTCAGCCATCAGGGCAATATCATCACACTAGCGCAGAAAACATTCCAGCAGTATTTCCCTAAGCCTGGCTGGGTGGAACATGACCCGAACGAGATTTGGTACACACAATCGTCTGCCATCAAGGAGGCTATGGCTAAAGCGGATGTGACGGATATGCATATTGCCTGTATCGGTATTGCCAACCAGCGTGAAACGACGATAATATGGGACCGGGAGACCGGCTTCCCTGTCTATAACGCCATTGTTTGGCAGGACAGACGTACGGCAGACTATTGCGAAGAATTGAAAACAAAGGGGTATGCCTCTCTGATCCAGCAGAAGACCGGATTGGTGATCGATGCTTATTTTTCTGCTACGAAGATACGTTGGATTCTTGATCATGTGAAGGGTGTCCGGGAACGTGCCGAGCGTGGGGAGCTTTGTTTCGGTACGGTCGATTCCTGGTTGGTTTGGAAACTGACCCGCGGAACCGAATTTATTACGAATATTACGAATGCCTCCCGTACGATGTTGTTCAATATTCATACGCAGGAATGGGATAAGGAACTGCTTGACCTTTTCCAAATTCCGGCATCCATGATGCCGGAAGTGAAAAGTAGTAGCGAAGTGTATTGCGAGACTTCCACCCCGATATTTAAGACCGGTATCCCGGTTTCGGGAATGGCCGGTGATCAGCAAGCCGCCCTGTTCGGACAATTGTGTACGGATATCGGTATGATTAAAACGACTTACGGAACAGGATGCTTTATGATTCTGAATACTGGAAGCAAGCCTGTTTTATCTAAAAATAATTTGTTGACGACTATTGCCTGGAAACTGGATGGGAAAGTGACGTATGCGTTGGAAGGAAGTGTTTTTGTCGGTGGTGCGGTCGTTCAATGGTTGCGTGACGAGTTAGGATTGATACAGAGTGCCGCTATCACGGAGCAGCTGGCCAATTCCGTGCCGGATAACGGAGGTGTCTATTTTGTTCCGGCGCTGACCGGGTTGGGAGCTCCTTACTGGGACCAGTATGCCCGTGGAGTCATCATCGGAATCACGCGCGGAACAAGTACAGCCCATCTGACCCGTGCCGCCTTGGAAGGTATTTGCTATCAGGTCTACGATGTCTTGATGGCTATGGAAAACGATATACATGCCAAGCCGAAAGAGATCCGTGTGGATGGTGGAGCGATTGCTAATAACTTCCTGATGCAATTCCAGGCGGATATCTGTCGTTGTCCGGTGGTTCGTCCTCGTGTCCTTGAAACAACGGCTTTGGGTGCCGCCTATCTGGCAGGGTTGGCGATCGGTTACTGGAAAGATGTGGATGAACTGAAAGAACAGTGGTCCTTGGATAATATCTTTAGTGCTGAAATGCATGAAGAAACGGCCGAGACTTTGCTTACCGAATGGCATAAAGCGGTCGGTAGGAGCTTGAATTGGGCTGCGGATTAGTTGTATGAATAATCTATAATATATACCATGAATTTACGAAATAAAGTCTCTTTTTTTCTACTCTCTTTTGTGGCGGTTCCATTGTTTGCACAGACACCGCAACAGGAATTGGAACGGCTTCAACAAAACTATATCCAGTCTTTTATATCGAATGACGACCGGATGGCTTCATTGGTGGAACTCTTGTCAGGTATACAGCCTGAAACGGAAATATCCGATCAGGTTGTCGTTGAACTCCACCAGCGTTATCCTTTCAACGTGGAGAAAATAGCGGGATATATGGAAACGATCCGAGAAGACGGTTCCTGGCCGGATATTAACTATAACGACCAGAAACGATCGGGCTGGTCTGTCAAGGAACATGCCGACCGGGTGCTGGGACTAGCCAAGCTGTACAGGGCTGAAGAGGGCGATTGTCATTGGGAACCGAAGCTCGAATCGGTCATTCACCTGGCATTGGGCTACTGGTTCCGGGAGAAACCGGTCTGTAAGAACTGGTGGTATAACCAGATCGGTGTTCCCAAGACATTGGGACCAGCTTTCCTCCTAATGAAAGAACAATTGAACCCGGAGGAAAAGGAAGCCGCCATCGAGGTGATGGAAAATGCCAAGTTCGGCATGACAGGACAGAATAAAGTCTGGCTTGCCGGGAATGTGTTGATGCGTGGACTGTTGCAGGATGATTTCGAATTGGTAAAGGCTGCCCGTGATACTATTGTATCCGAGATTATGACTGGTATGCAGGAAGGGATCAAAAGCGACTGGAGCTTTCATCAGCACGGACCGCAGCAACAATTCGGAAACTACGGATTGGCTTTCCTGACGGAGATGAGTTCTTATTCCGGCCTGTTTGCGGGAACCGTTTTTGCCCTGAACAAGGAACAACAGGGAATTTTGAATTCTTTCCTTCTGAACGGCTATCGTTGGATTGTCTGGAAAGGGTATATGGATGTCAATGCTCTGGACCGGCAATTGTTTCATAGCGGGCAGATACACAAGGCATTCAGTCTGGCTTTTGCCACAAATGCCCTGATGCGTGGCAGTTCCGCTGAAGATATCCGGCAGATGAATGAGTTCCTGAAAGATAACTATGCTCCCGAAAGAAAAGGTAGTGCTTTCATCGGGCATAAACATTTCTGGGATTCTGATCAGACCGTTCATCGTTTCTCCACCTGGATGGCTTCGGTCAAGATGGCCTCTGACCGGGTGATCGGCACGGAGTTGGTGAACGAAGATAATTTGAAAGGCTTTTATATGGGCGACGGTGCTCTTTATACGTACTGTCGTGGTGACGAGTATCTGAATATTTTTCCTTTCTGGGACTGGCGGAAGATTCCAGGCATTACCGCTTATGAGAGCGAGGCTCCCGTTCCTGCTTTTTTCAATTATGGGGCGCATGTGAGGAATAAGACTGCCTTTGTCGGAGGTGTGACGGATGGTGAAACCGGAATGACGGCAATGGTCTTGGATCGGGATGGTTTGCAGGCGCACAAGTCCTGGATCTTTACCCGCGATTATGTCCTTTGCTTAGGTGCCGGGATTCGTTCGGACAGCATTTTGGCGGTTACGACATCTGTAGACCAGCGGGTGAAACGGGGCGATTTGCTCCGATATGCCGATGGTAATTGGTTGCCGGTACAGGGAAAGTATGTTTCTTCTCCGGAGGAACAACGTTTCTTCCATGATAACACAGGGTATATTCTGTTACAACCTTCCGCCTATGTGGCCATTTCGGAAAAGCGATCCGGGCGCTGGTGTGATTTTATGGGATCATATGCTCCTAAAATGGTAGAAGGAGAGATTGTTAGTCTCTATATCGATCATGGAAGAGAGGATAACGCCGATTACCAATATTTGATCCTTCCAGCTTCTACCGCCGAAAAAACCGCAGCTTTTGCAGTACAGGATATCCGGGTGATCCGGAATGACACATCCATTCAGGCTGTTGCTGCCGGCAACTGTTTTTATGTGACGGCGTATGAGCCGCAGGTAGTAAACTTGCAAAAAGACTTGCAGGTCGATTTACAGACTCCGGGTATTTATATGTTCCGTCTGCATAATGGAAATTGGTTGATCGAAGCTGCCGATCCGACACACAAGCAACATTCCCTGTCGCTCAAAATGAATGGGAAGGATGTGAAGATCGTCTTCCCTCCCTGCCATGAACCGGGAAAAAGCATTTCTGCCCAACCGTTTATCAGTGCTCCTTTTTCCAAAGGAATCAAAGTGGATGGTAAACAAGACGACTGGAAAAACGTCTCGGCTGTAACTGGTCTAATCGCTCCCTGGGACGGGGCGGAAAAAGACAAAACCGCTTTTTATGCCTGTCATGATCAAAAGAACCTGTATTTCCTGTATGAGGTGTCTGATACTACTTTGGTTTATAATGACGAGAAGACGGAGGCTTCTGTCGGTAATGGAGACCGGATCGAGTTTTTTATGAGCAAGGATCCGGAGATGAAGACGTATTATTGTGCGGAGATCGATCCGAAGGGGAAAGTGATGGATTATGAAGCGCATAACTATCGTAAGTTTGATTTTAACTGGAACTTCAAGGATCTGAAGTTGGCAACTTCCGTCGGCAAAGATTCTTACCGTGTGGAAGGGAGCATTTCGTTGAAGACGCTAAGAAAATTAGGGTTGATTTCTCCGGAAGGTGAAATCCGCATGGGTGTTTACCGGGCCGATTATTTCGACGATGCCGGGGAGCGCGTGATCTGGTCATCCTGGATCGTCCCTGATGCTGCCGAACCGGATTTCCATATCCCGTCTTCTTTGGGAATATTAAAACTGGAGAATTTCGTACCTTTGTCACGACTAAAATAAAAGAAATATGAATAGAACGCTGATAAAAAACGCCACTATCATTAACGAAGGCCGCACCTTCACCGGTTCGGTACTGATCGAAGATGATAAGATTGCCGCAGTATATGAAGGGACAATTCCGGCTGAGTCCGGTGATGCGACCGTGATAGATGCTACAGGTAAATACTTGCTTCCGGGTGCTATCGACGATCAGGTGCATTTCCGTGAACCGGGATTGACGCATAAAGGCGATATCGCTAGCGAAAGCCGTGCTGCCGTAGCTGGTGGGGTGACTACCTTCATGGATATGCCGAATACGAAGCCTCAGACGACAACTCTTGCCGATCTGGAATGGAAATTGCAACGGGGAGCTGAAATGTCGGTTGCTAACTATTCCTTCTTCTTCGGCGGGACGAACGACAATATGGATGAAATCCGTAAACTGGATCGTAGCCGTGTGCCGGGTCTGAAACTCTTTCTCGGTTCTTCCACCGGTAATATGTTGGTCGATAAGAAGGATAGCCTGGAACGTATTTTCGGCGAAGCCGGGATGCTTATCGCTATCCATGCCGAAAAGGAGGAGGTCATCAAACGGAACATCGCTCATTATACGGGCTTGCACGGTGACGACCTGGATATCTCCTTCCATAGTAAGATCCGTAGCGAGGAAGCCTGCTATGCTTCCTCGTCCGAGGCAGTTGAACTGGCTACCCGTCTCGGTTCCCGTCTGCATATTCTGCATCTTTCGACAGCAAAAGAACTTTCTTTGTTGAGTAATAAGCTTCCGATTAGTGAAAAGAAGATCACAGGTGAAGTATGTGTGCATCATCTTTGGTTTTACGATGGCGATTATGAACAGTTCGGAAACCGTATCAAATGGAACCCGTCGATTAAGACGCTGGCAGACCGTACGGCACTGCGTGAAGCCGTTAATAACAACACGATCGATATTGTGGCGACCGACCATGCCCCGCATCTCCTTTCCGAAAAGGAGGGAAGTTGCCTGAAAGCCGCTTCCGGAGGTCCGCTGATCCAGCATTCGCTTATTGTTATGCTGGAATTGGCGATGGAAGGCCGTTTCACTTATGAAAAAGTGGTGGAAAAGATGGCTCACATGCCTTCAGAACTTTTCCGCGTGGATCGCCGTGGCTATATCCGTCCAGGTTATTATGCCGACCTTGTCTTGGTCGATCCGAAAGAAACCTGGACAGTGGCAAAAGAAAATATACTGTATAAATGCGGTTGGTCTCCTTTCGAAGGCTATACATTCCATCATGCCGTTTGGAAAACATTCGTCAACGGGCAACTGGCCTATGACAATGGACGGGTGAATGATGAGGTTCGCGGGATGGAAGCTCGGTATAGTTGAAAGGTGAAAGTTAATTTTACGTCTCTTTATAACTTTCACCTTTCAACTGATATCAATAAGTTTGTGCGTTTGCAAGCTGAGGTGCCATTGGGGGTGGTGGAGGATGTACTCTACCACCTCTTTTGTATTCAGGCAGGAACAGGGTTGGAGGAAATGCCAGGTTGCTTTCAAACCGGCGTATTCCGTCAGGTCCTGTCCTGTATAGACCACTTTGATCTCATCTATATGTGTCAGCCTCAAGGGAAACCCTTTCGGGGAACAGGTCACCCAGTCGATGGACTCCGGCAGCGGTCGCGTGCCGTTGGTTTCGATACAAACGTATTTACCCGCTTCGTGCAGACGGTCGATCAGTGCGTCGTCTATCCAGAGCGAAGGTTCTCCCCCTGTGAGGATAACGGTAACGGCGGGATATTTGCTGACTTCGGCTATGATTTCGTCGTCAGTCATCAAGGTGCCTGCTTCGTGTTGTGTGTCGCAAAAACTGCATTTCAGGTTGCATCCGGAAAAACGGATGAAGACTGCCGGAGTACCTGTGTGGTAGCCTTCACCCTGTAGACTGTAAAAGATTTCATTAATCTTTCTCATCATTCGAGCTGTTCTAAAATTTCTATTGTCTATTCTGTCTCTCCTGCTGCCGGAGTTTTCTCGTTTGCCACAGCATCTTTCTCGTAGATGACGATGTTTCCTTCGGACTCCTGCACTTCTACTTTATAGCATTGAGGAATCTGTTTGCATACCCACCGGGCGATATTCTCCGCTGTGGGATTGAATGGAAGTACTTCATTCAGATTCTGATGGTCCAGTTTCTCCGTGACCACTTCTTTGATTCGGGTGAAATCCACCACCATTCCTTCGGAGTTGAGCCGTGAGGAACGGCAATAGACAGTGATAATCCAGTTGTGACCGTGTAGACTGGCGCATTTACTGCGATACGGAAGTACCAGCTTGTGAGAAGCTGATATCTCCATGCGTTTGATTACTGTAAACATGGCTGTATATATTTAATATAGTTACAAGCATCTAATGTCACCTCGATGCAAGGACAAAGGTAATATAAAAAGAGCTTTCATCCAGCAAACCCGATTATTTTTTCCTGTTTTTACACTATCTTTGCCGAATGAAAACTCTTTATATTGTTTTAGGAAGCATATCTCTCGGACTCGGCATTCTCGGCATCTTTCTGCCGTTACTGCCCACTACCCCTTTTCTGTTACTGACCGCCGCACTTTATTTCAAAGGGTCGCCACGATTATATAACTGGTTGCTGAATCACCGGCACTTCGGTCCATACATCCGCAATTTCCGGGAAAACAAGGCAATACCGCTCCGCGCCAAGATTATCTCCCTTGTGCTGATGTGGGGAACGATGCTCTATTGCATCTTCTTCCTGATTCCGTTCCTATGGGTGAAAATTCTTCTGGGACTGATAGCGGCAGGAGTCACCTATCATATTCTTTCTTTCAAGACATTGAAATAGTTCGAAAGCCCCTGACGGGCGTCGGCAAGTTTGTCCTCCCAATGTTTCACGGAGTTTTGTCCGATAATGTCGGTCACGTACTTCACGGAGATAAAAGGAATCTCTTTGGAACGGCAGACGAAGGCTTGTGCGTAGGCTTCCATATCCACGACGTCTCCGCTAACATGGGTCAACTCGGTGAGGAAGCCATCTCCCGTATTACAGATTCCCTCTTCCGTCCAATGCTTGCAGAAGCCTTTTGTTTCGAGCAAAGCGGAAGAATCTATTTCGCATTCCATACCTAGTCCGGCAAGTTTCTGCATATCGCGGTCTATAAATTTGCGGCAGACAAAGATATCCCCTACCTGATGATTGACTGTTCCTGCACTTCCGAGATTCAAAACGAGATCGGGCTGCACCTGGCGGATCGCTTCTGCCAGATGAAAGGCGGACTTCACTTTTCCGATCCCCGTACGGATGTAATAAGGCTCTACATCGGGCCACTTTATCTCTACAAATTCGCCTTGAACGGCATACGTTACTAATATTTTCAGCATAAGTTTTCTGTATAAATAGACATTATCAGATGCAAAAATAAGCATTTATACTCGAAATGGTCAGAGATTGTTCTAAAATGATCAGTTTTTAATGATGGTTGCTTTCGGCGTTCGCTAACTTTGCCTACATAACTTAAAAACAAAATATCATGACTCAAAACTCTATTGCGGACAACCGGATGGTCTGGCTGGATGTTGTCCGTTGCGTCGCCATGCTAATGGTAATCGGCGTACATTGCATTGACCCTTTTTACATTTCTCCTACGATGCGCGTTATTCCCGAGTACACACATTGGGCAGCCATCTACGGTTCGCTTCTCCGTCCTTCGGTTCCCTTATTCGTAATGATGACCGGATTACTGCTGCTACCGGTCAAGCAACAGCCTTTAGGCACTTTTTATAAGAAGCGCATCTTCCGCGTACTTTTCCCGTTCCTCATCTGGTCGGTACTTTACAGTATGTTCCCCTGGTTCACGGGGCTGCTGGGTCTGCCCAAAGAAATCATCGGCGACTTCTTCTGCTATACTCAGGGACATGAGTCGCAAAGCCTCATCGATTCTCTGAAAGATGTAGCCATGATACCGTTCAACTTCAGCCATAAGGAGAACCATATGTGGTATATCTATCTGCTCATCGGATTGTATCTTTATATGCCTTTCTTCTCTGCATGGGTAGAGCGGGCAAGCAATAAAACCAAACAAATTTTCCTTTTCATCTGGATTGTTTCCCTGTTTATCCCGTATATCCGCGAATATGTAGCCAATATGCTTTTCGACCGGAGCGGCTATGTATTCGGCACTGACACGTGGAACGAGTTCAGTATGTTCTACTACTTTGCCGGATTCAACGGCTACCTGCTGTTGGGACATTATCTGAAAGAAAGC
>ERZ773192.3989-NODE-3989-length-10358-cov-2.507716_pt1 | contig 10358 bp, 8 predicted proteins | sample MGYA00581010_ERZ773192 | MGnify/ENA primary metagenome ERZ773192 (study PRJEB29015, sample SAMEA2737741) | human gut metagenome | biome: human gut; feature: human-associated habitat; material: faeces | place: China | collected 2012 ...
CTTAGTGCTGCTTTGTTCCCAACCTGACACGGTTCGCAGTCTCCATTGCGTAAGACCCAATCGTTAACGCCACTTACTCCGGGCAGCCATAGCAGCTCCTTACAAACAAGAGCTGCACGGTTCAGACTTATTTAGTATATGTGTTTTTTGATTCTTTGTCAATGGGAGTTATACAATGTTAATCAGTGGTTTAAATAAAACAACATTATTGGATTATCCTGGAAGAGTTGCAGCAACGGTATTTACCGGAGGCTGCAATTTTCGTTGTCCGTTCTGTCATAACGGGGGACTGGTATTAAGCCCGCTGACACAGGAGCATTATACGGAAGAGGATATCCTTGGTTTTCTAAAAAAACGTAAACATATTCTGTCCGGCGTCTGCATTACCGGTGGAGAACCGACCATTCAACAGGATCTTCCGGACTTCATTCGGAAAATTAAGGAATTGGGGCTGGCAGTAAAACTGGATACGAACGGTTCCCATCCACATATGCTGGAGGAATTGATCGGAAAGAAGCAGATTGATTATGTGGCAATGGACATCAAGAATGTACCCGGGAAATATCAGGAGACAACGGGACTTGCAGAAGAAGGAGCGTATGCAGAAGCATCTGATAATGCTTTTCCTGTGAAGGCTGTGCAGCAGTCTGTGGAGCTGCTGAAAAACTCCGGTATTCCTTATGAATTCCGGACAACGGTTGTAAAAGAATTTCATACACAACAGGTGCTTCAGGAGATCTGTATATGGATTGCCGGAAGCCCTGCCTATTATTTACAACAGTTTGAGGATAGTGGACAACTGATTGCAAAAATGGAAGGATCTGTGGATAAGGGTATGATTTTTCATGCTTATGAAGAAGCAGAGATCAAAAGAATTGCGGAGCACCTGAACCATATTCCGGGGATGGAAGGAAAGGTGCATTTGCGAGGAATGAACGGGAAATAAGCAAACTATAGCTATGACCAGGAGGTTCTGGTGAAAACAACACAACTAACCGACCAGGAAAAGTACATGAAGGAAGCATTACGGCAGGCGAAGAAGGCCTATGCATTGGGTGAGGTACCGATTGGCTGCGTGATCGTGCATGAAGGAAAAATTATCGGGAGAGGATATAACCGTCGGAATACGGATAAAAATACATTGGCGCATGCGGAAATTACCGCAATCAATAAGGCAAGCAGGAAATTAGGTGACTGGAGGCTTGAGGGATGTACGCTGTATGTGACGCTGGAGCCTTGTCAGATGTGCGCCGGGGCGATTGTACAGGCAAGAATCGATGAAGTGGTTATGGCCAGTATGAATCCGAAGGCAGGCTGCGGAGGATCCATCTTAAATATTCTGGAAATGCCTGAGTTTAATCATCAGGTGAAGGTGACAAGGGGAATTTTGGAAGAAGAATGCTCCCATATGCTGACACAGTTCTTTAAAGAGCTCCGTATCCGCAACAAGGCAGAAAAGGAACTCCGTAAAGAACAGGAGCAGCAGAAGAATCTGAATGAGGATTTATCATCCGGTCAATAAGAATTCACAATGTTCTGCAGCCAGACATTACTCTTAATCATAAAGAAGCCGATGATGACCTTGATGATTTCTGTAAAGCTGACAAGGAAAAATACCATCGTGATGGAAAGCGTGGTAAAGCGTGATAGAACGAAGGCATAGGGAATCATGACCACCCAGGTATAAACACTGTCAAACAGGAAAGTGACGATGGTTTTGCCACCGGAACGCAGGGTAAAATAGCTGCAGTGGGAGAAGGCACACAGAGGCATCGCCATTGCAGAAATAATAATGAAGTTTTTGGCAAGAGCCTTGATGCCGGGTTCCGTCTTATAGATTTCAGGGAAAAGACCGCCGAGCAGGATCATAATGACAGAGATACAGGCACAACACGCCACATCAAAGAAGATGATCTTATTATCGGCATCCTTTGCTTCCTCGAGCTGACCGGCTCCCAATTTCTGACCAACCACAATTGAAATACAGTTTCCAAGCTGCAGATAAACAATATTAAACAGATTGGAAATTGTGGAGGAAATATTCTGCGCAGCAACCACCTCAAGACCCCGTACAGCATAGCATTGTACGATGACGGCCATGCCAACCGCCCACAGCATTTCATTAAACATTAAGGGCAGTCCCTTACGGAAAATATCGACAAGAATGGATCCGGGGATGCGTAATCCTTTATATACACCAATAAGATAAGGATTCTTATAAAGGTGGCGGTGAGCCCAGACAACAACAATCAGGCATTCCGTGTAACGGGCGATTACAGTGGCAATGGCAGCTCCGGCTACACCAAGCTCCGGTGCTCCGAAAGCACCGAAAATCAGTACATAATCAAGGACCAGGTTGGTAATCACCGCAACAATACCGGAAACCATCGGCACGAAGGTCTGTCCGGTTTCACGGATCGTGCTTACGTAGGTCTGGGAAACAGCAAAGGGGAGCAGGCCAAAGATCATGATGGCGAGATATTCTTTGCCATAGGACAGGGCAAGCCGGGTATTACCGACAGAACCTCCGTCATTTAAGTAGAGGGAAATGAGCGGTTCATCCAGGAAATGAAACAGCACACAGGCAATCGCAGTGATCAGCAGACAGGCGTACAATTTGAAACGGAAGGTATATTTCTGTCCCTCAAAGTCTCCTTTTCCAAAAAACTGCGCACTGAAAATACCTGCACCGGAGACGCCTCCAAAGATGCAGATATTAAATACGAAAAACAACTGATTCACAATGGCAACGCCGGACATGGGTTCTGTTCCGATCTGTCCGACCATAATATTATCCAGGAAACTGACAAAGCTTGTGATTCCGTTTTGGACAATCATCGGAAAGGCCAGAAAAATCAGATAACGGTAAAAGGCTTTATCTCCAATAAATTTTTTCTTTGCTTTGGTTAAAATTCCAGTCTGACTCATAAGGTACTCCAATTGTTTCATATTCGTGCATTTATTCTGTTTTCATAGTGGAATCCGGCCAGTGAAGACGATGGAGCTCTCCGGTAAGCTGCATACTTTCGAAATTCTGCTGACGGAGTGCTTCGTATAAAACGATCGATACCGAATTCGATAAGTTTAAGGACCGGATCGTGGGCAACATCGGGATTCTGATGCACGTGTCTGAATATTTTATCAGAATTTCCTCCGGAATACCAGCACTTTCTTTTCCAAACATAATATAATCGTCCGGTTCAAAAGAAACGTCCGTATAGACATGCTGCGCCTTGGTGGTGGCCATCCAGATTCTGGCGCCGGGATGCCGGGATTTGAAATCCTCAAAATTGATATAACGAGTGACATTCAGATGCTCCCAGTAATCCATGCCGGCACGTTTAATGGACTTTTCGTTAAGCTGGAAGCCAAGCGGCTCAATTAAATGAAGATCTGTGCCGGTGGCGACACAGGTTCTTCCAATATTTCCCGTATTTGCCGGAATCTCCGGCTGATGTAAGATGATATGCATGTTGTTCCTTCTTTCTGTAATGAATGATAAATGTGGTATCTTCTGATCTGGCCGGAGAGATTAGTATTCATCCTCTTCGTCTGCGGCAACCGGAAGTGAAAAAATAAATTCAGAGCCAACGCCTTCTGTACTGATGACGTTAATGTTTTCACCATGGGAACGGATGATTTCCCGGGTGATGGAAAGTCCTAAGCCGGTTCCCTTCTTGTCCCTGCCACGGGACAGATCGGACTTGTAAAAGCGTTCCCAGATCTGCTTCAGTTCGTCCTTCGGAATACCGATTCCACTGTCCTTTACAGAGACAAATACCTTATTGTGCTTTTCCGTGGTTTCAATCCTGATAATGGAATCCTCGTGGCTGAATTTGATGGCATTGTCGAGAAGGTTGTACAATACCTGCTGGATCTTCCCGACATCAGCTTTGACATAAAGCTCGTCACCGGTGAGGATGAGTTCAATGGCAATCATCTTCTTCCTGCAGGTGCCTTCAAAGGAGGCAGCCGTGTTACGGATGACGGCGTTGATGTTAAAGCGGCTGATATCCAGGAGCATTCCCTTCGTATTCAGGTTATTTAAGGTCAGCAGACTGTTTGTCAGCTTACGGAGCCGTTCGGTTTCGTTCAATACAATGTTCAAATATTTTTCGTAAAGCTCCGGAGGAATTGTGCCATCGAGCATTGCTTCCAGATAACCCTTGATGGAGGTTAAGGGTGAGCGGAAGTCGTGGGAAACATTTGCCACGAACTTCTTCTGATCGTCTTCGGAACGTGCAATTTCACCTGCCATGTAAGAAATGGTTGCACCAAGGTATCCGATTTCATCTTCACTGTCGATCTGAAATTCATAGTGCATGTTGCCGGATGCATACTGCTCGGTTGCCTGCGTGATTTTGCGTAAAGGAAGATAAACCAGCTCAGTAAAAAAGATCAGGATAATCAATGACAGTAAAAACAGAATGACGAGCATAATATAGGAAATGTTCAGCAGACTGTTACAGGATGCGGTGAGGTTACTCATCGGATAATGGATGACTACATATCCACGTACCTTGAAATCGGAGGTGATCGGAGCAAAGACACTCAACTGTTCCTCTGTAAAGGTATCAAAGAAATTCCCAACGGTGTAGTAGGAGCCTTCCGTAATGGTCGGGTCAAAATTGTCGATGACAATTTCATTTTCCACGTTGATGGGTTCATTGGAACAGAGCACCAGACGTCCGGACGGGTTAATGATCCACAGGGTAGCTGAAAGATAGGTATCCAGCGCATCCAGCTGGTTTTTCACACTTTCCAGTGTGGTTTCATTGTTGTAAAGGTCGGAAGCGTAGGTGTTGGCAATCAGTGTTGCTTCCTTATACAAGGCATCTGCTTTTTCACGCTTCAGATGCTCCATGGTCATACTGCTTACAAAGGTAGCAACAACCATGAAACCAAAAAATCCGAAGATGATATAAGCCAGAATAAATTTCAGATAAAGTGTTTTTTTCATAAAAGCCTCGCTGCTTATCATCGATAAGCATTCATGAATTATTTCGTCTCAAACTTGTAGCCGATACCCCAGATGGTGGCAATCCTCCAGTGTTCATGATCGTTGATTTTCTCACGCAGACGCTTAATATGTACGTCAACGGTACGGGTATCACCAATGTATTCATATCCCCAGATCTGGTCAAGAAGCTGTTCACGGGTAAACACATGGTTCGGGGAGGAGGCAAGGAAGTACAGAAGCTCCAGCTCCTTTGGCGGCATTTCAATCGTGCGTCCCATATAGAGGACAGAGTAGTTGGTCTGATTAATAATCAGATCCGGATATTCCACACATCGGATATCGGCAGCCTCCGGTGCGGCAGCAGCCGGTTTGTAACGGCGCAGAACTGCCTTGACACGGGCCACCAGTTCCTTGGAATCAAAGGGCTTTTCCATATAGTCGTCGGCACCGAGCTCCAATCCCAGAACCTTATCAAAGATCTCGCCCTTGGCAGAGAGCATGATGATCGGAATGGATGATTTGGCACGGATTTCCCGGCAGACCTGATAGCCGTCAATGCCCGGAAGCATGAGATCAAGCAGGATCAGGTTGGGGGCAAAGCTGTCCGCGAGTGTAAGTGCAGTCTCACCATCGCCGGCAATCATGGTTTCAAAGCATTCCTTTGTAAGATAAAGCGAAATCAGTTCTGCAATATTGTTGTCATCATCTACAATTAAAATTTTCTGTTTAGCAGCCATATATTATTCTACCTTTCCTGAGATGATTCATCTCATGTAACTGTTCAGTACCTTCAAAGTTACGATGTAAAAATTAACGTTACTCCTTAAAGGTGACAATGGTGACACCGGCGTCGCCTTCTCCATATTCCCCAAGCCGATAGCTCTTCACATATTTAATGCGCTTCAAATGGTTCTGTACGGCACTGCGGAGAGCACCGGTTCCCTTGCCGTGTACGACACGGACGGAAGGAAGATGGGCAAGGTAGGCATCATCCAGATATTTATCAAGCTCGGCAAGCGCTTCGTCCACGGTTTTGCCAAGAAGATTGATTTCAGCGGAAACGTGCATGGATTTGGACATCTTCACACTTCCGGTATGGGTATGGCTTCTTTGTAAAACCGGTTTTTCAGGCTCTGCTTTGGCTTCCCCGTAAGCAAGATCCTTGATATTTGTCTGGGAGCGCATGATACCGCACTGTACGAACAGATTTCCTTTGTGATCCGGAAGCGTGCTGACGGTTCCGACAAGTCCCATGGAGAGGATTTTCACGGTATCACCGAGTTTGAGATCCTCAGCCCTGACCTTTTTCCCGGATCTGGTGGGAGCCGTTTTCAGAGCCAGTTTGTCGTTCTTCTTACCGATTTCACCTCGGAGCCTTTCACGCTCCTTTTCCAGCGTTTTCAGAGAAACATTGGGACCGGCTTTCTGGAAAATCCGGATGGTTTCATCGGCCGTTTCCTTGGCATCCTGCAGAATTTCACGGGCCTGCTCATTGGCTTCACGTAAGATGCGGTCCTTTGCCATATCAATCTTTTCGTTCTTCTGCTGCAGCTTTTCGCGGAGTGCTTTGATTTCTTCCTTATAAGAAGCAATCTCGCGGCGTTCCTTCTCAATGGTGATCCTGCTTTCCTCAAGATCGGAGAGCAGATCTTCAAAGCTTTTATCCTGTGTACCGATCTGTGCGGTGGCTGCTTCGATGATATAATCCGGAAGCCCGAGCTTTTTGGAAATCGCGAAGGCATTACTTTTACCCGGAACACCGATCAGCAGACGGTAAGTCGGAGACAGGGTATCCACATTAAATTCGCAGCAGGCATTTTCCACAAAATCGGTAGAAAGTGCATAGACCTTAAGCTCACTGTAATGGGTAGTGGCAACGGTGCGGATTCCGCGCTCATGCAGGTAGTTCAGAACTGCAATTGCAAGGGCGGCACCTTCGGTCGGATCGGTTCCTGCACCCAGTTCATCGAACAGGCACAGGGAATCGGCATCGGCTTTCTGGAGGATGGAAACAATGCTGGTCATATGGGAGGAGAAGGTACTGAGACTCTGCTCAATGCTCTGCTCGTCACCGATATCGGCAAAGACTTCCGTAAAGATCGAAAGCTCACTTCGATCCAGAGCCGGAATATGAAGTCCGGCCTGTCCCATGAGGGTAAACAGTCCGATGGTTTTTAAGCTTACGGTTTTACCACCGGTATTGGGGCCGGTGATGACCAGAAGGTCAAAATCCTTTCCGAGATGGATATCAATCGGAACCACCTTTTTCGAAGGAAGGAGAGGATGCCGTCCTTTCCGGATCTGGATATAGTGATCGGTATTAAAAACCGGCTTTGTTGCATTTAAGTCAAGTGCAAGGGAAGCCTTGGCAAAAATAAAGTCAAGCTGTGTCATCAGCTGCTGGTTGCGCGCCAGATCTTCCGTGTGTTCGGCGCAGAGCTGACTTAAGGAAAGGAGAATGGCCTCGATCTCTTCCTTTTCCTGAATGGAAAGCTCTTTCAACTGGTTGTTGAGATTGACGATGGCCTCCGGTTCAATGAAAAAGGTAGAACCGGTCGAGGACTGATCGTGTACCATACCTCTGACCTGTCCCTTATATTCTGCCTTGACAGGAATACAGTAGCGGTCGTTACGCATTGTAATAACGTTGTCCTGCAGGTAGGTTCGGTAGGAGCCGTTCACCATGCTGTTCAGCTGGGAGTGAATTTTGTCTCCGGTTAAAACAATGGAACGGCGGATGGATTTCAGCTTCGGACTGGCATCGTCTGCAATTTCCTCTTCGGACAGAATACAGCGGCTGATTTCCTCCGATACTCTGGTAAGCGGTTCCAACGCTGCAAAATAGGGTGTTAACGAGGTATCGGCATCCTCCTCGCGGGCTTTGCGTCCATAGGATTTGATGCGGGCGGTATTCTGGAGAAGACCTGCGATGCCGAGAAGCTCCGGGATGGAGAGGGCGGAGCCGATCTCCAGACTCTTGATGGCAAACTGCAGATCCTTGTTGCCGCCAAAGGAAGTAGAGCCCTTCGTAAGCAGCATGGAGAGTGCATCGGCTGTTTCCTGCTGGGCTTCCTCAATCGCAGATAAATCCGTGGAAGGAATAAGCCTGCGGCACAGTTCCCGCCCAGGAGCAGAGGTTGCTTTGTCTATGAGTAATTGAATAATTTTGTCGTATTCCAGGGTGTGTAAAACTTTGGTGTTCATAAAATAATGTTTAACTCCTTGACATTTGGGTGAGTACAGTGGTTTTGTTCCATTATGGGTAAAATGGACAAGTATACCACGGATGGTATACTTGATTAAAGTATAACATATTTGGGAGAGGAATAGATATAAAAATATACATAGTCCATAATAGGTGTGTAATAGTTAGTATTTGAGAAAATCAGATTGTAGTGTGCAAAATCGGAATGAATTCAAATTTTGAATGTTATTGAAAGTGTGGAAAATGAATAACAAACAATTATGTAAGAAAGTAGAAAAAATATTCGTTGGAAACCTACTTGAAAAAAGTATAAAAAAGTATAAAATAAAAGAAAAAGTATAAAAATGTATAAAGAGATAGAAAAAGTATAAATAATTATAAATGAGGTAATCACATGCAAAATCCATTTACAACTACATTCAGTAAAACACCGGAATCCACATATATCCATATCAATATGATTGATGAGATATTAGAGAATTTTTCATATGATAATCCATCAGAGTCTGTTTACAAAATAACCGGAGTCAGAGGATCTGGAAAAACAGTTATTCTGGCGAAAGGAGAGGAGGAATTGAAAATTAATCAAAGCAAATATAAGGATTGGCTTGTCTTTGATGTAAATCCAACCAGAGATATACTGGGACAGATAGCAGCAATGCTTGTAAAGGAAGGCTATGGTTCTGTAGATAAAACCACGGGAGTGAATATTTCTGCAACCGTGTTGGGATCAGGTGGAGGTTTTGGATATACAAAAGCGACAAATGATGCTTTTTTTGATATTGGAGTAGAAATTGAACTGATGGTACAAGCGGTTCAGAAAAAGGGAAAGAAGATTTTGATTGGGATTGATGAAGTATCTAAATCAGAAGAAATGATTAAATTTGCATCTGAATATGGAAAATGGCTCAGAGCGGGATATCCAGTGTATTTTGTATGTACGGGGTTATATGAGAACATACAGGAACTTTGCAATGTGAAAAATCTGACATTTTTTAGAAGAGCGACAACAATCAAAACAGAGCCTTTAAATATGATAAGAATGACAGAAGTATATAGAAATAAGCTTAATATAGCCATTGATGAGGCCCGTGAAATGGCAATTATTACCCGGGGTTATGCATATGCTTTTCAGGAATTGGGAGTGTTATATTTTAAGAAATGTGATGATGAAACATTGGATGATATAATACTCAGACTTAAGACAGAACTTTATGCGTATTCTTATGAAAAAATATGGGAAGAAATGACGGCAATGGATCGTTTTCTAGCAGAACTTCTGGTTGAAAAAGAAGAGTATAAACGAGAAGAGGTTCTAAAGCTTATGGGAGATAAAGCAGGAAGTTATTCTATGTATAGGGATCGCCTGGTTAAAAGAGGTATATTGAATTCAAGACAAGGATATATTTCATTTGCATTACCCTTTTTTGCACAGTATATAAAGGAATATGGTAAATACAGCATATAGTCAGATGTGAATGATGAAAATAAGGAATAGGATATGTTTGAAAAAGCTTATGAAGAATGCAGGCTTTGTCCGAGAGAGTGCGGGGTGAACCGGAAGGAAGGACAGACCGGGTTTTGTCAGATGGATGGGACACTGCGGGTGGCAAGAGCGGCCTTACATATGTGGGAGGAACCATGCATTTCCGGAAAAAGGGGTTCGGGCGCCGTATTCTTTTCGGGATGTAACTTAAGGTGTGTCTATTGTCAGAACTTTGATATTGCAGCCGGTACAAGAGGAAAGGAAATCAGCAGGGAGAGGCTGTCAGAAATCTTTCTGGAGCTGCAGGCACAGGGAGCAGCCAATATCAATCTGGTGACGCCGGATCATGATCTGCCGGATATTGTATGGGCGCTTCTCAAGGCAAAGGAGCAGGGACTTTGCATTCCGGTTGTGTACAATGGAAGCGGATATGAAAAGGCCGATGTGATTGCAGCATTAGAGGGTCTGGTGGACATTTTTCTTACGGACTTCAAATATATGGATGGAGAACTGGCAGGGAGACTTTCTCATGCAGGGGATTATCCGGAGGTGGCGAAGCGCGCGTTAGAACAGATGGTGAAAATAACAGGAGCCCACCTTTTTAATGAAGAGGGAATGATGCAAAGAGGGGTGATTGTCCGGCATTTACTGCTGCCGGGACATAAGAAAAATGCGAAAGCTGTTTTGCGGTATTTGTGGGAAACCTA
>ERZ773192.3990-NODE-3990-length-10355-cov-9.773786_pt1 | contig 10355 bp, 13 predicted proteins | sample MGYA00581010_ERZ773192 | MGnify/ENA primary metagenome ERZ773192 (study PRJEB29015, sample SAMEA2737741) | human gut metagenome | biome: human gut; feature: human-associated habitat; material: faeces | place: China | collected 2012 ...
TGCGAGCCGCCGCCTGCGTGCCGCTAACAAGTTCCCGGCAATCATCTACGGTGGCAAAGAAGCGCCGCTGGCTATCGAGCTGGATCACGACAAAGTCATGAACATGCAAGCTAAAGCTGAATTCTACAGCGAAGTTCTGACCATCGTTGTTGACGGTAAAGAAATCAAAGTTAAAGCTCAGGACGTACAGCGTCACCCGTACAAACCGAAGCTGCAGCACATCGACTTCGTTCGCGCTTAATTGCTGAATAAGTTGTAAAAAACCCCGCTCCGGCGGGGTTTTTTGTATCTGCAGATTATGCCTGATTACGGTATTGCTATTTTTTGCAGGCCAGATAAGGCGTTCACGCCGCATCTGGCATTCAGAACACAAAACCGATTAATTGCCGCCAGACGTCCGGCGCTGCAATTGGTCGCGCAAATTCGGCGGCGTGCCTTTAATGGTCAAGGTATCGGTTGCTGGATCCCAGAAGATGCGTTCACCTAACAGCATCGCATCAAAGTTAATAGTCAAGCCACCGCCGCTACCGGCAAACTTCGTCAACTGACGCAGTGTGCTACGGTCTGCCGGGAAGCTCTCTTCCAGTTCGTAGCCTTTTTCAGCCGCAAACTCCGTGAAGCTCACTTCGCTTACGCCTGCCAGCTCTTTCGACAGCGATTTCAGTTCGATCTCTTCGCCTGCCTGCAGCTGCTCATTACAGTAGCTATAAACCTGCTGGCGCACGTTCTGTCGCTCTGCTTTATCCAGTTGTGCTTCGGCAGTGAAATCATCAACCGCTTGCAACAGCCCACGGTTTTGCGCTTTCGCGTTTAACCCTTCGCTGGCCCCGAGGAAATCCATAAAGAAATCCGCCACTTTGCGCCCTACTCGCCCTTTCAGGAAAGTGAGATAGCGGGTGGACTCTGGATTGGTTTCCCATTCGGTTAAATCGATACGCGCAACAATATCCGCATGATTGATATCAAGATAATGGGTTGGGTTGATGTCGAGATTTTCGTTAACGCGCATACTGCTCAGGTTGCTCAGAACTGCCACCAGCAAATACTCCACCGCCAGATAGCGATAGTGGCAAAACAGCACGAATCCACCGTCAGCAAAAGGATATTTCGCTAATTCGTCACGCAGGCGGCCGGTTGCCGCGCGGCTAAATGCCAGGAAGTCCTCTTCGCCCTGACGCTGTAAGCGCAGCGTCTGCGCCAGTTCACTCTCTTCGCTAAACAAGCCGTAAGCTTTATTTTTGGCGCTATAGACCCGATGCAGTTCTGCCACCATCTCAACGACGGTTTCTGTCGGTTCCAGCAATGAATCGCGCAACACCAGCTCAAGGTTCTGCTCATCACGCTTGATAAGCTGGTGCAGAGCAATCTGGTTGATATCCAGACTCATGATAAACTCTCCTTTAAGACCGGGCGGTATTCAACCACCGCCGGTTAAGCGACGCAATAAAAGATGGCGGTCATTTTACAGAAGGCAGCGTAACGAGAATGATTTAACGCATAAAAAAGCAGAAAAAAAACCGTTGCTACGGTAATATGTTGCCCTTTCATCAACTAACTGATTTCGATTTATGCCACAAATTTCCCGCTACAGTGATGAACAGGTTGAACAATTGCTCGCAGAGCTGCTCAACGTACTGGAAAAACATAAGGCTCCGACCGACCTTTCCCTGATGGTGTTAGGCAACATGGTCACTAACCTTATCAACACCAGCATTGCCCCGGCCCAACGCCAGGCAATTGCCAACTCTTTTGCCCGCGCCTTACAGTCCTCTATCAACGAAGACAAAGCGCACTAAGGGAAACAGATAACAGGTTATGGTAACTCATCGTCAGCGCTACCGTGAAAAAGTCTCCCAGATGGTCAGTTGGGGGCACTGGTTTGCACTGTTCAATATTCTGCTTTCGCTCGTCATTGGCAGCCGTTACCTGTTTATCGCCGACTGGCCGACAACGCTTGCTGGTCGCATTTATTCCTACGTAAGCATTATCGGCCATTTCAGCTTCCTGGTGTTCGCCACCTACTTGCTGATCCTCTTCCCGCTGACCTTTATCGTCGGCTCCCAGAGGCTGATGAGGTTTTTGTCCGTCATTCTGGCAACGGCGGGAATGACGCTATTACTGATCGATAGCGAAGTCTTTACTCGTTTCCATCTCCATCTTAATCCCATCGTCTGGCAACTGGTTATCAACCCAGACGAAAATGAGATGGCGCGCGACTGGCAGCTGATGTTCATCAGCGTGCCGGTTATTTTATTGCTTGAACTGGTGTTTGCGACGTGGAGCTGGCAAAAGCTGCGCAGCCTGACGCGTCGTCGACGCTTCGCGCGCCCGCTGGCCGCATTCTTATTTATCGCCTTTATCGCCTCGCATGTGGTGTATATCTGGGCCGATGCCAACTTCTATCGCCCGATCACCATGCAGCGCGCTAACCTGCCGCTTTCGTACCCGATGACGGCGCGACGTTTTCTTGAGAAGCATGGTCTGCTTGATGCGCAGGAGTATCAACGCCGTCTTATTGAGCAAGGTAATCCAGACGCCGTTTCCGTTCAGTATCCGTTAAGCGAACTGCGCTATCGCGATATGGGCACCGGGCAGAATGTGCTGTTGATTACTGTCGATGGCCTGAACTACTCACGCTTCGAGAAGCAGATGCCTGCGCTGGCAGGTTTTGCTGAGCAAAATATTTCGTTCACGCGCCATATGAGCTCCGGCAACACTACAGACAACGGCATCTTTGGCCTGTTCTATGGCATCTCGCCGAGCTATATGGACGGCATTCTGTCGACCCGTACGCCTGCGGCATTAATTACTGCGCTTAATCAGCAAGGCTATCAGCTGGGGTTATTCTCATCAGATGGCTTTACCAGCCCGCTGTATCGCCAGGCATTGTTGTCAGATTTCTCGATGCCGAGCGTACGCACCCAATCCGACGAGCAGACCGCCACGCAGTGGATCAACTGGCTGGGCCGCTACGCACAAGAAGATAACCGCTGGTTCTCGTGGGTCTCTTTCAATGGCACTAACATTGACGACAGCAATCAGCAGGCATTTGCACGGAAATATAGCCGGGCGGCAGGCAATGTCGATGACCAGATCAACCGCGTGCTCAATGCACTGCGTGATTCTGGCAAACTGGACAATACGGTTGTGATTATCACTGCCGGTCGGGGTATTCCGCTGAGCGAAGACGAAGAAACCTTTGACTGGTCCCACGGTCATCTGCAGGTGCCATTAGTGATTCACTGGCCAGGCACGCCGGCGCAGCGTATTAATGCGCTGACTGATCATACCGATCTGATGACGACGCTGATGCAACGCCTGCTACATGTCAGCACACCTGCCAGCGAATATTCGCAAGGTCAGGATTTGTTCAACCCTCAACGCCGTCATTACTGGGTTACTGCAGCGGATAACGATACGCTGGCAATTACCACCCCGAAAAAGACGCTGGTGCTGAACAATAACGGTAAATACCGCACTTACAACTTACGTGGTGAAAGAGTGAAAGATGAAAAACCACAGTTAAGTTTGTTATTGCAAGTGCTGACAGACGAGAAGCGTTTTATCGCTAACTGATTAATTATAAATCAGTTAGCGAAATATCTTACTTGCAATCGGTGTGGAAAACGGTAGTATTAGCAGCCACGAGTCGGCACGTAGCGCAGCCTGGTAGCGCACCGTCATGGGGTGTCGGGGGTCGGAGGTTCAAATCCTCTCGTGCCGACCAAAAATACATTGAAAACCAGCCTCTTATGGCTGGTTTTTTCATGTTTAAAATTTGTGCGGGGAATCATTGGGGAAAAATGGGGGAATAACCCCCGACATTTACACGCTACATTACAGGCGATTTATCGTCTTTAACTTGGTTAAGCGTATGTGTAAGAACGCCGTGCACCGTAACATCATTCAAGGCTTCTCCTTCGATCGCCTCACCCTCTTCCGTTATCAGTGCCTGACCCAGTAGCTTCACAAACTGGTTTCTCCCGTCCATGCTAACCAGCAACGTATCCCCTCCTTCTGGCTTCAGACTGACGTTAATAACGGCCCAGCCGCATGAAGTTTCAATAACCCGGCAGTTGTTATCCACACCACAGATAACATCTATCGTCATGCGCTGCTCCTGGTAATCCATGGCTGGCGATGGAAATCCCATTAGAAAACCCTCCCCATGTTACGCAGGATCCAGTACCGGTTCTCGCTTCCGTTTGTCGTCTTATCGGCGAAGTCCGGCTGGTATCGCTCGATCCATGAATTTGCATCCGCCTGGCTGAAATGCCAGTTCCTTTCCTGCAGTTCAGCGATGAATTTGTCTGTATGCAGGCAGAGATAGCCCTTCGGGTTTTGCTGTATGGCCGCAATAAAAGCAGCACGAATATCCGGTTGACGAGGCATAAACGCACCCTCACTCGCTCATTGACTGTATACATATACAGTAGTATTTTTATAAAAACAGATCAAGCACAGGCAATTTTCACTTTTAAGAGGATCGGTATGTTTGTTGAACTGGTTTATGACAAGCGAAATGTTGAGGGGCTCCAGGGGGCCGGAGAGATCATCCTGGCTGAGCTAACAAAGCGGGTGCACAAGATTTTTCCTGATGCCGAAGTGAAGGTAAAGCCGATGCAGGCGAACGGCTTGAATAGTGATGCCAGCAAAAGCGATCGGGAAAAGTTGAATCGCATGCTGGAGGAAATGTTTGAAGAGGCCGATATGTGGCTGGTGTCTGAATTCCCGACGGTTCGCCAAGCTGGGCTGTAAAATGGTTCAGGCTGCCAGCTTCAATATTCACTGGCGGCCTGCATTATGTCTTACCACCACCTACCGGAAATTTTCGGTAGAGTGTTGAAACCCCTACGTCGTAAATTATTGCCACACGCTGGCGAGATTCCCCTGCTGAGATCAATCTCCCTGCCTGCGCTCATTGCTCATCCGTTAATTTGGGCCTGCGACCGCCTACCCGCCCTTTTGCTCGCGCGACAGCCAGCCCGGCAAGCGTTCTCTCGCTGTTAAGGTCGGATTCGTACTGCGCAGCCGAAAGGATATTGCGGAAATTGTAGCGACCACTGGCGGTGCGCAGGTCCACTCCATCCGTAATGCTACGAAAATTCACACCGTTTTCCTGTAGCTGCTGGAACATCAACAACGCATGCAGAACGTTGCGGCCTATCCTGTCCAGCTTCCACACCACCAGTGTATCGCCCGCATTCAGAGTCCGCAGAAGCTTTTTGAGCGCTGGCCGGTTCGCTACCGTCCCGCTCATTTTTTCTTCAAAAACCTGTTCACATCCTGCGCGTTCGAGAGCTTGGCGCTGGAGATCTGTATTTTGGTCATTTGTTGACACTCTGACATAGCCAATTTGCATATTTTTCACCCAATAAATTCTGCAAAAAAATCAGGTGAAGTTATCGGCCAGGCCGGCCCGTGGCAATCTATTAAACGTCGGTTTAGGAGATAGCGTCACAGCCAACTTCGGAAGCCTCGAGATTGGTGCAAAAAAAGCCTCTTCTGCAAGCTTCATCGATTTTCATTTTCTTGGCACCAACGACTATGACGCACGCATCCTTTGTGGCGGCAATTCTAATGGCGCCATGGGGAAAGGAGACCTCACATTTTACGCAGGGAAATACGTTTTTATCGGCGATAGCTTTGAATTTCGTAATCCAATTACCTGCCAGAACAGCATCAGCGCATCGGCAAAAATAGCGACGACTGCTGATATGGAATGCAAAACTAAAATTGCTGTTTTGGCCCCAGCTGACAATCAAGATGCCCATGTGTGGTTCTATGGCACAGGTGGGGCATCCAGGGGAGTTATTTATTCCAGGCAAACAGGAATTATTCAGATCCGTCCTGACAACAATGATAATGGGGGCTCCAACGGATACTCTTTTGCATTTGGGGCTGATGGTAAGTTCACCTGCGTCACGATGAATCAGACTTCGGATGAACGAGTTAAATTCGACAAAGAGCCCGTCAGTAACGCTCTGGAGAAGATTTGTTCCCTGACGGGTTATACGTTCGGCATCCAGTTGACTGAATCGGAATCGGTGCACAGCGCAGGCATCATCGCTCAGGATTTGGAAAAAGTGTTGCCCGTTGCTGTAAGTGCTGGCGCAAACGGCATTACTCCGACCGGAGAAGAGATTAACGATCTCAAAACCGTGGATTACAGCGCAATGAGCGCACTGTATGTGGAAGCGATTAAGGAGCTCTACGACAGGGTAAGGAGCATGGAAAATGAGTTGGCTAATCTACAAGTTCGTTCAGGAGGCTAGATTTACTTGCCCGAGCCTGAAGTTGTAAAAGCTTTCATTGCCTGTTCCAAACTAGCCAGCCGCTCCTCATGCCGATGAATCGTTTTCATTGCTACTTGTAACGCACAAAGGAGGTCAAGGATAATCGCGTTATTATCGAGAACAAGCCTTTCCCTATAGCCATGGGTAATTTTATTCCCTTCTTCATCAAACTCCTCTGTGCCGTCAGGTTCTCGGGTGTGCTTGACGTACAGAGGCTCAACCAGCTCCGCTTGTTGTGCGATAATCCCCCTCCGCACTCTCCGTTTTTCATCATCAATGTACTTAAATTTTCGCAGTTCCAGCGCTAGTATTTTTTCCACGGACTCCTGCCCGTCAAACTCCTCAATATCGCATTTGAAATTGATATCTGAGGTTCCAGCTAAAGCCAGTGTGCCCCCTGCAGCTGGGAAATTAATAACCCATTGTCCTACCGAGTTTATGCGATTGCGACGCGCTATATAAAATAGAGGTGTTGCTCCAGGGTCGCCACCGGCCATTTCAATAAGATTTGTACTACCTACAGCATCTTCATTATTTGACAAAGAAGTCAGGCTAAATGATGCATATGAAGCACTTTTTCTTACCGCCAGATTGTCACTAAACGTATTCCCCTTGTTTGTCATGGCAAGATAGGAACCATCCAAAAGCGCAGCTGTTCCTAAACCGACCTTTAGTCACCATCACCGGCAGTCATGGCCAGCTCCGCAGCTCTCATTCTTTGGTTTTACAAAGAATCGGCAGGCATTTCGACACGCACGGACACAAACTGGTCACGGGGGATATCGACCGGGTCGCCATCATTGATACCCTGTAGCTCGTTCCTGGCGAACGCCGGTGCTTCCGGGTGTGTACGGTGATAGGTTTTCACCAGCACAGAACCGTCCGCATTAACTTCATAATCGAGCCAAATCAGCGGCTGCTTGTTGCGGTCAGTGGGGATATCAAAACCGCCGTCTATGCCTCCCCACGCGGCATCAGCATTAATCCCCATACAGCCTTCAATGAGATATGCTCCGGTATTAATACGGGTTACAGTGCATCCTGCTGACTCATCATTCAAATGGAATGAACCATCGCTAAATATTTTGACGACTGGCGATGCTACTTTTAGTGTGCCGTCACTGGCCTTTGTAGTATTTCCTGTGCTGTAAAATTCGACAATTTGCCCGTTATAAGTCGCAGTACTACACAACGTTCTTAAGTACAACTTAGGATTTGTGGCGAGAATAGTTGGGATGATTAACTGATACATGGTGTTGGCATCATACGGCACTTCGATCAACGAAACGTTATCGGCTATGCCACCAAGTGACATTAATGATCGATAGAACCCAGCCCCTACGCGGGCATCCTGATGAATCCTATTCATACCATCGCTGCCGACCCCGAAATCTCCGACTGCGAGCATTGAACCAGAAGTGCTATACGCGTCACGAGTGGCGCTACTTCCTAAACCGAAGTTTGTGCGAGCGGCTTCTTTGGTTTTTGCGCCGGTCCCACCCTGGTCAATACTCAATGCTGTACTTAGCCCTTTCAGCTCTGTGATATCGCTATTTGCCCCTTTCCGGGCGAGACCACCGATGGCAGGAATGCTGAGGCTGGTGCCGTTGATTGTCACAGTGACCAGTTGGTTCGCTGAGGTACTGGCGAACGTTTCCCACGCACCGATATTCTCGTCATACTCATTGATGAGCTGAGACATGGCCTGTGCCAGTCCATCAACCGAGATAATGTCTGATACCAGAATGCCGTACTTCTGGCCGCTCAGCGCCGGGGAAGCAGCTGGAGTAACCGTCATTGACGTGGCGCTGTTCACGGATGAAATCTGAAACAGCTGCACCGGGTTAGACATCACGATAATCGTCTGGCCAGCGCGGACCTGGCTGGCCGGTGCCGTCCAGTTTGTACCCGTCCCGGTGGCGGTATTTCCATTAATGGCGATGGTGCCGGTGTTATAAAGCATATTTTCTCCAGGCAATAAAAAAACCCCGCCGGAGCGAGGTTTATGTTTAAGCGTAGTGGGTTATTTGCAGGTTGTTTCGGTAAATGTATTCGCACTTACCCAGCGCCAGCTGAAAGGATATCCAGCCCGGTACTGCGTCTGGTTGTTTTGTTTACGCACACCGTAAATCTGAACCGTAGTTTCCTGACCGCCAACGATTGCAGTGCCGCTGCAAACTGGTTCCTGTTTCTCAATTACGCCAGCGCATCCTGTAAGCATGACAGCGCCTGCCATGCAGATAATCAGTTTTCTCATTTTGATAGTATCCAGAGGAATTCAGTATCTTAGACGATACCAATACAATTCTGGTGGGTATAATTGATTGGATAGATCAATATTATGTTATTGATCGCTAAAAACGATCAATCAATCATAGGCCGCTGTATTTATGGCGGTTAATGAAATGCCAGTATTCGTTCCCCCTCCAGGTGAACCTGCCCCAGTGGAGGTCCCCCCTGCGTTTATCCTCGTATTGGCCCCGTCAAACCTGCATGAAGAATAAGCATTTATCGTGTAGATAGTCGGAGGCTGGGTTGAATTATTCACAATGATGGTCTGACCCAACTGAGCAGGTGCAACGGCCCATGACCCGCTCAGCGTCTGGTCAATATTTATCCCGCCGTTTGCACCAGGCGTGCCAACCGTCTGCAGGTCTGATAGCACACGGGACTCATTAGTTAACACAAGCTTTCCGCTCGCATCCCATATTGCCAAACCCCATTTCGGTAATATCTGCGGGAATATGGCAAAAACGTACGCCGTTAAAGTGAAACTTTGGTTGTAGGGATTAACACCAGCAACATACACATTACCGCCGTTCCTGTAAGACATAACCGGAGTGGGCTGTGCTGTATTGGTGGTTTTGATAAAAACCATCACTGGGTAATCAGCGTTTAAAGCGATATTTTGAGCAACCTGCTGAGAACTGCCATTCGCGGATGAATTGAAGGTATACTTCCCGTAAAGACAGAAAGGCGTTGATTGTGGCGTTACAAAGGGATTCCCGTTATCCATTAATATCATCGCGCCAAATTCGGCCATTATGCTTTCTCCATGAAAACGACCACCTCACATTTAGAGGCCGGGTAATTACCCAGGCCCACAGAAGAGGCTGCGGTTACGGTTATTGTGTTCCCTGACGCGACAATGCTCCTCCCTACGCTGTTACCTCCTTCATCAAGTGAGAGCGCAAAACCGACCTTCATTCCTGAGGGTACAGTGAAAGACCAGCTGCCGGAGTTTTGTCCGGCGGCAAGTTGTATACGTCCAACAACGGAAACGGGCTTGATTCCGTAGTTGTTGGGGTTTCCCGAAGCATCCCAGGTCTGTATTCCATAAGCCATATCAGAACACCCCCGTTAATCGGCCAACCTGCACTCTCAGAACGTTGTTGCCATCCTTGACGCTGATTGTCTGGTTGGTCTGCTTCATGGCTCCCTCCCCAGCTGTCGAACCGTAGTTCTCAAACGTCCCGGACTTATCCAGTTTCCAGCCAACAGAGCCGGCAACATAATTGTTCGACTGGATGTAATTGCCAATTTTTGCATTGCTTATGGTCCCGTCGCCAATGACTGTATCCCTGATAATGGCCTGGCCATTCTGGATAACGAACGGCAGTGTTACAGTCCCGCCGACCATAGTAGTCACGGCGAAACGGTCTGCCAGGAAGATTACCTGTGACTGCATGCCGGAGGGTGTATTTTGAACCCCTATACCCATCCCGGCAGCGTAATACTGCCCGTTACTGGACACCCCCACCTTGATGTTATACATCGCGCTGAGGTTACCGTTTACGTTCGCAATGGCCTGAGCGTTGGTGGTGATGGCTGAGGTATGCCCGTTCACCGTAGCCGTAATGCCGTTTATCTGCGTGGCCGTTGCCTGCTGATAGTCGGAGAACGTCTGATTCAGGCTGTTTATGGATGCCTTGTTGCCGTTGACATCCGTCTGCAGGCTCAGCAGAGAGCGCGCCGTTGCCTCCTTCTCGTTAACGATTACCTCATCAATACGATCCAGCTGCGCACTGTTACCGGCGACCGTCGCGGAAAGCCTTTTGC
>ERZ773192.3991-NODE-3991-length-10355-cov-6.316990_pt1 | contig 10355 bp, 6 predicted proteins | sample MGYA00581010_ERZ773192 | MGnify/ENA primary metagenome ERZ773192 (study PRJEB29015, sample SAMEA2737741) | human gut metagenome | biome: human gut; feature: human-associated habitat; material: faeces | place: China | collected 2012 ...
CCTTCAGCAGATCGGAAAGGCTCTTCAGTGCACGGTTGTTGGGGCCGGTGACCGGACGGCCGCGGCGGCCATTGTCGATCAGGCTGTCCACAGCCTCCTGCAGCATACGCTTCTCGTTGCGCACGATGATGTCAGGAGCGCCCAGCTCCAGCAGGCGGCGCAGACGGTTGTTGCGGTTGATGACGCGGCGGTACAGGTCATTCAGGTCGGAGGTGGCGAAGCGGCCGCCGTCCAGCTGGACCATGGGGCGCAGGTCAGGCGGCAGCACGGGCAGCACGTCCATGACCATCCACTCGGGGCGGTTGCCGGAAACGCGGAAAGCCTCGACGACTTCCAGACGCTTCAGGATACGCACCTTCTTCTGGCCGGAGGACTTCTCCACCTCGGCAGTCAGCTCAGCGCTGAGCTGGTCGAGGTCGATCTCCTTCAGCAGATCCTGAACGGCCTCAGCGCCCATCGCAGCCTCGAACTCGTCGCCGTAGCGCTCGCACATTTCGCGGTATTCCTTCTCGGTCAGCAGCTGCTTCTTTTCCAGCGGGGTCAGACCGGGATTGGTAACGATATAGCTTGCAAAGTACAGGACCTTCTCCAGCAGGCGGGGGCTGATGTCCAGCATCAGGCCGATGCGGCTGGGGATGCCCTTGAAGTACCAGATGTGGCTCACAGGAGCGGCCAGCTCGATGTGGCCCATACGCTCACGGCGGACCTTGGCCTTGGTCACCTCGACGCCGCAGCGGTCGCAGATCTTGCCCTTATAACGGATGCGCTTATACTTGCCACAGTGGCACTCCCAGTCCTTGGTAGGTCCAAAAATGCGCTCGCAGTACAGACCGTCGCGCTCCGGCTTCAGGGTGCGGTAGTTGATGGTCTCAGGCTTCTTCACCTCGCCATAGCTCCAGTTGCGGATCTGGTCAGGAGAGGCAAGGCCGATTTTGATCGAATCGAAGACGTTGTTTTCCATGAAACGAACCCTTTCTTAATCTTTATAGTCTCGATGATAACAGTTGACGTTGGAAGACCCGCTGCCCTCCCCTGCCTTGCGGCGGCAGCACGCGCACCGCGCAGGGAAACACAGCTTTCTCAAAGGGGCCTTATTATTCGTCGATGTTCACTTCGTCAGAAGCGGACTCTGCAGCGGCAGAGTTGTCATCCTCCAGCACGGAGGGATCATCGAAACCAGCATCGGCGTCCTTGATGGTGTAATCGTTCAGCAGCTCGTTCTCGTTGGCGACAGTCTCGGTGCCGGCAACATCACGCATATCAAAGCCGGTCTCTTCGTCGTCGAAGTTCTGGCGCATATCGATCTCGTTGCCGTCCTTATCCTGCACGATCACGTCCATACCCAGAGACTGCAGTTCCTTCAGCATAACGCGGAAGGACTCGGGGATGCCGGGCTGCGGGATGGGTTCGCCCTTGACAATGGCCTCGTAGGTCTTGACACGGCCCTCGACGTCATCGGACTTGACGGTCAGGATCTCCTGCAGGGTGTAAGCGGCGCCGTAAGCTTCCAGCGCCCAGACTTCCATCTCGCCGAAGCGCTGGCCGCCGAACTGGGCCTTGCCGCCCAGAGGCTGCTGGGTGACCAGAGAGTAGGGGCCGGTGGAACGGGCATGGATCTTATCATCGACCAGGTGATGCAGCTTGAGGTAGTACATATAACCAACGGTAACGCGGTTATCGAACTTTTCACCGGTACGGCCGTCGTAAACGGTGGTCTTGCCGTCACGATCCAGCTCAATCTTGGAGAAGTCGATGATGTGGCCCTTCTCGCCCATGATCTTGGGCAGCTTGGTGGGATATGCGGGAGCATTCTCACCGTGCCACATCTCGCGGGCGGTATCAAAAGTATCGCCGATGTCGTTCTCACGGGCAGAGTCAAAGACAGGGGTCATGACCTTGATGCCGCAGGCCTTGGCAGCGTAGCCCAGGTTGACTTCCAGCACCTGACCGATGTTCATACGGGAAGGAACGCCCAGGGGGTTCAGCACGATGTCCAGCGGAGTGCCGTCGGGCAGGTAGGGCATATCCTCCTGCGGCAGGATGCGGGAAACGACACCCTTGTTGCCGTGACGGCCGGACATCTTGTCGCCGACGGAAATCTTACGCTTCTGGGCGATGTAGACGCGAACCATCTGCTGCACGGACGGGGACAGCTCATCAGAATGCGCACGGTCGAAAATCTTCACATCGACCACAACGCCCCATTCGCCGTGCGGCACGCGCAGGGAGGTATCGCGCACCTCGCGCGCTTTTTCGCCGAAGATGGCGCGCATCAGGCGCTCCTCGCTCGTCAGCTCGGTTTCGCCCTTGGGCGTGACCTTGCCGACCAGAATGTCGCCCGCACGAACCTCCGCACCGATGCGGATGATGCCGCGCTCATCGAGATCCTTCACCGCGTCCTCGCCGACGTTCGGGATGTCGCGGGTGATTTCGTCCGGCCCCAGCTTGCTTTCGCGGGCTTCGCATTCAAATTCCTCCATGTGGATGGAGGTGTAAATGTCTTCCTTAACCAGCTTTTCGGACAGCAAGACGGCGTCCTCGTAGTTATAGCCTTCCCAGTTCATGAAGCCGATGAGGGCATTGCGGCCCAGCGCGATTTCGCCCTTTTCGGTGGACGGGCCATCCGCCAGCAGGTCATCCTTGCAGATGCGCTGACCCGCGGAAACGACCGGGCGCTGGTTGGCGCAGTTGGACTGGTTCGTGCGGGCAAACTTGGTCAGGTGGTAGACGTGGCGCTCACCCAAATCATCACGGATGACGATGGTGTTGCCGTCCACCTTCTCGACCACGCCGTCTTCGCGTGCCAGAATTTCCACGCCGGAGTCGTGACCAGCCTTGAATTCCAGACCCGTGCCGACATACGGCGCTTCCGGAACGAGCAGCGGCACAGCCTGACGCTGCATGTTCGAACCCATCAGGGCGCGGGTGGCGTCGTCGTTTTCCAGGAAGGGAATCATGCCCGTCGCGATGGAAACGACCTGACGCGGCGACACGTCGATGAAGTCAACCTGATCGCCCGGAACCTGCACATATTCGGTCACTTCGCGGACGGTAATCATGTCGTTGACGAAGCAGTTGTTCTCATCCAGCGGCTCGGTGGCCGTCGCAATGCGGTACAGGTCTTCTTCGTCAGCCGTCATGTAGACGTGCTCGTTGGTGACACGGCGATGCTCCTTGTCCACGCGGCGGTACGGCGCTTCAATAAAGCCGTACTCGTTGATGCGGGCGTAGGTCGCCAGAGAGCCGATCAGACCGATGTTCGGGCCTTCAGGCGTTTCAATCGGGCAGATACGGGAATAGTGGGAATAGTGTACGTCGCGAACCTCGAAGGAGGCGCGGTCACGGTTCAGACCGCCGGGGCCCAGAGCGGACAAACGGCGCTTGTGGGTCAATTCAGCCAGCGGGTTGTTCTGGTCCATGAACTGCGACAGCTGGGAGGAACCGAAGAATTCCTTAATCGCCGCCGTCACGGGACGGATGGAAATCAGGGAATCGGGCTGATAGTCGGTCGAGCCGTCCTGCGCGCTCATGCGCTCGCGGACGTTGCGCTCCATGCGGCTCAGCCCTGTGCGGAACTGATTCTGCAGCAGTTCGCCGACACTGCGCAGGCGGCGGTTGCCGAGGTGGTCAATGTCGTCCGTCGTGCCGATGCCGTAGGGCAGACCCAGCAGATAGCTGATGGAGGCCACCATGTCGTCATCGGTGATGTGCTTGGGCACAAGGTGCTGCACGTTGTCCGCAATCACCTGCTTGAGCTGCTCTTCTTCCACATCCTCGCCCAAGCCGTCGATAATCGCCTTCAAAGTGGGCAGGTGCACCATTTCGAGGATGCCGACTTCCTTGGGGTCAAAGGGCAGATACTCCGCCGCATCCACGAAGTTGTTGCCGATGACGATGCGCTTTTCGCCTTCGCAGTCCACCACAACGCGGTTGACGCCGGCGTTCTGCACACGGCGCGCGGTTTCGAGGTCAATCACCTGACCCGCGCGGAACATTACTTCGCCCGTACGGGGGTCAATAATGTCCTCAGCGATGATATGCTTGTTGATGCGGGTGGCAATGGAAAGCTTCTTATTGAACTTGTAGCGGCCTACGCGCATGACGTCGTAGCGCTTGGGATCGTAGAACAGCGACTTGAACATGTTCGTCGCGCTCTCGACGGATTCGGGCTCGTCCGGCTTCTGCTTCTTGTAGATAATCAGCAGTGCCTGTTCGCGCAGGGTGCGCACCGCGCCGCCGCGATCCTTGCTTGCTTCCGCCACGGTGGTGTCCTTCGCCATCGTCGCTTCCAGCCGCTTGTCGTTGCCCAGCAGATTGCGGATGTCGTCGTCCGTTTCGTAGCCCAGCGCGCGCAGGAGCGTGGTCAGGCAGAGCTTGCGGGCGCGGTCAAGGCGAACCCAGATGATGTCATTGGAGTCCGTCTCGTATTCCAGCCACGCGCCGCGGTTGGGGATAATCTGGCTGGAGTAGAGCGGCACACCCGCCTTGTCCAGCGTGCGGGTATAATAGCAGCCCGGCGAACGAACCAGCTGGGAGACGATGACACGGTCAGCACCGTTGATGACGAACGTACCGTTTTCCGTCATCAGGGGGAAATCGCCCATGTAGACATCGGTTTCCTTGATTTCGGAAGTCTCGCTGTCGTACAGGTGGACGTGAATGTTCAGCGGCGCGGCGTAGGTCATATCCCGCTCGCGGCAGCGCTCCACGGAGTTCTTCGGCTCACCCAGAGAATAATCCGTGAAGGTCAATTCCAGATTGCCGTTGTAGTTGGTGATGGGCGAGGCGTCTGCCAGAACCTCTTTCAGGTCGGTTTCGAGGAACCGCTGATACGACCTCTTCTGCACCTCGATCAGATCCGGCATTTCCAGACCTTCATTGATGCGGGAGAAGCTCATGCGTTTCCGGAGCTTACCCATTGCAACCTCATGCGCCATGATGTATGATCACCCCTTCATCAGTCAAAACCAGCATCCTCTGCTTGGTGAAAACGTGCGTTTTTTTCGCCGCTTTGCAGGAATTTTGGCGAAAAAGCGCGAAAATGTATGGCAGTCGAAAATTCCCGCTTGCATTTTTCCGCGTTTCCGTGTACAATACAAGCGCAGGAAAAATCAACAGTATGCAAAGATACTGATGCAATTTAAAATTCTAACATACATATCCCGGAATGTCAAGGGGGAAGTGCACTCTTTTTTGCTGGGAATGTATGGAAATACGACGCTGGAGGTATGAAATGATGGCGTGGTGGAAACGATTCGGCAGGCGTGCGGCGACACTTCTGCTGACGGTGCTGATGCTGCTGGGGACGGCGGCGGGCGAGGGCGCGGACAAGACGGTCATCAACCGTATCAACGCGCCGGATGTATCGGCGGATTTTGCCTTTGCGGAGGACGCTGACCTGCTGGAAATCATCTTCCCGCAGATTCTGGACTGCGACGCGGCGTTTCTGCGCTGCGGCGGCGATACGATGCTCATCGACTGCGCGACATCTGGACAGGCGCGGCGCATCCTGAACATGTTCAAGCAGCTGGGCATCACCCATGTGGACAAAATCGTCAACACCCACCCGCACGCCGACCACATCGGTGGATTCGCGGAATTAATTAAGGAAATTACTGTGGACGAACTGTGGCTCTGCTTCCCGGCGGAGGAGACGGTACACTGCGCGAACGCGATGAAGACGGCGGAGCGTGCGGGCGTGGCGGTGCGGACGTTCGGCGACGGCGACACGCTGACGCTCGGCACAGCGACGATGCAGGTGTGGATGCTGGACAAGCCGGAGTACACCCGCCTCAACGACCGCTCGACGCAAATCATGCTGACGTTTGGGCAGCGGAAGATGCTCTTTTCCGCCGATTTGGAGCAGAAGGGGCAGAACGGGCTGATTGAGAAGGTCGGCGCGGAGATGCTCAAGGCGGATGTGCTGAAGTACCCGCACCATGGCCTGCAGGCGCTGACGCCGGAGTATCGCGCGGCGGTTTCGCCGGAGCTGGCGATTGTGACCTGCAATCAGCGCGAGACGGAAGGCAAGAAGTACATCCGGCGGACGGCGCTTGATACGGTCTGGACAGTGCCGGGATTCATTCACCTGACGACAGACGGCGAGATGTGGGTGTGCGACCGCATTGTGTCGGATGTGAAATATTGACGCATATTATAATGGAAGCGATTCAGCGAGACAGTCGGCATTTTTTGACGGAATCAGCCGAGTCGGCGGAAAAACGACTCTCCCAAAAGGCGGCGCAGGCTGCCTTTTTTCTTTTGGGAATCGTGTTCTGCGGGAGAAAGCCGCCGTGTGCCGCTCGTTTGGGGAATGAACAGGAAAGCGCTTTCATGGTGAACCGAGGAAAGAAAAATCAGCGGATGCTGTGCGCTTGTCCCCTCCCGAAAACGTGTTCATGAATATAGAATCAAAAATCGCAAAAAACGTTGCAAAAAACAGGGTTTGAGGCGCGAAAACCAGTTGACAAGCCGAGGTGAAAATGCTACAATATACGAGTTGAGCGCTTGCTGCGGCAAAGTGTGTCTTTTCGGTGCGCTTTTCTGCCGGCATTGAGCGGTCAGCCGAGAACAGCAACAGGAGGGATTTCAGCGTGGAAGACCTGAAAAATTCCGTCTCAAAAGCAGTTGGAACCAAGGCGGTCATGCGTGCGCTGAAAGCCGGTTCCGCCCAGCGGGTGTACGTCGCCCGCGACATCGACACCTTCCTTTACCAGAAGGTGACCCGCGCCTGCGAGGATGCGGGCGTGCCGATTCGCCGCGTGGATGAAACGAAGGCGCTCGGTGCGGCGTGCGGGCTGGACATTCCCTGCGCCGCTGCGGCGATCCTCAAGTAAGCCTCATTCTATTCCATTCGCCAAACAGTTTCCGAGGGTTGCGGAACTTTTGGACATAAATTTGGAGGTGCTCTCATGCCCACGATCAATCAGCTGGTTCGCAAGGGCCGCGAGAAGACGACGAACAAGTCTACCGCGCCCATTCTTCAGGGCTGCCCTCAGAAGCGCGGCGTTTGCCTGAGCGTCAAGACGATGACGCCCAAGAAGCCGAACTCCGCTCTTCGTAAGATTGCCCGTATTCGTCTGACGAACTCCATCGAAGGTACCTGCTACATCCCCGGCATCGGCCACAACCTGCAGGAGCATAGCGTTGTGCTGATCCGTGGCGGCCGCGTTCGTGACCTGCCTGGCGTTCGTTATCACATCATCCGTGGCGCGCTGGATACCGCCGGTGTGGCCAAGCGGATGCAGGCTCGTTCCCTCTATGGCGCAAAGCGCCCGAAGAAGTAAGCATCCGCCTGCTTCACAACATCCCTTTTGCAGCCTTCGGTCAGCCGGAGAACCGCTTTTGACGCACCAGCGCCTGCCTGTGGAACAGGGAAGACGCCCCGCGCAGAAGCCGGATGCGGCTGGGTCGGCCTGAATCGTGACCGATGACGCGCGATGCTGACGCGCATTCCGACTGGGAGAGGATGACCCACATCCGGGGATGCTTCCGCAATCCACACTTTACGACTGACTATCACGTCTAATTGGAGGTATTTACTATGCCCCGTCGCGGTTTTGTACCCAAGCGCGAGGTGCTGCCGGATCCCGTACACGGGACCACGGTTGTGACCAAGCTCATCAATCAGATCATGCTCGACGGCAAGCGTGGCGTCGCTCAGAACGTGTGCTACGAAGCCTTCGATACCATCAAGGAAAAGACCGGCAAGGATGCCAACGAAGTGTTCCAGGCTGCTCTGGCCAACGTTGCGCCCTCTCTGGAGGTCAAGGCTCGCCGTGTTGGCGGCGCGACCTATCAGGTCCCGATTGAAATCCGTCCGGAACGCCGTCAGACGCTGGCCCTGCGCTGGCTGGTCATGTTCTCCCGCAAGCGCGGCGAGAAGACCATGGCGGAACGTCTTGCCGCTGAAATCATGGACGCTGCCAACAACACCGGCGCGGCTGTGAAGCGCAAGGAAGAAATGCACCGCATGGCCGAAGCGAACAAGGCTTTCGCCCACTATCGCTGGTAATGCGCCAACCTGCTGCCGCCGCATGAGCGCTTGATACGCCCGATGCCGCTGCAGCGCTGCTGAAAGGAGCAAACCATATGCCTCGCAGTCATCCCCTTGAGCGGGTGCGCAACATTGGTATCATGGCGCACATCGACGCCGGCAAGACGACCACCACGGAACGTATTCTGTTCTACACCGGTCGTGTGCACCGCATCGGTGAAACCCATGAGGGCTCTGCCACCATGGACTGGATGGTGCAGGAGCAGGAGCGTGGTATCACCATCACCTCCGCCGCCACCACCTGCCGCTGGCGCGACCCCCGCGACCCCAACAACAAGGATCGCACCTATCGTATTAACATTATCGACACCCCCGGTCACGTTGACTTCACCGTTGAGGTTGAACGTTCCCTGCGCGTGCTGGACGGCGCTGTGTGCGTCTTCTGCGCTAAGGGCGGCGTTGAGCCCCAGTCCGAAACCGTGTGGAAGCAGGCCGAAACCTATCATGTTCCGCGCATGGCGTATGTGAACAAGATGGACATCACCGGCGCGAACTTCTTCCGTGTGGTGGACATGATGAAGGAGCGTCTGCATTCCAACGCAGTTCCGATTCAGCTGCCCATCGGCGCTGAAAATGATTTCCGCGGCATCATCGACCTTGTGAAGATGAAGGCGGAGGTCTACTACGACGATGAAGGCAAGGACGTCCGCGAGGAAGAAATTCCTGCCGACATGATGGAACTGGCGGAGAAGTATCACGCCGAAATGGTAGAGAAGGTCGCCGAGACCGACGAAGTGCTGATGGAAAAGTTCTTCGAGGGCGAGGAACTCACCCAGGAAGAAATCAAGGACGCCATCCGCAAGGCCACCATCAACTGCACCATGAACCCCGTCTGCTGCGGCACTTCTTACCGCAACAAGGGCGTGCAGCCGCTGCTGGACAACATCGTCGAGTACATGCCCAGCCCGCTGGACATCCCCGCCATCAAGGGTACTGATCCCCATGACCCCGAAAAGGAAATGGTTCGTCACCCCTCTGACAGCGAGCCGTTCTCCGCGCTGGCGTTCAAGATCATGGTTGACCCGTTCGTCGGCAAGCTGGCGTTCTTCCGTGTCTACTCCGGCACGCTGACCGCTGGCAGCTACGTCATGAACTCCACCAAGCAGAAGCGCGAGCGTATGAGCCGCATCATGATGATGCACGCGAATCACCGCGAAGAAGTGGACTGCATCTACACCGGCGAAATCGGCGGCGCTGTGGGTCTGAAGGACACCACCACCGGCGACACCCTGTGCGATGAAAACAACCAGATTATTCTGGAGTCCATGGAGTTCCCTGACCCGGTTATTGAAGTCGCCATCGAGCCCAAGACCAAGGCTGGTCAGGACAAGATGACCATGGCGCTGCTGCGTCTGGCGGAAGAAGACCCGACTTTCAAGACCTACACCAATCAGGAAACGGGCCAGACCATCATCGCCGGCATGGGCGAGCTGCATCTGGAAATCATCGTTGACCGTCTGCTGCGTGAGTTCAAGGTCGAGGCGACGGTTGGCAAGCCCCAGGTTACCTACAAGGCGACCATCCGCAAGACGGTCAAGGCTGAAGGCCGTTTCGTCCGTCAGACCGGTGGTCACGGCCAGTATGGTCACTGCTGGGTGGAGATTTCTCCGAACGAACCCGGCAAGGGCTACGAATTTGAATCCCGCATCGTCGGCGGCGTGATTCCGAAGGAATTCATCGCGCCTATCGACGCTGGTATTCAGGGCGCGGCCAAGAGCGGCTACGAAGGCTTCGAGCTTGTTGACTTCAAGGCGGCTGTTGTCGATGGTTCTTACCACGACGTTGACTCCTCCGCGCAGGCGTACGAAATCGCTGGCTCCATGGCTTTCAAGGCCGCACTGGAGAAGGCGAACCCCGTGCTGATGGAGCCGATGATGAAGGTCGAGATTATCGTGCCGGAACAGTACATGGGCGACGTCATGGGCAACGTGTCCAGCCGCCGTGGTCGTGTGGACGGCATGGAATCCCGCGGCCCCGACCAGATTATCCACGCCTATGTCCCGCTGAGCGAAATGTTCGGCTACACCACTGACCTTCGTTCCCGTACGCAGGGCCGCGGCATGTTCACCATGCAGTTCGACCACTACGAGGAAGTGCCGAAGTCCGTGGCGGAAAAGGTCATCGGCGAACGCGCGAAGAAGTAATTTTTCGCCCATCACCTTTTGAAACAGGATTTTCCCTGCGGCGCCCAAGCGGATTCCGCCGCGCCGCAGGGTATGAAACGAATAAATTGGAGGGAATTTCCCAATGGCTAAGGAACGTTACGAGCGCAAAAAGCCCCACGTTAACATCGGCACCA
>ERZ773192.3992-NODE-3992-length-10355-cov-2.370971_pt1 | contig 10355 bp, 8 predicted proteins | sample MGYA00581010_ERZ773192 | MGnify/ENA primary metagenome ERZ773192 (study PRJEB29015, sample SAMEA2737741) | human gut metagenome | biome: human gut; feature: human-associated habitat; material: faeces | place: China | collected 2012 ...
CCGTTTTTACCGCCTGCCGTATAGGCATCATCATGTCTTTTACGCTTTGCAACCGTGTAGTGGGCAACCATACTGTCAATGTTGCCTGCCGACACCATAAAACCGAGCCTTGGTTTTCCGAACTGTGTAAAATCATCAACGTTTTTCCAGTTAGGCTGTGCAAGGAATGCCGTCTTGTAACCGCAATCCTCAAGAACTCTCGTGATTATTGCCGCACCGAATGACGGATGGTCAACATAGCTGTCACCGCAAACATATACAAAATCGACTTCGCTCCAACCTCGATCACGCATTTCTTTTGCGTTCATCGGTAAAAAAGCCATATTGAACCCTCCTTTATTTATTAATCAGCTCTGTTTTCAAGTGCATTTCTGCGTTCGAGCCATTCGTTGTAGGTCATAAGCACATCTCTCGGCTTTGAACCCTGATGAGGACCTACAACTCCCATTTGTTCCATATCGTCAATCATTCTGCCTGCTCTTGCGTAGCCGACCTTGAGTCTTCTCTGCAAGAGTGAGGTTGACGCCTGTCCTGCTTCAATTACACACTTGATTGCCTCTTCCATTTTGCTGTCAACATCAAGACCTTCGTCAGATGCTGAATCGGAGTCACCCGATTTTTTGCCCTGAGCAATCTCTTCAGCGGCAATTCTCTTGATTTTTTCTTCGATTTCAGAATTATACTGAGCCGAATACGCTTTCTTTATGTAGTGGGTTACGCCCTCAATTTCTTCATCGGAAGCATAGCAGCCCTGAACACGAATAGGCTTTGGAGCGCCTACAGGCGAAAACAGCATATCGCCTCGGCCAATCAGCTTTTCACCGCCGCCTGTATCAAGAATTGTACGGGAGTCTGTGTTTGAACTTACCTTGAGTGAAATACGGCTCGGTACATTCGCCTTGATAAGACCTGTGATTACATTAACGGTAGGTCTTTGGGTTGCAAGGATAAGGTGCATACCTGCGGCACGAGCCATCTGAGCAAGTCGGCAGATTGAGTCCTCAACCTCGCTCGGAGCCGCCATCATCAAATCGGCAAGCTCGTCAATTGCAATTACAACACGGCTCATTTTTTCTTTGGCAACGGGAAGTCCGTTTACTTCAAGAACAGGCTGAACCTCTTCTCCCTCTTCATTTACAACAGACGGATTTTTCTCCATATAATTCATATTTTTTTCGATAAGAGAATTATATGAATCAATATCCTTACAATCGTATTCGGAGAAAATTTTATATCTCTGGAGCATTTCGTTTACTGCCCACGCAAGCGCACCCGCCGCCTTTTTGGCATCGGATACTACGGGAATGAGCAAATGCGGAATACCCTTGTATTTTGAAAATTCAACCATTTTCGGGTCGATGAGCAACAGCTTTACTTCATCGGGAGTCGCCTTGTAGAGAATACTCATAAGAATTGAGTTTACGCATACCGACTTACCCGAACCGGTTGTACCTGCAATGAGCAAATGCGGCATTTTGGCAAGGTCGGTAACTACGATTTCACCCGAAATATCTCTTCCGAGAACGGTTGTGAGCTTGCTCTTGCTGTTTCTGAACTTGTCCGAATCAATCAATTCACGCATTGTTACCATGCTTACAACCTTGTTCGGAACTTCAATTCCGACTGCCGCCTTACCCGGAATAGGCGCTTCAATACGAACACCGTTTGCGGCAAGGCTGAGTGCGATGTCATCGGAAAGATTTGTAATTTTACTGATTTTAACACCGGGGGCAGGCTGTAACTCATAGCGTGTTACGGACGGACCTCGGCAGATGTTTACAATGCTTGCTTTTACACCGAAACTTGTGAGAGTATCGATGAGCTTTTTGGCATTGTTCTGCATTTCTTCCATTGCGTCGCTGTCATCGGAATTTAGCTTAGGTTTGAGTAACTGAATCGGCGGGAACTGATATTTTTTCTCTTCACTTTGAGAATTATCGGAACGAACAGCCCTGTCAAGCTGGTCTGCGATTTCATCATCAGCTTCTTCGCTGTCATCTTTTTTGCTTTTGAGAAGTGCTTTTTTGGCAATGCTTTCGGTTTCGGGGTCAGGCTTATTCTGTTTAGGTTCAGCCTTTGAAACTGACTTTTCGTTTGAGATATCCTCTGCAATTGCAGAAACAGTGTTGTCGGCACTCTTGCCCATAGGCTTGCTTGCACGGTTGATTATGTTGATAAGGTCTTGTGACAAGTCCTTGTCTGCGGCATTTTCTTCTTTTGAATCCGCAATATCCGTGTCAATTCCGTTGACTTCGGGTTTGGATTTCTTTGTCTTTGACTTCTTATCATCAAGCGGAATGTCGATAAAACTGCCCGAGCGTTTTCTCGGTTCACCGTCAAGAGCGATGTCAATATTACCTCTTTCGGCAAGTTTTCTCTCACGATTTTCTTCTCTGCGCTCTCTGCGAACTCTCGCCCTCTCTTCACCTGCTTCACGGATATGTACGGCTGTTCTTGATGCCGCCGCTGTCATATCTTTGATTGAAATATTAGCGACAATAAGTATGAGTGCGGCTGTTGCAACGAAACTTGTGAAAAGCGCGGCTGTACTGCCAAAGAGCACAACAAGCGGATAGCCGAGCAGTCCGCCGATTATTCCGCAACCGAAAGTCATATAATTTGTGGTGTCGGAAGCGTCTTTGAACAGATTGCCAAGACACGCAAAAAGATTCATATCAGAATATTTTGCACCGCTTCCCGCGTAAATTAACGCACCGATAAACAGGATTATTACAACGCAAAGGAAAAGTTTCAGCTTATATCGTGCCACCTGCTTTTCCTTTTCGGTCATTACGCAGAGGTAAAACAGCGTTACAGGGACAAGGAAAATTCCGAATCCGAGAACTCCGAAGAAGAAACTGCGTATCATAGTCCAGACATTTGAGCCTTTTATGAAAATTATGCAGACAAAAACAGCCGCAACGGCGGCATAGAGAATTGCCCTTACACGCGGCGAAAGTCCGCTGCTCCTTTTGGGAACAGCGGATGCTTTGGTTCGGCTTGCAGTTTTTGTACCCTTTGATGAGGTTTTTGAAGAGGTCTTTTTTCTGCCTGCCGTAGTATTTTTAGTTTTGTCAGCTGTTTTTTTCTTAGCTGCCAATAATATCACTCCAATTAAAATTTATGCGATTGGTGCACCTGTGAAAAGGTTCACACCTGTGCTAATTTCGATGATTGAAATTACAATAAATGCAACACCGACAACCGCTGTGTAGATTACGAAAATCTCCATTTTGTCGGATTTTAAGAACCACTTAAAAATAATGATTGCGAGGTAGCCAACTACTGCGGAAACTACCATACCGATAATCAGCGGAAGAAACTCAACATTACTGAGTCCGTCAGGCGACTTGATTGCATCCACGCCCTCAAGAAGAGCCGCCGCAAGGATTGACGGAATACCGAGTACGAATGTGTAGTCAAGAGCCTTTTGCTTTGAGATTCCTCTCATTTCACCGACTGCAAGTGTTGAACCTGAGCGTGAAAGACCCGGAAGAAGTGCGGCACAAACCTGTGTTACACCGACAAGAATTGCATCGACAACATTAAAATTATCTCTTGTAGCCTTGGCATTGCTCTTTGTTGCAAGGTGTTTATGATTTGCCGCAACGCTCTTGCGATTACGGATAATGCCAATTGTGAGAAGTACGCTTGTGAGAATAAGCGAACAAGCGGTTACTATAAGAACAGGACTTGCGGAAAGCCGGTCTGCAAGGTCTTTGAGTTTCATATCTGTTCCGGGGATTGGCAGAAAAAGCAAGAACAGCGGTATAAGACCGATGATGAGCATTACAACAAGGTTGCGGTTGTAGTTCATTTTGCTCCACTTAAACTTACCTGTGAAAATATCCTTGAGCATAAGGAAAAATTCTTTGATAAGATCCCACACAAGTTTGTGATAGAATGCAATAACGGCAACAAGTGTGCCGACATGAAGCATTACATTAAAGAAAAGATTGCTGTCGCCTGTGCCTACACCGAGAATATGCTGTGTAATTGCAAGGTGACCACTGCTTGATACAGGCAAAAATTCGGTAAGTCCCTGAACTATGCCCTGAATAATGGCATCTAAAATTGACATGATATGTATTCCTCCAAAAATTAAATCTGATAGACCTTCTTCATTGTTTGTACGATTAAAAACGGAATAAGTTGGCATACTTTCATATTTTGCACAAATTAGAAAAAGGTTACGATATATATGTATTCGGGCATTTTGCCCGAAATCATTTTTCCTGCTTTTTTGAGCGGGATTTTTTAGGCTTTGACTTGCTCTTGCTTTCTTTTATCAAATCATAAAGAGCGTCAATTGCATCGGAAACAGTTCCGACCTCATCAATCAAACCCTCCTCAACAGCCTCTTCCCCCTCAAGAATAGTTCCGATATCCATTACAAGCTCGCCTGTATTGAGCACAAGCTGATTGTAACGGTCTTTTGTGATGTTGGAATTTTCGGCAACAAAGGTTGTGATTCTGTCCTGCATACGCTGAAAATATTCAAAAGTCTGAGGAACTCCGAGTGTGAGTCCTGTTGACCTGACGGGGTGAACCGTCATTGAGGCACTTTTTGCAATAAAGCTCTTATCTGCCGCAACAGCAAGCGGAATTCCTATTGAATGACCTCCGCCGAGTACGATGGAAACAGTCGGCTTTTTCATTCCCGAAATCACTTCGGCAATTGCAAGACCTGCCTCAACATCTCCCCCAACCGTGTTAATCAGCACAAGAAGACCGTCAATTCTTTCGTCCTCCTCAACCGAAACAAGCAGAGGAATAACATGCTCATATTTCGTTGTTTTGTTCTGCTGTGAAAGAATGTAATGACCTTCAATTTGACCGATAATTGTCAGACAATGAAAAACGCAGTCCTTGTGAGTTGTGAGGACCGAACCTGTTTCGTCAATCTGGTCTGTGTGTTCTTCGCTTATAGGGCTGTCGTTTGCAAGCTTTTGCGGATTGTCATCTGAAGCGGGATTTTTTACGAAATTTCCCTTTTTGGATGAGGTTTTTGAAGATTTTGATTTTTGTGGCATTGTATGCACCTCCGAGAATAGTTTCTCCGAAATTGCACACAAAATGTATGCCGCACATCAAATTAGGACATTCACGGCACATTACCGTTTTATTATAGCATTTTAGCAAAGTTATTTCAATAATTTTATTTCTTTATTTCTAATAAGTAATAATTATTTTAAAGAATTATAGTAGTATAAAAGAAATATTATCCCGACAGAACCTGTCGGAAGTTGTTATGGAGTGATATTTAGTTGACATCTGACATAATTATGGGTGTTGTCATTTTAGTTCTTATTGTGCTTTCGGCATTCTTTTCGGCAATTGAAACGGCATTTTCGTTTGTAAACAAGGTGCGTATTCAGCGATACAAAGATGACGGCAATAAAAAAGCGGCAGCAGCGCTCTACATAATCGAGCATTTCGACAACGCCCTTACAACAATTCTCATCTGCAACAATGTTGTAAACCTGAGTTGTTCTTCAATTGCCACCGTGCTGTGTATGAATCTTTTCGGTGACGCAGGCTCGGCAATTGCAACCGGTGCAACAACCTTTCTTGTGCTGACATTCGGCGAGATTGTGCCGAAGTGTCTTGCAAAGGAACATTGCGACGCCTTTTCCCTTAAAACATCGGGATTGCTTAGAGGACTTATGGTAATTCTTACACCGCTTGTGTGGATTTTTACACGATTCAAGATGATTGCGTTAAAAATTGCAGGCAGCAGCGGTGACGCTCCGTCAGTTACCGAAAACGAGCTTAAATACATTGTTGAGAGCATCGAGGAAGAAGGCGTTCTTGAAGAGAGTGAAAGCGAAATGGTTCGCTCTGCACTTGACTTTGACGAAACTACTGCTGAGGAAATTCTCACACCGAGAGTTGATATTACTTTCATAAGCATTGATGATTCACCTGAAAAAATCAAGGATATCATCATTGAAAACCGTTATTCACGAATCCCCGTGTATGAAGGCACGGTTGACCATGTTGTCGGTATTCTTCACACAAGAGATTATCTTGAACGACTTGCAGACGGCAAAGCTCCCGATGTTAAGGAGCTTATGCAGCCGCCTTACTTTGTGTTTAAAACACAACAGCTTTCAAAAATTTTGAACGCATTCAAACGCACAAAAATTCATCTTGCGGTCGTTACGGATGAATACGGCGGAACACTCGGTATTGTTACAATGGAGGATTTGCTCGAAGAAATTGTCGGCGAAATATGGGACGAGGACGAGGAAATTGAGCATAACTACTACAAAATCGGCAAGGGCGAGTTCCTTGTAAACGGTGATATGGAGCTTGAAGATATGCTCGGTCTGTTTGATATGGACGAGGACAGTCTTGAATGCGACAGCGTTACGGTTGGCGGATATATTCTTGAACACGCTGGAACTATTCCCCACAAGCGTGACAACATTGAGGCAGACGGCTTTAAGTTTACCGTTATGGAGGTTAAGGATCAGCGTATTTTACGGGTTGTTGTCAAGAAAAACGATACTTCCGAAGAAAACGAATCCGATGAAAAAAGCGAGAACAAAAAGTCTGAATAAATAAAACATAACAGGAGCAGTATTTTTACTTACCGCTCCTGTTTTTTTACTGTATTTTTTTGCAGAGAGAAGTGCATAATGCGCTGACAGGAATACAAAGAAAAGCCCACAAGGTGCTGTAAAACGGACAAATCTGCCCTTTAAAATTAAGTCGGCAATTGGAATAATCCCACACATTAAGCTTGAATTTCAGATTGACAACGCAGCCGCAACAGTATTCGAGTGCGGTAATTATCGCACTGCCCGAAATACATTTTTGCAGCATATTCATTTTTGAAAAATGCTTGTAAAACCTGAAAAGCGACACAAACGCAGTTCCGCCCGTGACAGCCATTGACCAATGAGTTTTTCTCCGCCATAACATTTCAAGCAGAGCGTACCCCGCTCCGCCGATTGAAAAGAGAATACAATCGTTACGCAGCCGTAAACTTTTTTCATAAAAAATCACCTGTTTTAGTTTTCACGGAAACAGGTGATTTATTTAGCTTATGTAATTTTTATTTTATCACAGCATACTTTTTAGTTCTTCAAAGGAATAAAGGCAGTTGATTGCGGTCAAAAATGCGTTTGTTGAAAGATATGACGGCAGACCGAGTTTTTTAAGAATTTTTTTACGGTTGATTTCTGAATTTTCAGTTCCCGTAAGTCCGAGGACAAAGAGGTCGGCTTTAGTAATTTTCCTTTCGGGAATATTATTTTCTTCGCCGATTATCTCGGCACCGCTTTTACGGATTGCATTTATTATAACCTCATCGCTGACGCCCTCAACGCCTAAAAGTCCCTCTTTACCGCCTTTTGCCTTGCGTTTTTCCTTGCCCTTGATTTGCGGAATATAGCAATTTTTAATTTTTGAATTATCGACCGAGCCTTTGAGAAAATTTCTTATTACAAAGCCTGCACCGTCGCTGTCTGTCATTATGAGTATTCCCCTTGTTTCGGCAATTTTGCGGATAAGCGACTGTTTTTCTTTGTCGGAAAAAACACGGAAACCGTTGGTTTCAATTATGGGAGCGTCAACAATTGATGAAAGCTTTATTTTGTCATATCTGCCCTCAACTATGACTGCCTCACGGATTTTAAGCATCAAGCTCTGCCCTCCTTTGCAATCAAAAGCAAACGGGAAATAAGCTGTTCAATCAAAAACCTTTGGTTGACAGAAACGGATTTCAGCTTTTCATCGGTTTCAACAAGCACATCAAGGCTTTTCCGAAGTGCCTCGGTTGAAGTTCTTGAAACGGAGGTTCTCGCCCTGTTCAGCACAAAAGCACGGTTTTTGTAGGCGAAATCCTTTGCAACGGTTTCTTTGCTTACTCCGCACTCATCGGCAACACGCATACGGTACGCATCAACATAAGCCGATGAAAGTGCATAGAGAATGTTGATCGGCTCTTCACGCTGACAGAAAAGTATATCGAGCTTTTTAAAAGCTCTGTCACCTCTGCCGTTGATAACATCGTCAGCCATATCATAGGTTCTCGTTTCAAGGTTTACGGTTGACAAAAGTTCGATGTCACGGTCGGTAATTTCCTCACCCTTTGCATATGCGGCAATTTTGTTGACCTCGTTTTTCAGAAGATTTAAATCCTCGCCTACATTGGAAATTATCCTTGTGGCATTCAGGTGTGAAATCAGCTTGCCGTTTTCATTTGCCCATTTTGCAACATATTTTTCAATAATCTGAGAATTGATTTTTTCAAAACAGCACACACTGCCTATTTTTTCAACACGCTTTACAAGTGCATTAAATGAAGTTTTATTCTTTGAGGGAATATAAGTCGGCATTGAAATGATGAAAACAGTGCCGTCCCAAACCTTGTTTGTCAATTCTTTAAAGGTATCAAGGTCATCTTTCAACATATTATCAAAGTATATGTCACTTGCAACAACGCAGTTTCTCTCTGCCATAAACGGTGTTTTTTGAAGTGCTGTTGCCAACTCCGAAAGGTTAATGTCACCGCTGAAGGTTTGACAGTTAAAATTATTGGGATTTTTGCCTGCAACAGCTTCCCTAAGCTTTTGGGTATAGCTTTTTACAAACATCTGCTCAGTGCCGTAAATAAGATAAACAGGCGAAAAACTTTTGTTCTTGATTTGTTTTTTCAGGTCTGCTTCTGTAATGCGTGGCATTTTATCCTCCGTTCAAATTTACCGTTATACTGCCGTCGGCGGTTGAAATAACTGTATGGCTGATTTCTTTTATAGAATCATAACGCTTTTGAAGCTGCTTTTCAGTTCCCGAAAATATCACGGCTTTGCAGGAAATTAAGTCGGCATTTTCAGGTACGGAATCAATCAGCAAATAGTCGGGATTGCGGTAGTTCTCTGGCAAATTTGCAATATCTGCATCTGTCGGAACGAACAAAACTGTCGCACTCTTCCCTTTTATATACTGGAACATTGTGTTATCTTCGCAGATTACCTCATCCGTCACCGTATCGGAAAGATTCAGCGTAAAACGCCGGTTTCCGCCGAAAGTCTGTCGGCTGTTACCGTCAAAAGCATTTAAAAGCTTTTGCTTTTCAATGTCACTATCATATACCAAAATATTATTCAAGTCAAATTTTGTAACTGCAAAGCGTTCAAAAGAAGAGTATTTATTATTCCTATTTGGAATTATCATATATTCAATATCGGAATAGCTTTCGCCGATATCGGCTGTCACATCATCTGCGCTTGCCCTGTTGCCTCCGCATGAAATCACGGAACAGCTGTCGGGACAATTTACGGTTGCAAAAACACCGTTGCCGACATTATAGATTTTCATTTCACCGTTATCGGCTGTTAAAAGCACATTGAGTGAAGCACCGATTATAAGGACAGAAGCTGATAACAAAACGGAAATTTTAACATAGAATTTTCGATTATTTATGGCAAACCATCCGCCGATTGCGAGAAGTACGCTGACACCTATCCACACAAACCAATAGAGCGAATGGGTTTTGACTGTGCTGAACGGGAGTTGTGAAAAAGTTGAAACCAACCACAAAATTGCCTTTGAACATAATCCCGAAACGAGCGCAAACGGGTATGCGAGGAATGATATAAACGGACAGATAAACAGTACCGAAGACAGCAGAGAACATACAAGAAGTGCCGAAACAAACGGTTCACATAACAGAGAAACAAGTATGACTGTCGGGGAAATTCTGTTGAACGCAACAGCGGTTATCGGCAAAATCCACAGAAATGCAGATACTGAAACCGACAGCATATTTACGCAGATTTTAAACAGCCTTTTGATATAATAGACAAGCGTTCCGACAAAACCGTCCTTACGCTTGTTTTTGTAGTGAAAAAATCTAAGCACAGAGCGTTCAATCGGTTTTGACCACAGAATTATACCCGTCGTTGCCGAAAATGAAAGCAACATACCGACATCGGCTACGGCATACGGGGTGAAGACTGGCAGAACAATTGCGGCAAAGCCGAGATTATTCAGCGAGTCGGCTATTCTGAGATTTGACGATGCAAGCGACACAATTATCATCATAACGCCTGCACGGACAACAGAATGTGCAAAGCCCGTTACAGCCATAAAAGCAATAACCGTAAATGTGGTAAAACCTGTTATTAAAAATCTGTTTTTTGTTAATTTTCTTACCAAGAACAATACAAACGAAGTGATTATAACAAGATGCATTCCCGAAACCACTATCAAAAACGAAGTGCCTGTCAATGAAAAATCATCTTTAACGCTTGAATCAAGAGCGGTTTTCTCGCCCAAAAGAACGGCGCGGCACTTCACCTTATGGGACTTCTCTCAGACGGCGGTGTTCACAGCCACATTGA
>ERZ773192.3993-NODE-3993-length-10354-cov-22.781629_pt1 | contig 10354 bp, 7 predicted proteins | sample MGYA00581010_ERZ773192 | MGnify/ENA primary metagenome ERZ773192 (study PRJEB29015, sample SAMEA2737741) | human gut metagenome | biome: human gut; feature: human-associated habitat; material: faeces | place: China | collected 2012 ...
CCGACGACGACGCCCATGGGCGGCGGGCTCGAGAGCGCGAACGTGAAGCTGCGCCGCGCGCTCGACCTCTACGCGAACGTCCGCCCCGTGACCATCCCCGAGCAGGGCATCGACTGGACGTTCTTCCGCGAGAACACGGAGGGCGAGTACGCCCTCGGCAGCCGCGGCGTGGAGCTGCCCGGCATGGCCGTGGACTTCAAGGTCACGACCGACCCCGGCACGCGCCGCATCGCCCGCGCGGCGTTTGACTACGCCCGGCGCAACGGCAAAACGCGCGTGACCGTCGTCACGAAGGCGAACATCCTCAAAAAGACGGACGGCAAGTTCACCGCCCTCTGCCACGAGGTGGCCGCCGACTATCCCGAGATCACCGTCGATGACTACTATATTGATATCATGGCGGCAAACCTCGTCAACGAGCGCGTGCGCGGCGGCTTTCAGGTGCTGCTGCTGCCGAACCTCTACGGCGACATCATCACCGACGAGGCCGCGCAGCTGCAGGGCGGCGTCGGCACGGCGGGCAGCGCCAATATCGGCGACCGCCATGCCATGTTCGAGGCCATCCACGGCTCGGCCCCGCGCATGATCGAGCGCGGCATGGGCGACTATGCCAACCCGCAGAGCATCCTGCGCGCGGAGGTCATGCTGCTGCGGCACATCGGCCGCGCGGCTGCGGCCGACCGGCTTGAGGCGGCGCTCAACGCCTGCCCGGTCGTCATCACCGGACAGCCGGACGGCGCGACCTGCGCCGACTACGGCGACGGGCTCCTGCGCCTGATCTGAATCGAAAGCATACGGCGGCGCGCCCAAACGGGCGCGCCGCTGAGTCTGTCTGTATCCGGTTCTTGGCGCAGAGATGCGTGTCAACGCGGAACGGAAAATGACGGAATTTTTCGTGCAAAAAGACGGCGCGCAAAGCCGCCGGATTTGTTGACAGACCGGGCGTTTTTGTGATATTATATCAAAAATTTGCGATTCGGCAGAAATGAGGCGAGGAAAAATGGTTGCGGCCGCAGAGAATATGCAGGCATTTGGGTGGGATCTTTTTTCCGGCAACCGTGATTCTGTTTTTCTTGGCAGCGGCAGCATTGCCGGTGACGAACTTGATATTTCTTCTTTCGTGGTATTACCTGGTTTCGTAGATGTGCATGTACATCTTCGTGAGCCGGGTTTTTCTTATAAGGAGACCATTTCGTCCGGCACGCTTGCTGCAGCGCACGGCGGGTACAGCCGCGTGTGCGCCATGCCCAATCTGGATCCGGCGCCGGACAGTCTGCAGACGCTTGCCCCCCAGCTGGAGCGCATCCGCACGGATGCGGTCATCGATGTGACGCCCTACGGCGCGATCACCGCGCACCGCGGCGGCAGGGAGCTTGCGGACATGGAGCAGCTCGCGCCCTATGTCGCCGGCTTTTCCGACGACGGCAGCGGCGTGCAGGATGCGGACGTGATGCGCGCCGCGATGCGCAAGGCGGCAAGCCTCGGCAAGCTCATCGCCGCGCACTGCGAGGACAACACCCTCCTGCACGGCGGCTATATCCACGACGGCGCGTATGCCCGCGCCCACGGGCACAAGGGCATCAGCAGCGAGAGTGAGTGGCAGCAGCTGGAGCGCGATCTCGAGCTGGTGCGCGAGACGGGCTGCGCCTATCATATGTGCCACGTGTCCACCAAGGAGAGTGTGGCGCTCATCCGCCGGGCGAAGGCGCAGGGGCTGGACGTCACCTGCGAGACCGCACCGCACTACCTCGTGCTGACCGAGGACGACCTGCGCGAGGACGGCAGCTTCAAGATGAACCCGCCCCTGCGCACGCAGGCCGACCGGGACGCGCTGATCGAGGGCATCCTCGACGGCACGGTGGACATGATCGCGACCGACCACGCGCCGCACAGCGCGCAGGAAAAGGCCAGGGGCCTCGCCGGGAGCGCCATGGGCATCGTCGGCCTTGAGACGGCGTTTCCCGTGCTCTATACCCACCTTGTGCGCACCGGCGTGCTGACGCTCGACAAGCTCGTGGAGCTCATGGCGGTCAACCCCAGAAAGCGCTTCGGCTTCCCGCTGCGCGCGGACGATTATGCCGTCTGGGACCTGAACACGGAGTACCGCATCGACCCGGCGCAGTTTTGCTCCATGGGAAAGAGCACGCCCTTCGCCGGACAGACGGTCTACGGGCGGTGCGTGCGCAACGTCTGCGGCGGCGCTGTCGTCTGGCAGGACGCGCAGGACTGAGCGCCCTTCATTTACATATTAAATATATGACATACAGGACTTTTTACGTACTGAGGAGGAAATCACATGCCCAAGAGAACGGATCTGAAGAAAATTATGATCATCGGCTCCGGCCCGATCGTCATCGGTCAGGCCGCTGAGTTTGACTATGCCGGCACGCAGGCGTGCCTGTCGCTCAAGGAGGAGGGGTACGAGGTCATTCTCGTCAACTCCAACCCTGCCACGATCATGACGGATACCTCCGTCGCGGACAAGGTGTACATGGAGCCGCTGACGCTGGAGTATGTGGCGCGTATCCTGCGCAAGGAGCGCCCGGACGCGATCGTCCCGGGCATCGGCGGCCAGACCGGTCTGAATCTGGCGATGCAGCTCGAGCAGAAGGGCGTGCTCAAGGAGTGCCAGGTCGAGCTTCTCGGCACGGACAGCGACAGCATCCGCCGCGCCGAGGACCGCGAGCAGTTCAAGGAGCTCTGCCAGAGCATCGGCGAGCCGGTCATCCCGTCGCAGATCACCTACAACCTCGAGGAGGCCAAGGCCGCGGCCGCGGCCATCGGCTATCCGGTCGTGCTGCGCCCGGCGTTCACGCTCGGCGGCACGGGCGGCGGCTTTGCCGACGACGAGGCGCAGCTCGTTGAGCTGGGTATGCAGGCGTTCAAGCTCTCGCCCATCCATCAGGTGCTGATCGAAAAGAGCGTCAAGGGCTATAAGGAGATCGAGTTTGAGGTCATGCGCGACGCGTCCGACCGCGCCATCACCATCTGCGGCATGGAGAACATCGACCCCGTGGGCGTGCACACCGGCGACTCCGCCGTCGTCGCGCCGATCATGACGCTCAGCGACCATGACATGAAGATGCTCAACGACAGCGCGATCAAGATCATCCGCACGCTGAAGATCCAGGGCGGCTGCAACGTGCAGTTCGCGCTCAACCCCAAGACCTCGGAGTACTTCCTCATTGAGATCAACCCCCGCGTCTCCCGCTCGTCGGCACTGGCGAGCAAGGCCAGCGGCTATCCCATCGCGCGCGTCACGGCCAAGGTCGCCGTCGGCATGAACCTCGACGAGATCGCCGTTGCCAATACGACGGCCGCGTTCGAGCCGTCGCTGGACTACGTGGTCGCAAAGCTGCCGCGTTTCCCGTTTGATAAGTTCTCGACCGCCGCCAACACGCTCGGCACGCAGATGAAGGCCACGGGCGAGGTCATGGGCATCGGCAGCACGCTCGAGGAGTGCCTGCTCAAGTCCGTCCGCTCGCTGGAGATCGGCGCGCAGCACCTCTGGCTGCCGAAGTTCCAGAACATGACCAAGGCGGAGCTGACCGAGTACCTGCGCCAGTTCCGTGACGACGGCCTCTTTGCCGTCGCGCAGCTGCTGCGTCTGGGCGCGAGCGTGGACGAGGTCGCTGCGCTGACGATGATCACGCCGTACTTCCTCGAGACCATCCGCGGCATCGTGGACATGGAGCAGACGCTCTGCGCGCACAAGGGCGACGGAGAGACGCTCAAGCAGGCCAAGCAGATGGGCTTCTGCGACCCCTACATCGCGCGGCTCTGGGGCGTGCGCGAGGAGGATGTGTATGCCCAGCGCGTGCAGCTGGGGCTCTACCCCGCCTACAAGATGGTGGACACCAGCCACACCGGCGCTTACATCCCCTATTTCTACTCCACCTATGCCCCCGGCGCAAAGAGCGAGGCGCGCCGCTCGGACAAGAAGAAGGTCGTCGTGCTCGGCGCAGGACCGATCCGCATCGGTCAGGGCGTGGAGTTTGACTACTCCACCGTCCACGCGGTGCAGACCATCCGGCGCGCGGGCTACGAGGCCATCATCATCAACAACAACCCCGAGACGGTCTCCACCGATTACACGACCGCCGATAAGCTGTATTTCGAGCCCCTCACGCCTGAGGACGTCATGAACATCCTGCACGAGGAGCAGGCCAATCAGGTGATCGCCAGCCTCGGCGGCCAGACGGCCATCAATCTGGCGCAGCCGCTCATGACGCGCGGCGTGCAGATCATCGGCACGGACTGCGCCGCGATCGAGCGCGCGGAGAACCGCGACTGCTTTGAAAAGCTGCTGCTCGAGCTGAACATCCCGCAGCCGATGGGCGCGGCGGTGACGAATCTGGACGACGGCCTCAAGGCGGCGCACGCGGTGGGCTATCCGGTGCTGGTGCGTCCGTCGTTCGTGCTGGGCGGCCGTGCCATGGAGATCGTGGCCGACGACGAGATGCTGCGCCACTACCTGCAGAATGCCGTGCGCACCGGCGAGGGCAAGCCCGTGCTGGTCGACAAGTACATCTCCGGCCGCGAGGTCGAGGTCGACGCCATCTGCGACGGCAGAGACGTGTTCGTGCCCGGCATCATGGAGCTGGTCGAGCGCACCGGTGTCCACTCCGGCGACTCCATCAGCGTCTACCCGCCGTTTTCCATCTCCGACAAGGTCAAGGGCACGATCCTGACCTATGCCAAGAAGCTCGGTCTGGGCATCGGCATCGTCGGCCTGTATAACATCCAGTTCATCGTCGATAAGAGCGACCATGTTTACATCATCGAGGTCAACCCCCGCTCGTCGCGCACGGTGCCGTTCCTGTCGAAGGCCACGGGCTATCAGCTCGCGGACATCGCCACGAACGTCATCCTCGGCACGAGCCTCAAGGAGCAGGGCATCTTCGACCTGTATCCGCCGGAAAAAGAGCGCTGCTATGTCAAGGCGCCGGTGTTCTCCTTCGCCAAGCTCCACGGGCTGGACGCCTACCTCTCCCCGGAGATGAAGTCCACGGGCGAGGCCATCGGCTACGACAAGAAGCTCTCGCGCGCCATGTACAAGGCGCTGCAGGCCTCCGGCATGAACGTGCAGAACTACGGCACCGTGTTCGTGACGCTGGCCGATGAGGACAAGCCCGAGGGCCTGCCGCTCGTGCGCCGGTTCTATGAGATGGGCTTTAACATCGAGGCGACCGCCGGCACGGCGGCCTACCTCAAGTCCTTCGGCATCCGCACGCGCGTGCGCGGCAAGATCAGCGACGGCAGCCATGAGATCCTTGATTCCATCCGCAGCGGCTACGTCAGCTACATCATCAACACCCGCTCCATCCATTCGAGCGTCCACGCGCAGGACGGCGCCGCGATCCGGCGCTGCGCGGTGGAAAACGGCGTGACCGTCTTTACCTCGCTCGATACGGTGCGCGTGCTGCTCGACGTGCTCGAGGAGACGACGCTGGCCGTGTCCACGATCCACGCGGAGTAAGTCATGCAGCAGAGAGTTTTCTCCATTGCGGAAAACGCGCCCGTCGCCCGTGACACCTACCGTTTGCAGCTCACGGGGGACACCGCCGCGATCACCGCGCCGGGGCAGTTTGTGGACATCCGGCTCGCCGGACGCTTTCTGCGCCGCCCCGTGTCGGTGTGCAGCTGGAGTGACGGCGCGCTGACGCTGTATTATAAAGTGGCGGGCGCAGGCACGGCGCAGCTGAGCACGCTGGCGCCGGGCACGGAGCTGGACCTGCTGGTCGGTCTCGGCAACGGCTTTGACACCGCACCCGCCGGTGCGCGGCCGCTGCTGGTCGGCGGCGGCGTGGGCGCGTCCCCGCTGTACGGTCTGGCGCAGCAGCTCGTGGCCGAGGGGTGCAGCCCGCTGGCCGTGCTCGGCTTTCGCACGGCGGCGGAAGTGCTGCTTGCCGATGCGTTTTGTGCGCTCGGCATCCCCGTCACGGTCGTGACCGAGGACGGCACCATGGGCGCGCGCGGCTTCGTGACCGACGCGCTGCCCGAGGACGGCACCTATGTATATGCCTGCGGGCCGATGCCCATGCTGCAGGCGCTGTGCAGCGCGACGCCGCTCGACGGTCAGCTGAGCCTTGAGGCGCGCATGGGCTGCGGCTTCGGCGCGTGCATGGGCTGCACCTGCGAAACGACGCACGGCAGCAAGCGCGTCTGCAAGGACGGGCCCGTGTTCACAAAGGAGGAGATCGTATGGCCGCAACAGCCGTAACGCTCTGCGGGATCGAGCTCGAAAACCCCATCATCCCGGCCAGCGGCACGTTTGGCTACGGGCAGGAGTTTGCGCAGCTGTATGACATCAATATGCTCGGCACGTTCTCCTTCAAGGGGACGACGCGCGCGCCGCGCTTCGGCAACCCCACGCCGCGCATCGCCGAGTATGCCGGCGGAATGCTCAACGCGGTGGGGCTGCAGAACCCCGGCGTGGACGCGGTCATCGCGCACGAGCTGCCGGAGCTGAAAAAGGTGTTTCACAAGCCGGTCATGGCGAATGTGAGCGGCTTCAGCGTGGAAGAATATGCCGAGGTCTGCGCCAGGCTTGACGCGCAGCCGCAGGTCGGCTGGCTGGAGGTCAACATCTCCTGCCCGAACGTCCACGGCGGCGGCGCTGCCTTCGGCGCGGAGCCGTCGGCCGCGGCAGAGGTGACGCGCGCGGTGCGCGCCGTGACGAAAAAGCCGATCATCCTCAAGCTCTCGCCGACGGCGGCGGACATTGCCGCCGTTGCCAAGGCCTGTGAGGACGCGGGCGCGGACGGCGTGAGCCTCATCAACACCCTGCCGGGTATGCGCATCGACCTTGCGCGCCGCCGCCCGCTGCTGGCCAACCAGACCGGCGGCATGTCCGGCCCCGGTATGTTCCCGCTGGCCGTGCGCATGGTCTATCAGGTGTATGAGGCGGTGCGCATCCCCATCGTGGGCATGGGCGGCGTGACGAGCGCGCAGGACGTTCTGGAGCTGATGCTCGCGGGCGCGACGGCGGTCGGCGTGGGCGCGGCGAACCTGGTCGAGCCGTATGCCTGCAAGCACATCATTGAAACTCTGCCGGACGCGATGGCGCGCTTCGGCATCGACGATCTCAGAGACATCATAGGAGGAGCACATCATGGGTAAGGACGTTATCATCGCGCTGGATTTTGACAGCCGGGAAAAGACGCTCGCATTTCTCGACCGTTTTGAGGACGAGAAGCCGTTTGTGAAGATCGGCATGGAGCTGTTTTATGCCGAAGGGCCGGACATCGTGCGCCAGATTCGCGCGCGCGGCCACAGGATCTTTCTCGACCTCAAACTGCACGACATCCCGAACACGGTGAAAAAGGCGATGGCCGCGCTCTCGGCGCTGGATGTGGATATCATCAACCTCCACGCTGCCGGCACGAAGGCCATGATGAGCGCCGCGCTCGAGGGACTGACCCGGCCGGACGGCACGCGCCCGCTGCTCATCGCCGTGACGCAGCTGACCTCCACGGATCAGGAGCGCATGGCCCAGGAACTGCTCATCCACGCGCCGATCGACGAGGTCGTGCTGCACTATGCGCGCAATGCGCGCGATGCCGGTCTTGACGGCGTGGTCTGCTCCCCGCTGGAGGCGGGCAGCATCCATGCGCGCTGCGGCGCGGACTTTCTGACCGTGACGCCCGGCGTGCGCTTTGCCGACGGGGAGAGCGGCGACCAGAAGCGCGTCACGACGCCGGAGCGCGCCCGGGAGCTCGGCTCGGACTACATCGTCGTCGGCCGCCCGATCACGCAGGCGGACGATCCCGTCGCCGCCTATCGCCGGTGCGTGGCCGCGTTCGTCGGCTGAGCGCCGGATCAGAGACTTTTTCAACAGGAGGAACTGCTATGGATATCAAACACGAAGTTGCGCGCAGCCTGCTCTCGATCGAGGCGGTGTTCCTGCGCCCGCAGGAGCCGTTCACGTGGGCCAGCGGTATCAAGAGCCCCGTCTACTGCGACAACCGCCTCATCCTGACCGCGCCCGAGGCGCGTGATCTGGTCGAGCGCGCCATCGCCGAGACGGTCAGGCGCGAGTATCCGCAGGCGCAGGTGCTCATGGGCACGGCTACGGCCGGCATCGCCCACGCCGCCATCGCCGCGCATCTGCTCGGTCTGCCGATGGGCTACGTCCGCTCGAGCAGCAAGGATCACGGCCGCCAGAACCGCATCGAGGGCAAGCTCGTCCCGGGGCAGAAGGTCGTGGTCGTCGAGGATCTGATCTCCACCGGCGGCAGCGTGCTCGACGCGGTGGACGCGCTGCGTGAAGCCGGCGCGGAGGTGCTCGGCGTCGTGAGCATCTTCACCTACGGCATGAAAAAGGGCGTGGAGCGGCTCGCCGCAGCGCAGGTCAGAAACGTGAGCCTCACGGATCTGGACACCGTCGCCAGCACGGGTGCACAGGAGGGCTACATCACCGAGGCCGACGTCGCGCGGCTGCTGGCCTTCCGCGAAAACCCCTCCGACGAGAGCTGGATCCGGGCAGAAAGTCAGGCGTGATATGAAGCATCTGATCGACATTATGCAGTTGACCCCGCAGGAGATCATGGAGCTCATCGACACCGCCTGCGCGATCATGGAGCACCCCGAGCAATATGCCCACAAGTGCGACGGGAAGATCCTCGCCACGCTGTTTTTCGAGCCGTCCACGCGCACGCGCCTGAGCTTTGAGAGCGCGATGCTCTCGCTCGGCGGCAAGGTGCTCGGCGTCGCCTCGGCGGAGAGCTCGTCCGCCTCCAAGGGCGAGACCGTCGCGGACACCGTGCGCGTCGTCAGCTGCTACAGCGACATCATCGCCATGCGTCATCCCAAGGAGGGCGCGCCGCTGGTCGCGTCCATGCACGCGCAGGTCCCGGTCATCAACGCGGGCGACGGCGGACACAACCACCCCACGCAGACGCTGACCGACCTCATGACCATCTACCGCGAAAAGGGTCGGCTGGACGACCTGACGATCGGCCTGTGCGGCGACCTGAAGTTCGGCCGCACGGTGCACTCGCTCGTCGCCGCCATGAGCCGCTGCACGGGCATCCGCTTCGTGCTCATCTCCCCGGAGGAGCTCAAGCTCCCGCGCTACGTGAAGGACGAGTATCTCAAAAAGCCCGGCGTCCCCTACACGCAGTCCACGTCGCTCGAGGCCGTGATGCCGGAGCTGGACGTGCTGTATATGACCCGCGTGCAGCGCGAGCGCTTTTTCAACGAGGAGGACTACCTGCGCCTGCGCGACAGCTATATCCTCACGCCGGATAAGCTCGAGACCGCCAAGCCCGACATGAGCATCCTGCACCCGCTGCCGCGCGTCAACGAGATCGCCGCCGCCGTGGACAACGATCCGCGCGCCTGCTATTTCAAGCAGGTGAAAAACGGCCGCTATATCCGCATGGCGCTCATGCTCAAGCTGCTGGGCATCGACTGACGGGAGGAGAAACGTTATGCTTATTGATTCGATTCAAAACGGGATCGTCATCGACCACATCACGGCCGGCAAGGCCATGGAGCTCTACCAGATCCTCGGTCTGGACAAGCTCGCCTGCACCGTTGCCATCCTCAAAAACGTCACCAGCGGCAAGCTCGGCCGCAAGGACATCATCAAGATCGACGGCGAGATGGAGCTCGACTGGGACCTGATCGGCTACGTCGATCCGAGCATCACGGTCAACATCATCCGCGGCGGCGAGCTGCAGGAAAAGCGCACGCTCAAGCTGCCCGAGCGCATCCGCGGCGTGCTGCGGTGCAAGAATCCGCGCTGCATCACCTCGACCGAGCGCGAGCTGCCGCAGGAGTTCGTGCTCACGGATCGGGAGCGGCGCGTCTACCGCTGCCTGTACTGCGAGACCGAGGCGGGAAAGTGATCCCCCGGAAAATCTGATAAACCAAGTGGCGCGTCCGAAACCGGACGCGCCGCTTGTGCTTGCCGTCAGGCGAGCAGCCGGATGCTTTTGGTCATCAGGATCAGCCCGAGGGCGACGATGAGGATCGTGCTGCCCTTGAGCAGATATTTGTTGTACCGCTTCGGGAGAAACGTCCCGAGCAGGCCGAACAGCAGCATGAAGACGCATGTGCCCGCGCCGAAGGCGAGCATGCTCACCGCGCCGCTTGCCCACGATCCGGACGAGGCGGCGAAGATCCACATTGACGACAGCGCGCCGCATGGCATCAGACCGGTCAGCAGCCCGACGGCGAACGCCTTGCCCCGAAAGCGGCAGGGCCTGGTCAGTTCGGGGCTGATCCGGCGCAGAAACGGCACGCCCCACATCCTGAGCCCGATGAGCACCACGAGCAGTCCGCTGACGGTCAGGAGCATGCTCCTGACCTGCAGATCGTAGCTGATGTATTTTCCGAGCGCGCCGAA
>ERZ773192.3994-NODE-3994-length-10351-cov-4.470571_pt1 | contig 10351 bp, 9 predicted proteins | sample MGYA00581010_ERZ773192 | MGnify/ENA primary metagenome ERZ773192 (study PRJEB29015, sample SAMEA2737741) | human gut metagenome | biome: human gut; feature: human-associated habitat; material: faeces | place: China | collected 2012 ...
GAAGCTCAACCCCGACGGCAAGACCGTCGCGGCTATGGACTGCCTGGTGCCCGGCATCGGCGAGATCATCGGCGGCAGCCAGCGTGAGGACAACTATGACACGCTCGTGCAGCGTATGCAGGAATGCGGCCTGAAGGAGAAGGACTATCAGTTCTATCTCGACCTGCGCAAATACGGCTCGACCCGCCACGCGGGCTTCGGCCTCGGCTTTGAGCGCTGCGTCATGTACCTGACCGGCATTTCCAACATCCGTGACGTGCTCCCGTTCCCCCGCACCGTCGGCAACTGTGAGCTGTAAGGCTCACCAGCAGACACACGATATCCCCCACCGGCACGGCGGAAGCGCAAGCAGTTACCTCTTTGGATGTAGGGGGCGATGCGCACATCGCCCCGTTGGGCAGCTGTGAATTCGCCGAAGATTCCCGTAAAATCGGTACATCCTTCCCGATTCTGGCCGATTACAGCATCTTCCCGGTTGGAAACCGGATGATCTACGCCACGCACGGCCACGTCTACAACACCGCGCACCTGCCGCCGCTCTGCCCCGGCGATATTCTCCTGCATGGCCATACACATGTACCCGCGTGGGAGCCGTTCGGCGAGGAAAACCTCTATTTGAACCCCGGCTCTGTCTCCATTCCGAAAAACGGCTCCGCACGCGGCTATCTGACGCTGGAAGACGGCGTTTTTCAGTGGAAAACGCTTTCCGGCGACGTATACCATACGCTCACGCTGTAATATGGTGCTTATACACAGCAAAAACAGGCTTCCCATCGAACCCGTTCGATGGGAAGCCTGTTGTCTGTTTGCCGGTTCATTCGCCCTTGACTTTGTAGCCGCAGATGCGGATAGCTGCCTTCGCAAGTTCTGCCGTCGGGTCAACGAATGGCCCGGGCTGCGGCAAAGCATCGGCGATAATAGGCAATTCCGTGCAGCCGAGGATAAAATAGTCCGCGCCGCGCGCGCGAAGTCCGTCCAGAAGCGCCTGCCATGCACCCTGCTCCGGTTCAAGCGGCTTGGATGCCTTCACAACATCGTAGATCAGGTGCATCAGCACATCCTGCTCGCCTTCGTCCGGCACAAGACAGTGCACGCCCTGTGCATTCAGCGCCTTTTCATAAAGGCCGGTTGCAAGCGTGCCCTTCGTTGCGAGGATTGCAGCGGTCTGGCCGGGAAAATCCTTTGCGCATGTCTTCGCCGTAGCCTCGAGCATACTGAGAAACGGCAGGCTTGTCATGGCTTGCAGGCGGGGAAGGAAATAATGCGCGGTGTTGCACGGCATGATAACGCAGTCCGCGCCGCAGCGCTCCAACGAGCGCAGAGCCGAGGCCATTTCCGGCACAGGATCCGGCCCGCCGGACAAAATCGCTGCCGTGCGGTCTGGAATGCGAGCGTTGGAATCGATATAGACGCGGATGTGCTCGTTGTCGCAGGCTGCATCTGTCAGAAGCGTGATCTTGCGGAACAAATCCGCCGTTGCAAGCGGTCCCATGCCGCCTAAAATGCCGATGGTCTTACCCATGGCGATTCCTCCTTGATGGGAAATATCTGATATAGAAAGAGGGGACGGACCGTTGTCCGTCCCCCTTTTATTAGGACTTGATTGTCAGTTCGAACGAATTAGCCCTTGATCGCGCCCTGATCGTCGACCGTGATGACGGTAGCGAAGTCGGAAGCGGCCTTGCTGATGTCGTTGCTGACGGTGATGACGCCGTTGTACATATCAGCGACCATTGCCTTGTAGTCGTCCTGCGTGAAGCTGTCGGACCACTGTGTGCCCTCGCCCATCGGGATCTGGACGTAGTTCGCTTCGGGATCGTCCGCGGAGACGAGGCCCAGCGTTGCGATCTTGCCAACGTAGTTTGCCCAGTTGCCGTTGATGATGACGTCGTTCAGCGTGTCGTAAGTAGCGGGGTACAGTCCCTTCATAGCGGAGGTAACGGTCAGGCCGTCAACACCCGCGTAGTTCGCGATCACGCCAGCCTGGTCAACGTCAACGCCGATGACCTTGCCGTTCGCCTTCTTGGCAGCGTCAACAGCGGAGGTGTAAATGCCGCCGCCGCAGGCGAAGACGACCTCAGTGCCGCCTGCATACCAGGTATCCATAACAGCAGTGATGTCAGCATCGCCGAAGAACTGGCCGCCGTAGACATACTTCACAGTGACGTCGGACAGGCCCAGATCGGCAGCCGCAGCGTCAACGCCCTGCACGAAGCCGTAGCCATAGCGGATAACGGCGGGAACAGCCATGCCGCCCAGGAAGCCGAGGCTCTTGTAGCCCAGCTTGACAGCAGCGTAACCGGCCATGTAGCCGCAGAGCTCTTCCTGATAGATTGCGCAGTAGACATTGCTCATGTCAACATACTTTTCGAGATCCCAGTTGTCGGGGTTGTAGTCATAGCTTTCGCCAGCCTTGGCAACACCGGCCTCGAGCAGGTCGCCCTTGGCAACGTCGAGCGCGATGAACTTGACATCGGGGAATTCCGGAGCAGCCTCGACGATCGCGCCGCCGAATGCATAGCCCGGCATAACGATGACGTTGTAGCCTTCGTCAACAGCCTTTTCGATCATGGCGACACGGTCAGCGGTGTTGTCGCCGGCGGGCTTGAAGTAGCTGAACTCCACGCCGTTGTCCTCGCAGAACGCCTTGCAGGCTTCATACGTGGTCTGGTTGAAGGACTGGTCGGTGATATCGCCGTAGTCGGTGATCATGGCGACAGCGTACTCGGTGTTGTCAGCCGGCTCTTCGGTAGGTTCTTCTTCCTTGGTCTCCTCAGCGGGAGCAGGCTCTTCGTCCTTGGTCTCTTCTGCGGGAGCGGGTTCCGTGGTGGTTTGTTCGGGCTCGTCGGTGGTCTCTGCGGGCTTGGATGCGCAGGCAGCCAGGCTCAGAACCATGACCAGAACCAGAAGCAGTGCAAGATACTTCTTCATTTGAAAATCTACCTCTTTCATAATATTATTCCGCACCGGACCGCGGCGAACCGTACCCCGGTGTCAGAATTGCCCCCTCACAGGGGGGGAGCAATTTTGATTATATCAGCTTTCGCTGCTGATTGCAATGACTTTTCACAGCTTCTTCCATGTTTTTCACAGCTTTTTTGCCTGCAGCATCCATTTCAGGATCCGGATCGCCGCCTTTTCCAGACCAATGCGGTCGGAACGGAGCGTTTCATCGCCCCAGAGCATCCCGCCGTAGCCGCAGTCGAGCAGCCATGCGCGCAGAAGCGGACTGTTTTCCGTGAGCCGCTGGCCGGAGATGGCGCAGTCCGGCAGCTTTGCCGCGCGGCAGCTGTTTGCCGCGATCTCAAACGGAAGGCCGTACACGTCGCGCAGCGCGGACTGGGAAACGGAAACGGTCTCCGGCAGGCTCTGTGCGTGCAGCGCAGCCGTTCCATAGGGCCATGCGCCCGCGGCCAGCGCCGCCGTCATAGCGCCGCAGACGACCGGCTCCTCCGACCATTTTTCCGCGAACCGCGCCTCCTGCGGCGAACGCATCACGCCCGCATCCGGCCCCAGCCAGAGCTGAACGCCGAGCTCCGCCATTTCAAGGCCCACTGCGCGTCCGACAGCCCGGACGACCTCCTGGTCAAACGAGCAGGCCAGCTGCGCAGGCGCGGGGAAGACGGTCGCGCACTGCCGCCGGACGATCTCGCCGGTTTCCTCATCGGGAATATCGCGCAGCAGGCGCAGCCCCTGCGCGCCGCCCGCGATCTGCACGGCGGGGATCCCATAGCGCTCGATCGCAGCCGACGCGCCGAGCGCGCCGGGGACGGACGCTTCCTCTCTGCCGAAGCCGCAGACCAGCCGCTCCAGATTTTCCGTGTCCATATCGGCCACAAGATGGAACACGCTGCACCGTCCCTCGCGCACGTCAGCAAGCGTATGATGCGCCCCGTCCGGGCGGCAGCCGGTAAACTCCCGGCCCTTTCTGCGGCTGCGGCGGGGCAGATTGCGATCCGAGAAGCGGATGGCGTGTTTGTGCGCCTGCTCGATCTCGGCCAGATCCTCAGGGAACTGGAAGCAGACGTTTTCCGGCCGCGTGCGTTCCTGTGCGGCAGGCATGGTGAGCGGCTCCGCCGCCTGCACCACGGCACTGCGCGTCAGACGGATGGAGCCTGCCAGATAGCAGGCACGGCTGCTCGTGCCGATACGGATATCATAATACCCCGCGTCCAGCACGAACGCGTGTGCGCTTTCGCGGTAGACAGAAAGCTCAGTGATGGGGAAGCGCAGCGTAATTGTCTGGCTCTCGCCGGGGGCCAACAGGCGGCTCTTCCGGAAGCAGTTCAAAAAGCTGACGGGCCGCGTCAGGTCGCCCTCGGGCCGCGTCACATAGACCTGCACAAGTTCGCTGGCGGCAAATTCCTCTCCGGTGTTGACCAGCTCGGCGCTCACCGTCACATCGCAGCCGTCAAGCCCTGCCGAGACACTGCCGAATGCGACCGTTCCGTAGCTCAGACCGTGGCCGAACGGATAGCGCACGGGAACGCCGAAGGAATCAAAATAGCGGTAGCCCGTAAACTGATCCGCTGCGGCGCAGGCGTCCGCAAACGCCTCCGCGCGCTCGGGCCAGCTGAAGGAAAGATGGCCGGACGGCATGACCTTCGCCGTCAGCACGTCGGCCAGCGCCCCGCCCGCCTCCTGCCCGGCAAGGCCGAGGAAGACGATCGCGCCGCAGGAGAGCGCGGCCTCGTTCAGCTCGATAAATCCCGGCGCCGCCAGCACGAGCACCGTCCGGTCGAACACGGACGTGACGCGCGTCAGCATAGCCGTCTCCTCGTCGGTCAGCTGGAGGCTATAGCGCTCCGGCGTCCTGCCGATGACGACGACAGCCGCCGCGCAGTCGTGGCGCAGGGCGCCGAAATCGAGATTCGTCAGCGGCATTTCGCTGCCCTCCGGGTGCTCTACGGCCCAGGTGCGGTATTTGCGGGCCAGAAGCGCATCGGGCCTGACCGTTTCGCTTGCCGCAAGGCCGTCCAGCACGCCGATGGAGCGCCACGGCGTCATGGTTTTGTCAAAGGCGGGGGTTTGCAGCTGTTTGACGCCGAACACGGCGACGGGCAGCGGCGCGCCATCCTCCTGCGGCAGCAGCGGGAGCGTCCGGTTCTTGTTCTGCAGCAGCACAATCCCGGCAGCGGCAGCAGCGCGCGCAGTCAGCGCGTGGTCGCTCATTCTGAGTGTGATATCCATATGTGTTCTCCTGTTATTTTATTGTCAATGTATGTGAAGCCTGTTCTGACAGGCGGGGATGCTGTTTCTGCAGGGGCCGGCGACTCTGTCAGCCCAAAAATGTTTCGAATTTTCCGAAGTTTTCTCGAAAACCCCTGCATTCTGCGGGCGGACAGGTCGTCCGCCCCTACAAGCGAGCAGGGAATACATTCAAATCTTCCCCAGCTTTCCGGCTACGAAGCCGGACGACCAGGCCCATTGGAGGTTGTAGCCGCCGCAATCGCCGTCGATGTCCAGCACCTCGCCGCAGGCGAACACGCCGGGGGCGAGCCTGCTTTCAAGCGTGTCGGCGCGGAATTCTGCCGTCCGGACGCCGCCCGCCGTCACCTGTGCGCTCTCAAAGCCGGAAACACCTGTAACGGGGAGAGAAAAATATTTAATTGCATTTACCAGTGCGTCCAGCGCCGCGTCGGAAACGGACGCAAGCGGCTGCGCGCCGAGGCCGCAGGCATGGCAGAGCGTCTTGCCGAGGCGCGGATGGAGCATGCCGGAAAGCAGCTCCTCGCCTGCCAGCGCCGGGAACGCTTCGCGCCGTGCCTGCAAAAGCGCCCGCACCTGCGGCGCGGGATACTCCCGCAAAAAATCGAGCAGCAGCCCGGCCCCCTGCGCCTGTCCCGCTGCCCGCGAAAGCGTGAACGCAGCCGGGCCGGAAACGCCCGTCTCGGTAAACTGCACCTCGCCCGCGTCCTCCAGCAGCGTTCTGCCGTCTGCGCGCAGACGGATGCGGCAGTCGGCCCGGACGCCCTTCAGCCCCCGGATAGGGGCCGGATCCGTGCGGATCTGCGTGAGGCTGGGGTGCAGCGCCGTGCGGCTGTGGCCGAGCTGCGAAAGAAGCTCGTAGCCGGACATCGTTCCGCCCAGCGCCTTTCCCGCGCAGCCGCCGCAGGCAATGATCAGCTTATCTCCAAAATACGCGCTGCCGTCCGCGCCTGTGACCTGATAGCCGCGCGCTTTTTTCTTCACGCTCTGCGCGTCGAAGCCGCAGACGAGCTGCACGCCCGCCTGCGCAGCGGCGAACCGCAGCACGTCCACAACGCTGTTGGACTGATCGGACAGGGGATAGACCCGCCCGGACGGCTCTGCCGTGGTCAGAAGGCCCAGCGCGTGGAAAAAGTCCAGCGTCGCCGTCCCGTCAAAGCGCGAAAGCGCGGCGCGGGCAAAGCCCGCGTCCTGTCCGTGATAGTGCACCGGGGACAAGTCGAGGTTCGTCAGGTTGCACCGGCCGTTGCCGGTGGCGAGCAGCTTGCGCCCGACGCGCGACTGCCGTTCGAGAACGGTGACGGTATTCCGTTCATCCTGCGCGGCGGAAAGCGCGGCCATCAGCCCGCTGGCCCCGCCGCCGAGAATCAAAACCTTCATGTGCTGCTCCTTGGGGTGCGTGGTATGGAATATGTACAATTTCTGTGCAGTTTTCCGTAAAAGGCGCTGCCTGCTGCGGGCGGACAGAGTCGTCCGCCCCTACAAGTGCTCCTGGTCCTGTTACTGCATCCGCTGCTCCAGTGCGGCAAGGCGCAGGCTGGTGCAGAAGATCTCCATGGCCTGCTCCAGCTCTTCGACCGGGGGCAGGGACGGAGCGATGCGGATGTTGGAATCCTGCGGGTCGCAGCCATAGGGGAACGTCGCGCCTGCGCTTGTCATGACGACGCCCGCCTCTTTGCACAGCGCCAGCGTGCGCTTTGCAAGGCCCGGAGCCGTGTTGACCGAGACGAAATAGCCGCCCTTGGGCCGCTGCCAGGAGGCGATGCCGAGCGGCGCGATCTCGCTGTCCAGATGGCGCAGGACGCACTGGAACTTCGGGTTCAGAATGGCCGCGTGCTGCTTCATCAGCTCCAGCGTGTGGGCCTTGTCCTTCAAAAAGCGCACATGGCGCAGGGAATTGACCTTGTCATAGGAAATGGTCTGGATGCCGATGAGCTTCTGCAGATACGCCTGATTATCCTCGCTCGTGGCCATGACGGAGAAGCCCGCACCGGGGAGCGTGACTTTGGACGTGGAAGCAAACTCATAGACCATGCCGTCGTTTCCCGCCTCGCGGCAGAGCGTCAGGATGTCCCGGAAGGGGACGAACTCGCCGTCAAACTCGTGGATGCAGTAGGCGTTGTCCCACATGAGGGCAAAGTCGGGCGCCGCGGGCTTCAATGCCGCGATGCGCGCGATCGTCTCGTCGGAATAGATGATGCCGTCGGGGTTGGAGTATTTCGGCACGCACCACATACCCTTGACCGCCGGGTCCTTCACGGCCTGCTCGACCTTGTCCATATCGGGGCCGGCCGGGGTCATGGGGATGGTGATCAGCTCGAAGCCGAACGATTCGGTGATTTTAAAATGGCGGTCATAGCCGGGGGCGGGGCAGAGCCACTTGACGGTATCCAGCCTGCACCACGGCTTTTCCGAGCGTGCAAGGCCGTGCGTATAGCCCTTGCTGACCAGATCGTACATGAGCGTCAGCGACGCGTTGCCGCCGATGAAGCACTCCTCCGGTTTGCAGCCGAGTACGTCCGCCCAGTATTCCTTCGCTTCTTTGAGGCCGGAAAGCTCGCCGTAGTTGCGGGCGTCGACGCCGCCGGAAATGCAGTCCTCCGGGGTTTTGAGGATGCTCAGGATGCCGGAGACGAGGTCAAGCTGCTCCCTGCCGGGCTTGCCTCTTGCCATGTTGAGCTTCAGCTCCTTCGCCTTCAGCGCGTCGAACTGCGCCTTGACTGCTGCGTATTCCTCGCGCAGCTGTGCGGGGGTCAGATTCTGATATGCAGTACTCATACCGTCGTGATCCTTTCTTCCATCCATTCTTTGCAGCGTCGCTGCCTGATATATTCAGTATATCGCGTCCGCCTGTTAAAAGCAAGCAAAAAGCCTGTTTTCCCAAGGAAGGCGCCGCGCGGCGGGTGTTGACGAATCTTCCATTTTCGGGTATGATAGAATAACTCTTGCCGTGGAGGTGTGTGTACGGAATTGGATGAGGCAATGATGCGCGAAGCGCTCCTGCTTGCGCGGGAGGCGGCGGCGGACGGCGAGGTTCCGGTGGGGTGTGTGATCACGCTGGAGGACCGCATTGTCGGCCGCGGACGCAACCGGCGCGAAAAGGGAAAAACGGCGCTGGCCCACGCAGAGCTGGAGGCCATCGGCGAGGCCTGCCGGACGCTCGGCGGCTGGCGGCTGTGGCAGTGTACGCTCTATGTGACATTGGAGCCATGCTGCATGTGCGCGGGGGCAATCACCGGCGCGCAGATTCCGCGCGTGGTCTACGGTGCAAAGGACCCCAAAATGGGAGCCGGCGGATCGCTGGTCAATCTTCTGTGTCTTCCGGGGTGTTTTCGCCCCGCGGTAACAACCGGCGTTCTCGAAGAGGAGTGCCGGGCACTTTTGCAGACCTTTTTCCGCTCGCTTCGCGAAAGAAAGAAACTGTTGCGCGAATCAACGAGAGGTGAGGAATTTGAACTATAAAATTACATCCGATTCCACCTGCGATTTAAGCCCTGAGCAGATTGGGCGCTATTCCATCGGCATTCTGCCGCTGTATGTCCAGCTGGGAGACAGGACTTATCAGGACGGCGTCGATATTTTTCCGGACGATATTTACCAGCACATCACAGCCGGCGGCGCGCTGGCGACCACGGCGGCAGTCAATCTGTCTGACTATGTGCGCGCGTTTTCCGCGCTGTCGCGCAAATACGATTTTGTGATCCACATCTGCATTTCGCAGGAATTTTCCTGCTGCTATCAGAATGCGTGCCTTGCCGCGGCAGAGTATGAAAACGTCTACGTCGTCGACTCGCGCAATCTCTCCACCGGACACGGGCTTGTCGTTCTCGAGGCAGTCCGGTGCGCGGAAGAAGGCATGGAGCCGTCGCGCATTGTCGAGCATTTGCACGAATGCACCGCCCGTGTGGACGCCAGCTTTATTTTAAGCCGCCTCGACTACATGCAAAAGGGCGGCAGATGCTCGTCGGTTGCGGTACTGGGCGCGAATCTTCTCAAGCTCCGCCCGGCAATCGAAGTAAAAGACGGCAGGATGGGCGTCTGCAAAAAATACCGCGGCACGTTTGAAGCCTGCGTCAAGGCGTATATCAAAGACCGCCTGCAGGGCAAGACACAGCTCGATCTGCGCCGCGTGTTCATCACCCACTCCGGCGTGCCGGACGAAATCATCGAAACGGCAAAAGCTGCCGTTTTAAGCTATCAGAATTTTGAGGAAATCTGCGTCACGCGCGCCGGCTGCACGGTCTCCAGCCACTGCGGACCCGGCACGATCGGCGTTCTGTTCCTGTATGAACGATGAAAGGTAAGCCATGAAAGAAACGTTGGAGCGTCTGCTCCCGAAGCTGAATCTGTCTTTGACGAGCGCACAGCTCGATACGCTCGCGCGGTTTGGTTCGCTGCTGCTGGAAAAAAATCAGGTCATGAATCTGACCGCCATCACAGAGCCGCAAAAGGTTGCCGAGCTTCATTTTTACGACTGCCTCGCGCTTTTGAACGCGGCGGATTTCCGCTCGAAGCGCGTGGTCGACATCGGCTGCGGCGCGGGCTTTCCGGGCGTGCCGCTGAAAATTGCGGAGCCGTCGATGGCGCTGACGCTTCTGGACTCGCTCGGCAAGCGCATGGACTGGCTGCGCGAAGTCCTGCCGGAGCTGCACGTAGAGGCCAACGTCGTGACGGCCAGAGCGGAGGAATATGTCGTGAACTGCCGCGAGGGCTTTGACATTGCCGTCTCGCGAGCCGTCGCGCGGCTGAACATTCTCGCGGAGCTGTGCCTTCCGTATGTGAAGGTCGGCGGCGTGTTCCTCGCGATGAAGGGGCAGCTTGCCGATGTGGAGCTCGAGGAGGCAAAAAAGGGAATCGCCCTTTTAGGCGGCAAAGTCGAGCGCGTGTTTGAATACGAGGTATCAAGCGCCGTCCATCGTGCCGTCGTCATCCGCAAGGAAACGGCCACGCCGCCAAAATATCCCCGTCCGTTTGCGAAAATCAAAAAGAGTCCGTTATAAGAAAAAAGCGCTCCAAGCCAGATCGACTTGGAGCGCGTTGCCGTCTTCCCGAAAAGAGAAAACCGGCGCTGATCCTTATGTAATTTGCCCTTACGGGATTCCTGCGCACCTCCGGGAGGTTCGTAGGGGGCGATGCCCACATC
>ERZ773192.4014-NODE-4014-length-10298-cov-2.167139_pt1 | contig 10298 bp, 12 predicted proteins | sample MGYA00581010_ERZ773192 | MGnify/ENA primary metagenome ERZ773192 (study PRJEB29015, sample SAMEA2737741) | human gut metagenome | biome: human gut; feature: human-associated habitat; material: faeces | place: China | collected 2012 ...
GCCACGACCGGGGCACCGAGCACGGGGTCCTTGTCGATTTCTGGGGTGATTTCCTGATAATCCACGGTCACGCCCGCCTGTTCCAGCATTTCGACGATAGCCTGCGCGCGCCGCCCGCGATCGGGGATGCGCTTCAGGCCCCAGACAAAGGCGCGGTCGCCTTTCTTCAAGTTCGTGCGGCGCAGCACTTCCTCAGCGAGAGCCTTGCCCTGCGTGTAGTTGTCCGTCCCCACATAGCCGAAACCCTTGGCGCGATGCCGAGCCTGCGTTTCCGGCAAGGCCGTGTCGATCGAGGTCACGACGATCCCCTGCTTGACCGCAGCATCGACCAGCGGGCCGAATGCGGCGTCGCCGGGATGCCCCATGACGACGATACCGTCCGGACGTGCGGCCACGGCATTGCGGAAATGCGTGATCATGGTTTCAGGGTTCCAGTCGGAATACAGCAAACGCAGCTCGCACCCCATATCGGCGGCAGCGGCCTTGGCCCCGTTCTGAACGATGGTGCCGTAACCATCCCCTACGGAACCGCCCGTATCAAACCAGATCGTCATGCCTTCGCCCGTTTTGGCGAACGCCGTGCCGCACAGCAGGCTCAGGGCCAACAGGCCCAACATCAGAATACGTTTCATGAGCAACTCCTTTTTCCGATTCTCTTCCATACCGCTTCCAAAGGCGCGGCCAGCTCTCAAAGCAAACACCGTCGCCCCAAGCGAATCTATGATTTTCCAGCAACAACGACGCCACCGACACGAGCGGCCGGGTAAACCCCACAAGTATGCAAAGGCCTCTTCTGCGCGGCAGTCGCGGTAGGCCCCAAAGGGCCTTCCATTTGTCCGGCATTCCGTAAAAACAGCCCTCAACGCTGCCGGACCCGTCTTCAAGAACGGACCGATAACCGGGCACGCTACGGACGAATGGCCGTCTCCGCAAGCCCCAAACGGGCACGGCATCCAGCGTGGCGGTTGTTCCGCCGGCTTGCTTGGGGTCCAAAGTATAAGGGGCAAGACGCTGGCGGAACTATGGCAAACGCCCGTCGAACTTTCAAGCGGGCCTGCTCCGCCCCCTCTCCACATAAGCCCATCCGAGGGGGGAACGTCCCTTCCCTACCGGACGTCAAAACCATCCGTTTCCGGCAGGCTAGTTCTTAGAAATCGTTCTTAATAAAGAAGATTCAGTATCCGCCACAAAAGACTGCTCTCTTTTTATGGAACAAGAATACGCTCTCTGAACAAAAACTTTTTTTGATTTTTCCTCACTTTACACGCTTTCTTGAGGCAACCTCGTGTTTTCAAAAGTGTTTTCCTCCCTTTCTTCTGAATACAATTTTTTTGACCTTTTTTTCGTGTTGCCGATCCGTAACCTCAATCCTGCCTTTTCACAAAATATCCGCCGTTTCGGGGCTCGATTACCCAAAAAAGAACGAGTGTTCTTTCAAGTTATTAGCCTCACTTTTGGTATGGGAAACAAGAAGGGGTGATATCCCGTATTCCTCTAACACGGCATTTTTCCCGTTCTTCACGTTTTTCCTTTGATGCCGGAAAAATCGTGCTGTTCCTTTTAGGACAATACCCAGTCTGAGCACGGGGTAATACCCGTTCCAAGCGGAGCGCCTTTACAGAACGTGATTTCGCGGTATGCTCCTGCCCAAAAGTAGCTTCACACCCAGTGGGGGACTGTATGGAAGATCAGAAACGGTATGATTGGGAACCTTCTGTCAGAAAGCTCGGGGAAACGGAGATGTTGCCCGAAACGGCATGGCAGGAGGAATGGCAGATTTCTCCGGACTGCGAATCGTTCGCGGCGGTTTCTGCCCTCGAAGACGGCACTTTTACCGTACGCTTGAACGGTGCGTTGTGGGAAACGCGCACCGACAAGATGTATAACTGCCAGTTCGCCCCCGACGGGCGGCTGACGGCTCTGTCTCAGAGCGACGGCGAGTGGGCCATTGTGGTCGACGACGCGGAAAGCGAAGAACACGCCGACTATTTGTGGGGAACCCGGTTCAACAAGGCCGGGACCATCGCCGTGCCCATGCAGACCGGCATGGAATACGGGATGCTGGTCGACGGCGCGCCGTGGGAACAGCTCTACACCGCCGCCACCGATTTCGTCCTTTCGGAAACCGGCAAAACCGCCGCCGTGGTCCAGACCGCCGGGCTTGGCCAGGCCGATCTGGAAGGCTTCAGCAAGGGCATCTATACCATCGCCGTCGACGGCCAAGCATGGGAAGAGTGCTACCTGAACGCGTGGTCGCCCTGCTTCGACAGGGAAGGCCACCGGGTCGCCAGCACCGTGCGCGTCACGCCGTACGAATATACCATTTCCATCAACGGCCAGCGCTGGAGCGAAACCTACCCCTGTGCGTGGGAACCCATCTTCGAGCCCAAATCCGGCGACGTCATCGCGCCCATCCGCAAGGAAGGCAAATGGGGCCTCGCCCGCAACGGCTCCCTCTTCTGGAAGCCCATGTTCGCGCAGTGCTGGGCGCCTCAGGCCGCCGCCACCGACGGCGAATACATCTGGGCCGTCGCCGCGCCTTCCTACGGCACCTTCACCGTGGCCTGCAACGCCACCCCGTGGAACTGCCGTTTCCCGTCCGTGACGGATCTCGTCCTGTCCCCGGACGGCAAGCACGCCGCCGCCCTCGGCAGCCAGAACAACAGCCGGTTCCAGATCGCCGTGGACGGCAAAGTGTGGGACGATGCCTTTGATATGGCGTGGCCCGTCGTGTTCTCGCCCGCCGGGGACCGCGCCGCCGCCAAGGTCCGCCGCGACGGGAAGTTCGCCCTGTACGTCGACGGCAACGCCGTGATCGAAAACCTCGACGGCGTGTGGAACCCCACGTTCAGCCCGGACGGCACAGTCCTGCTGTTCTGTTCCCTCAAGGACGGCGTGTTCTCCCGCCACACCGTGCGGCTCTAGGCATCCAACTGCAACAAGGAACTCATCATGAATGCCCTGTACAATTTTGCGGTAGGCCCGCTGGCATGGATCGCCTTCACGGTGTGCATCGGCGGGATGATCTGGCGGCTGTGGTCGCTCGGACGCCTCGCCCGCCAGCGCGACGCCTCGGCCCTCGCCTACATGAACTGGAAAGACTCGCTGACGTCGATCATCCGCTGGACGCTGCCCTTCTCCACCTGCGGCTGGCGCGAGAACCCGCTGCTGACCGTGGCGAACTTCGTGCTGCACATCGGCATCCTGCTCGCCGTGCTGTTCTACTCGGCCCACAACGTCATGTGGGACTACAATTTCGGTTTTTCCCTTCCTTCCCTGCCCGACGGCTTTATGGACGCCGTCACCCTAGCTACCATTCTGGCCTGTCTGGTCCTCGGCTGGCGCCGACTGGCAGTCCCGGCGTCAAGCTACGTGACCCGACAGGCCGATTGGTTCTCCCTGCTGCTCGTCACCGGCGTCATGGTGACCGGCTTTGCCTCCGCGCACGGGTTCGGAAGCGAAAGCTTCATGGCTCTGCTCCACGTGCTGTTCGGCGAGGCGATCCTCATCTGCCTGCCCTTCACGCGCCTGAGCCACGCCATTCTGATTCCCTTCACCCGCGCCTACATGGGTTCCGAATCCATCGGCGTCCGTCGTACCTGCGACTGGTAATTTTGGAGGCACACGATGGGTATTGAAAAACGCTTAATCGAAGACGCCAACCTGACGCGCGGCATGCAGCTTGCCACGCCGGAGCGCATCACCAAAGTGATCCGCGACGTCCTGAAGGGCGAGGTAGGCGCGCGAGTCAAAGTATACGAACAGACCTGCATGCGCTGCGGCGCCTGCGCCAAGGCCTGCCACTTCAGCCTTTCCCATCCGGACGACGCGTCCTATACGCCCGTCGCCAAGCTCGACAAGACCATCTTCAAGATGGTCCGCGAGAGCGGGAAGCTCAACGCCGAACAGATGCGGGGCATCGCGCAGATCGCGCACACCGAATGCAACATGTGCCGCCGCTGCATCCATTACTGTCCCGTGGGCGTGGACATCGCCTACCTGATGAGCCTCGTGCGGCGCATCTGCAACAAGCTCGGCATCACCCCGACCTTCATTCAGGACACCGCCAACAGCCATTCCGCCACGTTCAACCAGATGTGGGTGCGCGAAGACGAATGGATCGACAGCCTCGTCTGGCAGGAAGAGGAAGCCCGCGAGGAATTCCCCGGCATCCGCATCCCGCTCGACAAGGAAGGCGCAGACTTCATGTACTCGGTCATCGCGCCCTCGTCCATGGCGGCGGAGATGGCATTCAGGTCTTCCAGCAGCGCGGGCTTTCGGTTTCCGTCGCCGCGCTGTATTCCCGGAGCTTTTGGGTCAGCGCGTCCACATCGGCGGCGGCCTTCTGGATGTCCTCCTGCTGCCAGACGGGCATGACCACATCTGCCAGCAGCTGTGCATACTCCATCGCCGCAGCCCGGCGCTTTTCGGTGTATTCACTGTTCAGCTGCTCCAGCGCATTCTGTCGCTCGGCGCTGTCCTCTATCAGCTGAATGAGCGCGTATTCCTTGTCGTATTGCGTGTCGATCTGCTGATTGACGGCGGCAAGCCCCTCGGCGGCGGCTACCAGCGCGTTCTCGTAGACGGTCACATCCGCGTCCTGCTTGCCTCGCGCCTGTGCGCGGGCGACCTCCGCTTCCAGCTTCTGCCGGATGGTATTAAAGCCGTCCACGTCCTCCGGGGTCAGGTGATACTTGATTTCAATGGCTTCGCGAGTGTCGATGAGCTCCTGCAGCCGGATTTTTTCCTTTTCGGTCAGGAAGCCGTTCTGCCGCTTTTTCAGCAGCCGCTCGATCTCCGCGTCCATCTGATCCAGCGTCTGAATGTCCGCTGCCAGCCCCTGAGATACGCTGGTATAGCCGCTTTTGTCGGCTGTGTCCTTGAGCGCCTGAAGCTCGGTATGCCGACGGCCTTGCCCAGCAGGTACTGCTTGCTGTAGAGCATAAAGATCAGGTTGGTAACGCTTTGAACCGTCATCTCCTGCGCCGGAACGGCAACCTGAATGCGCGGCTGTTCCGGTTCGGGCTCCGGCTCCATCCAGCCCTTAGCGATCAGGAAGGCTTTCAAATCGGCGGCCTGTTCGTCCGGCACGTCAACGTAGCCTTCGCGGTCAACGGTAATCGTGCCTACCGTGTAGTTGAACGTGGGCGGGCCAACGTAGCTCGGCTCCATGCCGATGTGCGCTGCAATGGCCTTGACCAGCGTGCGCCGGTCGGGTGCGGTCGTGATGAATTTCATATTCACGCCTCCTCTTTCATTCGGTATGCCATTCATCACTCTGAAGGCGCAAAAAGTCAAGCGGATGCAGGCATATTTATCATTTCGGGGGCACAGCTTCCAAATCGATGCTCGATATAGCATGGGTGGCAGCAATAGCGCCGGTGACTGTTTCCGTAGGCTGTGAATATCTTCCCGCAGTTCAGGCAGGTGCTTTCGTAGAGCGCCTCCGGGCTTTGCCGAATCGCCTGCGGGTTTTCCGACCACCATTTCCGGCAACACGCGTCCGAGCAGAATTTTCGCTTGCGTCCACGGCTGGGCTGTACCAGCTCCGTGCCGCAGTACAGGCAGGCTTTCAGGGGTTTGGAATCCGTCCCGGCACGTACTCCGGACAGCTGGTGCGCGACACAGTAATTCCGAACCGTATCGCGGCTGATTCCCATCTGTGCCGCAATCGCCCGGTAGCCCAGATTCCTGCCTCGCAGCGCCTGAATCTGCTTGCCCTGCTTATAGGTTACAGACACTGCCAGCCCTCCTTTACTTTTCCCACGGAAACCACGGTTTTCCGAAGTGTCCGTAGGCGGATGTTTCCGTGTAGTCGACCGCTCGCAGGTCGAGCGTTGAAATGATCCCCGCAGGGGTCAGGTCGTACTGCCGCCGCGCCATACGCGCCAGCTGTATCTCCGGCACCGAGGCAGTACCGAAGCAGTTCACGTTCACGGACACAGGCTCCTTCATCCCAATGGCATACGCCAGTTGAATCTCGCAGCGCCGGGCGTAACCGTAGCAGCCGGAGTACACCTCGGTCTGGTCAAGAATGGGCTGCACCTGCTTGTCCACCACCTGCGGCTTCTCGCGGCTGTTGGCGTTCAGGAAATAGCATCCTGCATAATCTCCGGGTGCGAATTGCCTTAAGCCAATTCGCACCTACACTCGGCAAATTTTCAATTTGCTCTCGTTAGTCAGGGCTAAAGTCCTTCCCTCCGAGGTCATCTTGGGCGGTGCTGGCAGTGACGGCCTCGCGCCGGTCGGATTCCGGCACCAGCGTCAGCTTGCCATGGGGTTTCGTGACGTACTGGCCGAGGATGGAGCGGAACTGCTCCTTGCCCATGAGCTTCTCCATCTCGCCAATACCGATCAGGGTTTTCTTGTAGATGTCCTTATAACCGGCGGCGGTCGCCGCCTGAACCACATCGGCTTCGTCCGTGTACTTGCGGATGCTGCGGCCTTCGACCACCTTGAAGCCGGGCCACGCCTTTCCGTGGTTGACGGCCTCGTCCTGTGCGAAGGCGTACACGTCCGCCGCCCACTTGGACAGCTCGTCCGCTTTGCCAAAACAGCCGTCCACATACTCGGAAGCGTCGATGTGCTGTTCCACCAGCAGCACAGGGCTCTGGCATTCCCGCTTCGCGTCCTCGATTTCACCGATGACGAAGGACACATACTCATCTACCGCTTCCAGCAGCTCGTCCTTGTAGTATTCGGACGTAGGCCGGGTGGTGCGCTGCTTTAAGTGCTTGCGAATCAGGTGCTCGGCCAGCGCATGCCCCGCCGTGCCCTCGGCGGCGTATGCATCGCAGTTGCCGATCAGCTCGGAAAGAACGCGCTGCTGTTCGCAGCTGAGGATGTTTCGGTGGGGATGGTACCAGTCCGCTACCTTGACACATCCGCCGTTTCCGCGCTGTGTTTCCAGAGGATAATCGACCGTGAGCGCCGTAATATCCGAGCGGATGGTACGTCGGGTCACGCCCAGTTCCAGCGCGAGACGGCCCATGGATTCCTGCCTCCGCGCTGTCATGATGCGCATGATTTCAGCGCGGCGCTCGTTTGCCGTCACGGTCGATCACCTCTTTTCCTTGGCTCTGGCTGAAGCCTAACAGCCAAATAGGAAGGGTAATTTCCTATTTGAGAATTTTTCTCAAAGAAAATAAGACCGCTCATGTCCGCGCTCCTGTTCCCGGAGCCGGGGCATGGAGCGGCACAGGCGGTACTGCCGTGTTCCAAAATGCAAAAAGACCGGGCAATGGGTACCAAAGCAAAAAAGAAAACCGCCGAATGCATGCTTTGAACAAAGCAGTCATCCGGCGGTGGTACTCCGTTGCCTCGGCGTCCGTTACTCGGTCTGGTTGCAAAAATGCGTGTCCATCAAGGAAATCAGGCTTTACCGGGAGTGCAACCCGTAAGCCACGCGGCGGCTGTTATGACCAGATGAACCGTCATAGCAAGAGAATCGCCTCCCTCGCTCGGATTCAGTCCCGCTTCCATGCGACGCTATACAGTTTTCCTGAGCGCGTGCGCCGGATTTCCACCGGCAGTTTGCAGCCTTTACAGTACGCGATCAGGTGGGTAGAGAACCCCCAACGCAAAGGAAAAACAGCGTTTCCTTGCATCGGGGGCAACGTATAATCTTGCTCATAGAAACTCCTTTCCGGCCAGCCTGCGGCGAATCACTCCACCAGCTCGGCGAGCCACCCAGCCGTAGGCCGGGCCAGTAGTCTTGCATTTTGATAGGCCATCTCCAGCGTCAGGCAGGTATGGCCGATGTAGTAGCCCTCCATGATCGACAGTGCCATGGCGAGATCGGGTCTTTCCATGTTCGTCAGATGGATGGGCAGCAGGTATTGCACGCGGCTTTGAAAAATCTGCGGAACCGCAAGGCTCCAATCGGTCATGGCCTTTCGGCGAGCCAATTCCACTGCTGTTTCCAGCAGCAGTGGCAGATTCCACGCGCTGCGTATGGATTCCGGGAGCCGCGCCACGTTTTCCTCATCTTCAAGGATGTGGCTGGCGTTGACGCGGATTTCCCATTCCGGGTCGTAGTACGTCATCCACTGCCGCAGGGAGTAGGTGGGCCGCGACGGCAGCAACGGAACGTATTTGAACCATGGCGAGTCCTCGGTCGTAAAGCCTTTGAAGCACCATTTTCTCAGCGAATCTAAACGTTTGTTGCGGCTGAAGCACATATAGATAGATTTGTAATCCTTGGTGTTCAGCCCGGTATGAAAACAGGCGAATTCTTGATTGAGGTAGAAAATCTGGCCAGCCTGCCCTTCCGGGGCGCAGCTGTAATCAATGGCTTGCTTGCGAAAGACCTGATTGATGTAACGTTCGAGGATAGGCGTTTCTGTATTCTGTGTTTCATACGACGGCTGCCTGAACCGCCATGGCTCCGGCGCAGCCAGCTGGGATAATTCATAAAGCTGCTCGTACCACGGGATATAGGCAAACTGGAACAGGTCGTATGTACATATTTGCATTATTCTGTCATGCATTCGTTTTTATCCTTCCATTTCAAAATAGCAACCATAAGATCTGCTTCGATTAGTTCTCGAATATCTCGATTCAATCGACCACAATTGTAGGGATGTACAGAACTGGCCGCATAGTTGATATAGCCTGCATAATGGTTCAGTATTTGCTGCATTGCATACGGATCTCCCTGCTGTGCATTGGTAATCATTTCATAGGTCAGCATCGTCCATAACATCTTCCTTCTCCAATATTATTTTTAAAGCAATGTATGCGCGTGACTTTAGATTTCGCACGGTGCGTTCTGTTACAGATAAATATTGTGCAATATACTTGTCTGTATAACCTCCCCAATATTTTAGAACAACCACTGTCTTTTCTTTCTCTTTAAGCTGCTTAACGGCTGTAAATAAGGCAAAACAGTGGAAAATCGCCTGAACATTACCGCATGTAATGATGTACTTTTCAGCAAAAGCTTCCTTGTCCGTGGGATATATAGAAAGTTGGTCATCTGCTACAAGATATTCGTGCTCTGAACGCTTCGCCTCCCTTTTCCAATAACGTCTGGCACAATTCTTAATGACGGTTTTACAGTAGCTGTCAAACATCATTACGGCTTCCTGCCGGGCTGAAGGGGGAAATCTCAACAGTTTCACCCCTTCTCTATTCGGTTTTTAGAGAGGGTTATTGCTGTGGCTCCCTCTTCACCTTTATAAAACCCAGCGGGAGCCCAAAAGCGGAAAGAAACCAGCCTGTTTGAAAAAACTAAAATAAAAAAATCCCGCGAAAATACTCACGGGATGAAAAGGATAACGAGATGCGCGTTCGATGTGCTTCCATTGTCCTTCCATATGGGCTTCGTCGAAAAACGCAATTCTTGTAAGTGGTTCATTTACTTTTTCTACTTTGAAGCAAGGGGAATCAAACGACGATTTCTGTTGCTATACTTCCTTGCAGACACAATACAACGCGTAGCTCAAGAACCCGGCACAGGTGGCGAAGGCCTCGCCGGTCTCGCATTCACCCGTGTCCTCGTTCACACTTTCGCAGGCCACGCCGTTATCCATGACCGTGCGGCGCAGATGCCGCAGTGCGCTTTCCCTGTGGCCGCTGAGCAGGCTGTTGCAGATGGACAAAATCCACGGGTGGGGCGCGTGCTTGCAGCCGATTTCCGCGATGGCATGCCCGGCAAAGGACAGCGGATAGCTTTCGTCTCGAATCATGGCAACCGTATTTTTCCAGATAGGATCGTCTTCACCGCAAAAGCCGTAGAACGGCAGCAGCTGCAGGCTGCCCGGCGGCTCGTCGTAGATATCATAATGGCCGTTCAAATCCACCGACCAGGCAAAAAACGGCCTGCCATCCTGCTCCTTGACGCAGTGCGCATACACAGCCTGCCGGGTGCGCTGGGCGGCCTGCTCCAGCTCGGGCCGCTCCAGCAGCGTGGCCAACGCGCGCATCGCACAGCAAACCAGCGCGTTGTCATAGGTCAGGTAGACATAGTTGTGCATATCATCCGTTGGCTGCAGAAAGGTTTCATACAGCGGAATAACCGGGTGCCTTTTGGCTTCCAGTCTGTTAAAAACGCTTTGAAGCCCCGCCTGTACAAAGCCCTGCTTTGCAAAGGCAAGGTTGCCTGTCTGCTCCACATAGCGATTCAGGGCGATCACCGGCGCGCAGAGCTCATCCAACTCGAAGCCCGGCTCCAGCATGGTGCCGTCGATATAGCGGCTGTGCACGCCGAAATTGCGCGCCTGCCGGGTAAACACATAGGTCAGGATTTCGCGCGCATAGGCTGCGTCCACCGTCAGAATGGCCGGGAAGGCCCACAG
>ERZ773192.4015-NODE-4015-length-10296-cov-4.451616_pt1 | contig 10296 bp, 10 predicted proteins | sample MGYA00581010_ERZ773192 | MGnify/ENA primary metagenome ERZ773192 (study PRJEB29015, sample SAMEA2737741) | human gut metagenome | biome: human gut; feature: human-associated habitat; material: faeces | place: China | collected 2012 ...
GAATTGCTCTGCGGCGGGGTTCACTTATGTGCAAAAACAGCCGAAAAGCCCTATTCTAAGCGGTTCTCGGCGTTTTTCGGGCATAGAAAAATCCACCGTAATTCTATCAAAATTACGGTGGACTTATGGCGGAGTGGGAGGGATTCGAACCCTCGGACGGCTTTTGACCGTCACACGATTTCCAGTCGTGCTCGTTATGACCGCTTCGATACCACTCCATGATATCAGCTGGCCGTGTCATACCCCGGACAGCCTTAATATCATACACAAAAGGCGCCCGTTTGTCAAGGGTTACTTTTGAATTTCTTCAAATAATGCGCGAAGCTCTGTGTCTGTCAGCGGCCGGTACTGGCCGGACTTCAGATCGCCGAGTGTGAGCGGGCCCTCCTGTATGCGTCGCAGGCGTGTGACAGTCAGCTCTGCGCGTTCGCAGAGCCTGCGGATCTGCCGGTTACGGCCCTCATGGATCGTGATGCGGAAAAGCGCGGCCGTGCCAGCTTCGTGCAGAAGCTGCACAGCAGCGGGAGAAGTCTTGCGGCCATCAATTTCGATGGGCTGTGATAGAGCCTGCTCCTTCCCTGCTATGTATCCGCTGACCCAGACGAGATAGGTCTTGTCAATGCTCTTTTTCGGGTGCATGAGGGCGTTTGCAAGTGCGCCGTCGTTCGTCATAAGCAGAAGGCCCTCGGAGTTATAATCCAGACGCCCGACAGGATACACGCGCTCCGGCACGTCCGCGACAAGCTCTGCAACGGAGCGCCTGCCCTTTTCATCGTACATGGTGGTCACGAAGCCGCGCGGCTTGCACAGCATGAGATAAACCGGCTGCGGTTCCTGTCGCGTTCTGACGCGCACGCCGTCCAGCTCGATCACGTCCTCCCCCGCGTCGGCCTGCTCGCCGATGCGTGCGGTGTTGCCGTTGACGCGGACGCGGCCTGCTGCAATCAGCTCCTCTGCCTTGCGGCGGGAGAGGCCTGCGCAGCGTGCCAGAATTTTTTGCAGTCGTTCTTCCATACGATCCTCCTGTTCTGCGGATAGACGGGCGTGTCGCGCCCAAGAACGGCAAAGCCGTAGTCCAGAAGCGCAGTGTGGTCGCGCCAGTCGTCCGGGTCCGAGATAGTGACGGCGATGAGCATCCTGCCGTCACGCTCGGCAGCGCTGACGAGAATGCGGCCCGCATGGCGGGTATAACCGGTCTTGACACCGATACAGCCGTCATAGCGCCAAAGCAGCTTGTTGTGATTGGTAAGCGTCCGGCCCGCGCAGACCGCAGTTTTGGTCGAGACGACCGCGCGGAGCTGTGCGTTTTGCAGCGCTGCCTGCGCAAGGTGGGCCAGATCGAGCGCAGTGGAATAATTTTCGCCGCTGTCCAGCCCGTGCGGGTTGGCAAAGTGCGTCTGCGTCAGGCCCAGCGCACGGGCGCGCAGATTCATCTGGCGGACAAACGCTGCTTCGCTGCCGGAAACGGAGATTGCCAGCGTCAGGGCGGCATCATTGCCGGAATGGAGCATCATGCCGTAGAGCAGATCGCGGCGCGTCAGCGTCTCATCCTTTTTCAGGTACATACTGGAGCCTTCCAGCCCTACGGCGGCGTCCGGCACGGTCACAGTTCTGTCCAGTTCTCCCGCTTCGCAGACGAGAAGACCGGTCATGATCTTTGTCGTGCTGGCGATCAGCGCGCGCTGCTCGCCGTTTTTCATGTAAAGGCACTCCCCTGTCGTCCCGTCGAGCAGTGCGGCGCTTTTGGCCGACACCTGCGGAGGCGGCGCGAGCTGTGCGGCGCTGGATATACCCGCCGCACCAAGGAAAAAGGCGGCGGCGCAGAGTGCCGCCGCCGCTTGCCGGATCGTTTTTTGACCGCTGCGTTTCATTCTGCATCACCCTGCCGGGAGTTTGTGCAGAATACGCGGGTTTTATGCTTCTTCCGCTGCCTTTTCGGCCTCTTTTGCGGCTTTCTTTTCCGCAAAATATGCCTCGCCCTTTTCCAGCAGATCGGGCAGCAGCTCGATCAGGCGGTCGACCGACGTGGAGGCTGGCTCCGCGACCGGGAGCATACGCACGTTCTCGCCGCGGATCACAAGAAATGCGACCGGCGTGATCTTGATTCCCGCGCCTGCTCCGCCGCCGAAGGAATTATCGCGGTTCGCGGGCATATTTTTCGTTGCGAAATCGCTGCCGCCCCCGCCATAGCCGATGGAAACCTTGGTCACGGGGATGATCGTCACGCCGCCGGGCGTGGTGATGGGACTGCCGACGACCGTGTTGACGTCGACCATGTCCTTGATCTTGCTCATGGAATTGGTCATCATATCAGACAGAGGATGTTCCATACTTTACACCGCCTTTTTTCGTTCGTTCAGAATTTTCAGGAACCGGATGCCAGCGCGCAGCGCAAGGGCCAGCGACCGACCGATGGTGATCGTGGTCACAAGATGCGCGTCGACCTGTGTGTTGCTTATAGTATAATCGAGCGCAGGCCGAATGTCACGCTTTTTTATGACGAAAAGCCGCTCTAAAGACGGCGTGATCGCGCCGATGGCGGCCCATGCCCGGCCATAGCCCATAGCGGCCTTTGCCGGATCGTCGCTGCCGCCGATACGGACATACAGCGTCAGTTCGTTCACGCAGAGCTTGCGGCGCAGATCGCCGAGCGTATCAAGCGCAATATCCAGCAGCTGCAAAATTTCGTCCACGCCGCCGGAAAGGATCGGATTTGGCTTTTTTTCCTGCGAAGCGGCTTTTTCCGGTGCCTTTTCCGGTTTCTTTTGCTGTTTTTGCTGTTTCTTTTTCTTTTTTGGCTTCTGCGGCAAAAGCTGAAGGCGGATGGGGCCAAGCTTCGCCGCAAGAAATACGCCCTCCGCATTATAGCGCGCATCAACGCCGACGGGAATGCAGCCGATCAGCACAAGGGCAGCAAAAATCGCAAGAAGCGTCATCCACCATGTCCAAGTCATAGCGGGATCTCCTGCTGCATAGGCGCTGATGCATCCGGCTGCGTGGACTCCTCCTGCTTCTGCTCCAGTGGCTCGACCTGCGAGGGATCGACGTGCAGGTCGACCTTTTCAATCTCCGGAAGCTCGGCCAGCGATTCCAGGCCGAACACGCGCAGGAAGTCCGGCGTCGTCTCATAGACGATGGGGCGGCCCGGCACGTTCAGCCGTCCGCATTCGCGGATGAGCTTTTTTGTCACAAGGGCACTGACGCAGTAGGCGCTGTCAACGCCGCGGATCTGTTCGACAAGCGCCTTTGTCGCGGGCTGGTAATACGCGATGACCGTCAGCGTTTCCAGCTGCGACGGCGAAAGCTTCGGCGGCTTGCGCGTTTCAAGTGTTTTGGTCACATATTCCGCCATTTCCGGCGACGAGCACATCTGATAGGCGTTTTCCAGCCGCACAATGCGGATGCCGCTGCGGTTGAAGCTCAGCTCGTCCATCAGCGTCTTGCACGCTTCGTGGATTTCTGCTTCATCGTGTTCGAGCGTCTGGCTCAGGCGTTTGGCGTCCACCGGCTCTCCGGCGGCAAACAAAACGGCCATCAATGCCCGCTGTAAATCATTCTGCTCCAAGATTAGCCTCCTGATCAGGAAATGTCCGTCTGCACGTCGGCATCCGGCGCTTTTAGAAAGGTAACCGCCATATCGCCGCGTTCATCCTCTCCGATGGAAACGGAGCGAAGGCGGCACAGCTCCAGCACGGCGAGGAACGTCGCCACGATCTCCGACCGGCTGCGGCTGCCCTTGAACAGGGACAAAAAGCGCATGACACCGTGGGCGATCAGGCGGCTGATGACCTGCCTGGCCTTCTGCGTGACCGGATACGGCTCCGTGCCGACGATCCCGGCAAAATTGGATACCGGCGGTGGCAGGCGGCGCTCCGTCCGATCCTGCATGGCGGCGAGTGCGGCGGTCAGGTCAGACTTGTCGTGCCGGTAGCGGTAGGTTCTGTCCGGCTGGTACGGCTCCGGCCCCTTGGTGAACAGGCCGAGGCCAAGCTCATTGCGCACGGCCAGCTGCTTTGCAGCCTTCTGGATCTGCTGATACGCGTCCTGCCGCTGTCGCTTCTGGAGGGATTCGACGAGCTTGTCCATCTCGCTCTGCGCCTCCTCCTGCTCCGCCTTGGACAGGAGCATCCGCGTTTTGATATACATGAGATAGGACGCCATGGCGATAAACTCGCTGGCAATTTCCATATCCATGCGCTTCATTTCGTCCAGATACGCCAGATACTGCTCCAGAATAGCGGAGATCTGGATATCCTGTATTTCAATTTTATTCTTGCTCAGCAGCAGCAGGATCACGTCCAGCGGGCCGTCGAAGTCCTCGAGCGTCTCGCCCTTCGCGTGCACGACGCTGCCGAGATGGTATCGCGGTTCATCCATGCAGATATAACTCCAAAAAATAAGTTCAGCGCAGCGCAAGCAGCAGCCGCACCGGCCATGTGCCGATGGCTTCCAGCCCATTCAGCAGCCCGTCACGCAAGAATTCCAGCGGCACATCGAGTACGCCGGTCAGGAGCAGGAGCATCAGAAGCGCCATGCCATAGCGCTCATAGCGCATGAGCCAGAGATAGGCCTTGTCGGACAGGCAGGAAAAGAGCACCTTCGACCCATCGAGCGGCGGGATGGGAAAGACGTTGAACACGGCAAGGCCCGCCGAAATGATCTCGACATAGTAGAAAAAGAGTGCGAAGACATAGACGGCTGTCGAGCCGGAGAAGTAGTACCAGTAGGCAAGCACACCGTAGAGCAGCACAGCCAGATAGGCCAGCAGAACGTTGGACAGCGGGCCTGCTGCAGCGGTGAGCGCCATGTCGCGCTTGGGATGCTTGAAATACCGCATATCGACCGGGACGGGCTTCGCCCAGCCGAAGCGGAACAGCGCCATCATAAGCAGACCGCCGATATCAATATGCCGCAGCGGGTTGAGTGTCAGCCGTCCTGCACGCTTTGCCGTCGGGTCGCCGAGCCAATAGGCCACGAGTCCGTGGCACGTCTCATGAAACGTGATGCACAGCAGCGACGCGGCGACGAGCACCGCCGTCTGCCATACGCCGTCAAACTGGAGCTGCTTCAGCCATGCTACAAATCCGTCCAAATCAAATCTCCTGTCTGTCGATCATGGGTTCACACCAGCTCGATCTGCTTTGCAGCGGTGAGCGGCGTGTTTTTCTCTGCGTCCAACTGGAACACGCGGACAAAGCCGGTCTTCGTACCTCGCAGAACGACGGAAATACGCGTATCCAGACTTTGCACGGGTACGTATTGGACATCGACCATCCGCCCGTCCGCGTCATAAAGCGCGATCAGGTGCAGGCCGGTGAACTCCGGGTCATAACTGACGTTCACGCCCTCGTCTGAGACGGAAACCTCCGGCGCGGGACGAGAAACAGCGAACGAACAGCTGCCGATCGCCGTATAGGCGATTCTGAAATAAACGCGCTGCCCCTTTTCCAGCGTGAGAGAAACGCCGCTGTCGGGCCGGGAGGCGCTGAAATGGCGATACAGCTCCCACACGGCGTTTTCGCCCAATTTGTACAGCCAGCCGCTTTCACCGGCTGCATGGAATACATAGCTTCCGGCAGCAGGCGCGGTGAAGCTGAAAAAGCGCTCATAACCGGTGAACGCAGCGTTGAAGCGAACCGGACTACAAAGCCCGATCTCCTGTGCCCGCGTGACCTCGACCGTATACGAAGCCTCAGCCTGAACGCAGAACAGAGCGGTTTCTCCTGCTTCCAGATAGAAGCCGCGCTGGAGCATCGTGCCCTCTCTTCCGGCTTTGGGCAATACGTCGGTCGTATCGTATAGCGCGCCCGTTTCGGCTCCCTGAACCGTCAGGGTGTAAACGCCGTCGGACGGGGCCGTGAATTCCCAGACAGACGCATCTGCGCCTCCGTTCTGCGGCGCATCCGTCAAAATGCGAGCCGCCGTAGGAGCCGGGCAGTCGTTCCACGCGCCATAGGTCGTATCGTCTTCAGATACGATAAATGTGCGGAAGGAATAGTCTGCTCCCGCATCGGCCTTAAACGACAGGCAGAGCTGTCTGGACTTGACGCTGTCAAAATTCGCAGAAAATGAAACGCGTTCCGTCTGTTCCTGTCCCGCTTTGCGGTACTCGATGCCAAATTCTGCGCTTCCTTCTGCGGCAGCACATTCCAGAACGACTGCGCAGCGATTGCTGCCGCGGAACGTCGTTCCAGTGGAAACGAACGGCTTGTCCGCATTGACCTGAAGCGTACTGAGCTTCACGGTTTTGCTGCCGTATTCATATATGGCTTCGCCATAGATCGTATACTGGCCGGGCAGAAGCTCCGCGCTCCAGCTTGCAACACGGCAGGGCGCATTCTCTGTAGATTCTCCATACGCCATGCGCATAGCCTCGCCGCGCCAGAGGTCGATCCGCAGATTATCGGAGCTTCGGATCGCATAAACAACCGGCGTCACCGTAATGGAAGGCGTGCAGGTCGTGAAATTGGAAATATAAAAGCTGAATTGCTCCCCTGCTGCCAGCGTGTTCTGTCCGTAAGCAATCGCCGAGCAGATGCCGGTATTGTCATCGGCAGCCAATGTATACACCCTATGGTACAGCAGCTTCTGGCTTCCCGCATCAAGCGTCACGCACGCAAGCGACGGGTCGACCGGCCGCAGCACCACAAGGGTCCGAACAGCCGTTGTCATGCCCTCGTACCGGACGGATTCCGGCTGCTGATAGCCCTGATACGCCAGCACCCAGTCGTCATACAGAACCGAGTCGTATTTTTCGTAGACGGACCACGTCAGCTCCGTCCCGGCAGGATACAGGGAATCGACGCCGCCGAAGCGCAGCGTGCCATAGCCGCCCGTTCTTCCATCGAACTCGGGAATGGATACGGACACGGACGCGTTCGAGGCGTCCGGCGCGGCAGCGCTGACGGTAAAGGAAATGGAACGCGTGTTGTTCAGAAGATAGGCTTCCGATATGCCGCTGGCCGTTACGCGGATCGTGGCTTCATAGCTGCCGGCAGCAAGGGAATTACAGGTTTCCGAAAGCTTGACATAGGCATTGGCCGGGAATCTGCTGACGGAGCGCTGGCTGGTTTTTTCCCAGACGGTCTGGCCGTTCTGCGTGATCGTTGTGACGATTTGCAGACTTGCGCTGCTCAGGTTCACTGCGCTGTTGTTCAGCGCGATCCCGCCGATTTTGAAGGATTGGTTGGCAGGGATCGTATCAATGCCAAGCTCCAGATCATCAAACGTGGAAGCGCGGACGTACAGATCCTGAACGGAAAAATCCGCCGAGGTGTTTTTGTTGTGGGTACCGGAGGCGTCCTGCTCCAGCTCTGCGCGGTAGGGTTCCAGAACGGTAAAGCTTTCGAGCCGCCACGGGAACGTCGAGGGATAGTCCAGCTCCCAGCTGTCGGCGCCGAAGCCGTCGAACATCCCGTCCATCATCATGACGCGCAGCCGGTTCGGCGCCTGGCGGCGCAGTGCGCCGTCGTATTTATCGGAATCAGAATCGGAAATGAAAATGGCGGGATAGGCTTCCTTGCTGTAGGGGCTGGCGGACGTGTCGTGCAGATAGCCCCAGAGCGTGATAGCGTGGCCGCCGATGCGGAACGAGGAGAGATAGTTGCCGATGGAAATGCCGACGGCGCAGTCGCGCTCCAGCGCGTCAAGCACCGGCCGCAGATTGTCGATGTGGTTGGAAATTTCATAGGTCTGGTACAGACTGTCGGCGGGATACTCGGAAAGATACTTTCCGGATTCGCCCGGCGCGCGCAGCTGCGCCCAGCCGTCATTGCCCTGCATGGCGTAATAGCCGTTGAAGAACCAGTCCAGCCCGTATGTATACGAGCCGCCCGCGTCTGTAAACGCTGAAATGAACGACTCAAACAGATCGTCCTCTGTCCGGAAGCCCGCTTCGCTCCCCCAGCCGCTGAACCGGAGCATATTGGACGAAGCGGCAGCCCAGCAGAGGTTGGCGTCCGAGGCGATCTCCCCTTCCGCAACATCCGTGAATTCCTTTTCCGCGTCAATGAAGTCCACGTTGGTGAGGCTGAAATAGCGGTCCTCCAGCGCACTGGCCGTCAGCTCTGTCTGCACCTGCTCCAGCGTCGATTCTGTCAGGCCGGTCAGGAAAATTTCCCGCGTATCGTCGATGGAAAACGTGGTCTTGTAAAAACCGGTGCAGGTGGGCGCGCCGCCGCTCATCACGGCGGCATCCGGCTCGGAGAAGCCGACGGGCGTGACGGTCATCAGCAGCCGTCCGTTATAATAGATCGAATAAGAGGCGATTTTTGCAGAGCGGACGGAATTCGCAAGCCCGTCCGGATTCAGGACGCCGCTCCGCGTAAGGGTATTTCCGTCTGTGTCCTCCATGCGGGTCGTAAAGCCCGGCTCCGGGTCGAGCCGCAGCACAGCCAGCGTCTCCTGCGCGGCAAATACCTGTGTGCAGAGCAGGACCAGCAGCGCAGCCAGCAGCGCAGCCAGCAGCAGACTGCGTACAAAACGCCGATTCATAAGCAACTCCTCAATTTCTTTATTTCTTTCTAAATAATAGTATTATATCACCGGAAGCCCGTGACCGCAAGAGTAGAAATCAGGCCGTGCGCTGTGCCGTTTCAGGCAAAAACCCGTCTGTGCACAGATTGACTTTGCTGCGCCTGTCTGGTATTCTTATGGTGTATTTATGCTGCGGCGCAGGAGGTCAAGCTATGTCTGCTTACACCAAGCAAGCCATTAAAAATTCATTTTTGAAGCTGCTTAATGACCGGCCGCTCAATCAGGTCACGGTCAAGGCAATCGTGGAGGACTGCGGCATCAACCGCAACACGTTTTATTATCATTTTACCGACATTCCCTCGCTTGCGACGGAGATCATCACCGAACGGGCTGACCAGATCATCCGGCAGTACGCCAACCCGGATTCGCCGGAGGCGTGTTTGAATGCCGCCGTGCAGTTCATGACGGAAAACCGGCGCGCGGTCATGCATATGTACCGTTCGATCAGCCACGATACCGTCGCGTTTTATCTCATGCAGATCTGCCGCCACACGGTCGAGGCCTACGCGGCGGCAGCCTATGGCGATCTGCCGCTCAGCAAAGAGGACCGGGAGATCCTGATCCGCTTCTGGCAGTGCGAATGCTATGGGCAGATCGTTGAGTGGCTGTCCAACGATATGAAGTACGACATTCAGGCGCAGTTCAGCAGGCTCTGCACACTTTACCGCGGCGGATTTGAGGCAATGGCGCGGCAGGACGCCGATACAGGCATTCCGTGCTGATTGCCCGTTCCTCTTTTTCCCCGCATCTGCTATGATATCATGTAATACATCATGCTTTCACGGAGGTTCCTGATATGCGTTCCGGCTTTATTCTTTCCTGTGAGTCTACCATTGATCTCCCCTATTCCTACTGCGAACAGCGTGACATTCCCGTTTTGTTCTATTCCTATCAGGTCGACGGCGTCAGCTATGAGGACGACATGGGGCGTGATCCGGAGGTGCTGCCGCAGTTTTACGGCTTTCTGGACGCCGGAAAGCTGCCGAGCACAGCGCAGCTGAACGAATTTCAGTACGAGACGTTTTTTGACGCACTTTTGCAGCAGGGCGACGTGCTGCATATCGCGTTCGGCTCCGGTATGACGGCGTCCGTGCAGAATGCGATGCTTGCAGCGGAGACGCTGCGGGAGAAATACCCGGAGCGGAAGCTGACCGTGATCGATTCGCTCTGCTCGTCCTCCGGCTACGGTCTGCTGGTCGACGGCGCAGCCAATCTGCGCGACGAAGGAAGATCCATGGATGAGATCGCGGACTGGGTACTCGAAAAGCGTCAGAAGGTCCACCACCAGTTTTATTCCACGGAGCTGAAATTCTACCGCCGCAGCGGGCGTATGTCCGGCGCTGCCGCAGCGATCGGCACGGTGCTCGGCATCTGCCCCATCATGCGTCTGGACGACAAGGGCCGCATCATTGCCTATGACAAGGTCCGCGGCAAGAAAAACGCCGTCGCGCGCACCGTCGAGACGATGAAGCGCCACGCCGAAAACGGAGAGAATTACACAGGCAAGGCGTTTATCTGCCACTCCAACTGCCTTGCGGATGCCGAGGCGACGAAGGCCGCCGTCGAAGCCGCGTTTCCGCATCTGAACGGCGAGGTGCGCATCTGCGATATCGGCACGATTGTCGCGTCGCATTCCGGCCCCGGCACCGTCGCGGTATTCTTCTTTGGAGACGACCGTGCACCGGAGGGTTCGGCTGTTTAAGCTTTTTCTAAATATTGACCCGGCTTTCCTCGCAGGAAAGCCGGGTCAGCTTTTATCCC
>ERZ773192.4018-NODE-4018-length-10284-cov-2.794213_pt1 | contig 10284 bp, 9 predicted proteins | sample MGYA00581010_ERZ773192 | MGnify/ENA primary metagenome ERZ773192 (study PRJEB29015, sample SAMEA2737741) | human gut metagenome | biome: human gut; feature: human-associated habitat; material: faeces | place: China | collected 2012 ...
CGCGGATGGCTTGCACTGCCCCGGCGGCATCGTACTGTCCCCAGCCCTCGTTAAAAGGACACCAGATGGCAATGGAGGGGAAGAATTTCAGGTAATCAATCATATCGGCCAGCTCTTCTTCCCATTCGTCACGGGCATTTTCATCCTCTCTTGCAAAAAGATGGTAAGCCTGATCCGAGATGTGGCGTGCCAGAGAAGGGCATACCGTGGGCAGATAGTTGATAAACGGCATCCGGTACTGACCGCCGCCGTTAATCATATCCTGGCAGACGATCATGCCAAGGCGGTCACAGTGGTAATACCACCTTGCAGATTCTACCTTCAAGTGCTTACGCATCATATTGAAGCCCAGTTTTTTCATGGTCGTGATATCATAAAGCAATGCTTCATCGGAGGGGGCCGTCATTAATCCATCCGACCAGTAGCCCTGATCTAAGACCCCCATGAGGAAACAGGGCTTGTGATTGAGACAGAAGACCGGTTTATCCTCCGATAATTCAATGGTATAGGTGCGCAGGGCAAAGTAAGTTTTCACCTCATCCCTGCCTAAGGTTACCGTTACCGGGTAAAGCGCCGGAGCTTCCGGAGTCCATGGGAAGAACAGTTCATCCGGAATGGAAATCGTAAAATCATAGGACTGGGACTGCGCATGATGTCTGTGTACATCGGCAAGATTACTCTTCGGAGTCAGGGACTGCCGGAACAATACCTGTTTTGCATCCGGTGTCATGACACAGATGCGCAGCATCGGAAGTGCATCACACAGAGCCGTATCGACCTCGATAAATACCTCCTGCCGGTCAAAGTCCGGTTCTATGGTAATATGTTCAATATGGGTGGCAGGGATCCATTCCATCCAGACGGTCTGCCAGATGCCGCTCTGTGCCGTATAAAAGATGCCTCCACGCTTTAAAATCTGTTTGCCGCGGCTCTGGAAGCCTGCATCACTGGGGTCGCTGACACGTACCGTCAGCTCATTTTCTCCTTTTTCCAGAAAATCCGTGATGTCGCAGTCGATGGGAAGATATCCGCCGCGGTGGGACGTTACTTTGTTTCCGTTGAGAAAAATATCGGCTTCGTAGTCGATCGCACCGAAATGCAGGATCAGACGGCTGTCATTAAAGAGATCCATCTCGTCAACCGGGAGCAGACGGCGGTACCAGAGGTATTCCTCCGGCTGCAGCTTTCGTTCCACACCTGACAGGATCGCTTCTGGAGAAAAAGGGACGAGAATCTGCCCGTCGTAGCTGTCGGGGAAGCCCTTTTTGGGCTGGATAGCATAGTCCCATAAGCCGTTCAGGTTAATATAGGATGGGCGCTCAAACTGGGGGCGCGGGTATTCTGTAAGTACCTTATCCTTTGAAAGCGCCTCTCCAAAGGGAGTTGTAAGACGCTCTAGGGGGTCTTCGTTATGCGGCTTAATGATGCTTCGCAGCGCATCCTTGAAATCCATAGTATCCATCCTTTCCTTATTGCAAATGGTTAATTTGGTAATGATTCAGATTTGGCCTCATTTATGGTACAATGGGCTTTGGAGAAAGGAATATTACCTGTTTCTCCAATGGATATAGTATAGCACAGAATAAAGAAGAGCAACAAAGGAAAGAGGAAATTCATTGAAAAACGAAGAAGATCAGATATTGAGGAAGCATTTTACCGATCTGGCACGGAAAGCGGACCAGAGTCATATAGCAACGTTCACCGGGTTCTTAAGTCTGCCGGAGCAGTCCGTCTTTTATTCCATGGACTTTTCGTATGTACCGTACTGCGTTTTCGGAGGTCAGGAGGGGTGTGAGCGGGCAGTGATCCGGTTTGGTGAGGAATGGGAGTTCCCGATCTGCTGTATCAAAATGGCACCGTTAATGAATAAGTTTGCAGATGCGCTGACGCACCGGGATTTTTTGGGGGCACTCATGAACCTTGGGATTGAACGGAGTACGCTGGGAGATATTTATATTGAGGACAAGACGGGGTATCTGTTCTGCCTGAAAAGCATGGCAGAATATATTACCGAAAATCTTACACGGATCCGGCATACAAGTGTGCAGTGTACGGTCTGCGAAGAGCCGCCGGTCTTTTTGCAGAAGGAACCGGAGGAAAAGCTCATCCAGATCAGCTCCGTACGGACCGATGCGCTGATTGCGGGGGTGTATCATCTTTCACGGACAGAAAGTAATGAGCTGTTCCGGGAGCAGAAGGTATTTATCAACGGAAGACTGTGTGAGAATAACAGCCGGGCGCTGAAGGAGGGGGATCAGATTACCGTCCGCGGCTATGGGAAGTTTGCCTATGAGGGCGAAAAAGGGTTAAGCAGGAAAGGAAAAGTGAATGTGAGGGTTCTGGTATGGTGATGCTGCAACAGATGATCGTGATGTTTCTGATGATGGCGGTCGGATATTTATGTTATCGAAAGCAGATTCTCACGGAAGAGGTGAGCAAAAAGGTTTCGGCGATTGTAGTGAATGTGGCCAATCCCTGTATGATTTTAAGCAGTGCACTGACGGATCAGCAGATGCAGGGAAAGGAGCTGGTACAGACGCTTGCAATCGTGGTCATGATGTATGTCTTTTTACTTGTTATGGCACAGCTTCTTCCGAGGATCCTGTGCATACAGAAGGAGAGTCGTGGAGCCTATGCAGCGATGACGGTTTTTGCAAACATTGGCTTTATGGGATTCCCGGTACTGGCTGCGATGTACGGCAATGGAGCGCTTTTGTATGGAGCGGTCTTTCAGATTCCATTTAATATTCTGATTTATACCTATGGAGTGGCGGTGCTGACAAGAAAGCCGGGTGCCTGTGCGAAGACAGAGGTGGATGTGAAAGCAGAGGTAGATGTGAAAGCAGAGCCGAATGGAAAGACAGGGGAACGGCAGGATGCGCAAGGCATAACAGCGGCTGTGAAGGGGATGTCTGAAAATATAGAAAATGGCAGTGAACAACAGGGAAAGCTGCAGGGAACAGTAGAAATCGTGAAGAAGATCTTCAATATCGGAGTGATTGCCTGTATCGCAGCAATGCTGCTTTACTTTCTGCAGACTCCTGTTCCTTCCTTTTTACAGGCATACATTACGAATCTGGGGAATCTCACCGCTCCGTTAAGTATGATGATTATCGGAGCATCCCTTGCACAAATGCCGTTAAAGGAGCTGTTTCTGGATAAGAAGCTGTTACTGTTTTCGCTGGTGAAGCTGCTGCTTCTTCCGGCTGTCTGGATGATCATGGTGAATCGTGTGGCAGAGCAGGAAATTTTGCGGGGGGTGTGCCTTGTGATGATGGCGACTCCGGCAGGAAGCATGACTGCAATGCTTGCTCAGCAGTATGGCGGAGATTATGAAACTGCTTCCCGTGGTGTGGCGCTTACCACGGTGCTTTCTGTGATCACCATGCCGCTTCTGGCTGCGGTATTTCTGTGAATGGAATGAGATCGCAGATCGCTGTCATTGTAATATGATAAAGAAGCTGCCTGGAAAGAATGAGAGCCGGTACCCAAATTGTGGATCACAAATGTAACAGAAATAGTCCTTATCATACATTGATCTGGCATAAGGACAAGAGCTCCCGGCATATTTTGTATAAAAAATATACCGGGATTTCTTATGAGCAAATACATAGAAAAATGGAAACAGACAGGAAAAAATCTGACGGATGGTCTGCATGTGCATTGGAAGGAAGAGTGGAAAAGACAAGATGGGGAGAAGCGTCCGGATTATCAGAAAAGAGTCTGCATGCTGCTTTTGCGGAATACGGCATTTCTGCTTGTCGCCGCCGCACTTCTGCGTGGAGCGGTGGTGTTCTGGGGAGACAGCGTGCATGCAAGCAACACGGTTGGAAACCGTGAGCTGCCGATTTACTGTGTAAAAACAGATGAAGCGGGTGGAAAGAAGATTGCACTCACCTTTGATGCAGCATGGGGAAACGAGGATACGAAGAAAATTCTCGAAATCCTCAAAAAGAATAATGTGAAAGTGACCTTTTTTATGACAGGCGGCTGGGTAGAGAGCTATCCGGAGGATGTCAGAGCCATCCTTGCGGATGGGCATGATCTGGGAAACCACAGCGAAAACCATAAGAATATGAGTCAGATTTCCGATGCGGAAAAGAAAGAAGAGCTGATGAAGGTTCATGAAAAGGTCCGGGAACTGACCGGGTATGAAATGTTCCTGTTCCGCCCGCCGTATGGTGACTATGATAATGCGGTAATCAAGGTCGCTAGAGAGTGTGGATATTACCCGATTCAATGGGATGTGGATTCTCTGGACTGGAAGGATTATGGCGTGGATTCGATTGTTAAGACGGTCACAGGGCATAAGCATCTGGGGAGCGGATCGATCATCCTGTGCCATAATGGGGCAAAGTATACGGCGGAGGCACTGGATACATTGATTCAGAATCTGAAGGATCAGGGTTATCAATTTGTACCGCTGTCGGAGCTGATTTACCGGGACCATTATCATCTGGATCATGAGGGAAGACAGATTAAGGATTAGGGAAGAGGATAAGAATAGAAATTTGAAATGCATATGACAATGTAAAATAAATTTTTTTGCAAAATTGAAGATTGCAGGTTTAAAACTTCTATGCTAAAATTTGGTAAAGCATAGAAGTTTTCTATTTACAGAATATGTATTGAAATTGATTCTGTAACTAAGAGGGTCCTAGCCCTTGTCTCTGATATTCTCACAGATCAGAAAATCCATGCTTTGATTCCAACGAATTAAATTGAACAGGCAGAGGATTTTTGTGCCCATAGAAGAATTCTCTGTGAAAAGGAGGTTGTTTATGGGAAAATTCGATTATTGTATGAAAGAATATCTGCAGAATAAGGAGTACTTTGCAGATCTGTTTAATGGATGCTGCTTTGATGGGCAGACTGTGATTCGAGCAGAGGATCTGACGGAGGCGTCGGAAACATATACAGTAGCACGGACAGAGGAAGAGGAAGACAATGCAGAGCATGTACAGCTCCAGATTTTGGATGGAGCGCAGGGAAAGACTATCGAGGTAGAGAGTGCGAGTCCTTTCCGGAGAGCAGGGAGAAATAAGAAGACACAGCTTCTGAGGGATGTGAAAATGAAACTAAGGACCGGTGCAACCTTGCAGGTATTAGCGGTAGAAAATCAGAGTTACATAGACTATAGCATGCCGGTTCGATGTATGGATTATGATGTGGCAGAGTATAATCGGCAGTTAAGGGAAAAGAAGCAGCAATTTCAAGCATTACGGAAGCAAATGAAAGAGTCCGGTAAATATGCGATGACGTTTATTACCTATGCAGAGAAGTTATCCGGAATTTTTAAGACGGATCGCTTGCAGCCGGTGTACACGATCTGTCTTTATACTGGAACAGAACCGTGGGATGGACCAAGACAATTATCGGATATGATGGAATTTGGTGAGAATGAGTTGCTTCAAAAATGTTTTGCAGATTATTCTCTGCGTCTGTTTTGTGTGAATGAGCAAAGTGACTTTGAAGAGTTTCATACAGAACTTAGAGAATTGTTTCGGGCAATGAGCTATAGAAAAGATAAAGAAAAGTTTCTGAGTTTAGCAAAAGATGAAAGATATGCCCATTTATCAGAAGAAACATGGGATGCAATAAGGATTATGACAGGACGGGAATATCTTAAGAACAGTCATAAAGCAACATATAAAATCATGAACGAAAGCGGAGAGGAGCGATATGATATGTGTCAGGCCTTACAGGAATTAAGAGAGGATTTTATTAATGAAGGAAAAAGAGAAGGAAAAAGAGAAGGAAGGCAGGAGGGGAGGAGAGCGCAGCAGTGTTATACAATCGAAATGATGTTGAATAAAAATTACGACCTGGCAGAAATCTGTTCCATAGCCGGCTGTGATCCGGCTCTTGTAGAGAAGGTCAGGGAGAAAAAGGAAGGAAAAGGTGGCAATTGAGGTATTGAGTTGGGGGAGGCTGAGTGAACAATTGAGAGCTGAGTGAAAAATTTCTGCAGGGGGTTAATCTTTTATAACCCAAAACCGATATAAACTACAAGAAACCGTTAAATATGAGATTGTGACCAGGGCGAACAGACATCAGGGAAGCACAGGGAGGTGTACACAATGGCAATTGAACCACTAAGCAGTGCCATGACTTATCAGGCACAGAATACACAGCAGGCAAGACCTGTACATAAAACCGCAGAAAACACGGACGTTTCAACTACGGTAGAACAGACAGTTAATTTTGATCCGACGACAGCGAAGATCAAGGAAGTTGATGAGAAGAACGGACAGGGAACCGAGACGAACAATCAGGGAACCCCGGAACAACAGACACCGACGAATGAACAGATTAAAAAGGCTGTCGAGCAGTTAAACAAGAACATGTCCCATTCCGAAGCAGTATTCGGAATTCATGAGGCAACGAACCGTGTTACGATCAAGATTGTAGATAAGGATACCCATAAAGTAATTAAAGAGCTTCCGCCGGAGAAGACCCTTGACATGATTGCCAAGGTATGGGAACTGGCAGGAATCCTCGTAGACGAGAAGAGATAACAGGCAGGAGGAATCAAATATGGCAATGCGTATGACCGGAATGTATTCCGGAATGGATACCGAAAGTATCATCCAGGAGCTCGTTTCTGCCAAGAGAACGAAGGTCGATGATGTTAAAAAGAAGCAGACCAAGCTGGAGTGGAAGCAGGATGCCTGGAAGGATTTAAATACGAAGCTTAAGAACCTTCAGAGCAAGTACATCAGTAATATGCGCTTTGCTTCTTCTTATATGAAGAAGACAACCGCAGTGTCGAACAGCAGTGCTGTCAGCGTGATTACAGGTGAGAATGCGGTGAACGGTGTACAGTCCCTGGAGGTGAAGCAGCTTGCAAAGACCGGTTATTTAACCGGTGCACAGATGAAGGCATCCGGCAGCGGAAGCCTTACCGCACTGTCCAAGTTAAGTGATCTTGCCGGCAGCGATGGCATCGGGAATGGCGGACAGATCAGCATTAAGGCAGGAGATAAGGATCTCACCCTAGATGTGACGGCAGATACCACAATTTCAGATGTATTGACGAAGCTTAAGGAAGCAGGACTCAATGCAAACTTCGATGAGAAGCAGCAGCGGCTCTTTATCAGTGCCAAGACCTCCGGTGCGTCCAATGACTTCAGCATTACAGCAGCAGGAAACAACGGACAGGCAGCGTTAAAGGCACTGGGGATTCAGCTTAATCCGGACGGAGATCCGACAGCAGAGGGGTATGCGAAGAAGATCGACGGACAGGATGCCAAGATCGAGTTAAACGGTGCAACATTTACCAACAATACCAATGTATTTGAAATTAACGGACTGACCTTTACTGCACTCAGCGAGACCAAGGCAGGGGAAGCAGTTACCATTACCACACAGGATGATACCGATGGAATCTATGATATGATCAAGGGCTTCCTCAAGGAGTACAATTCCATCATGAATGAGATGGATAAGCTCTACAATGCGGCTTCTGCATCCAAGTATGAACCTCTTACCGATGATGAAAAGGATGCCATGTCTGATACAGAGGTAGAGAAGTATGAGAAGAAAATCAAAGATTCCCTGCTTCGCAGGGATTCTACACTTTCCACTATCCGCAGCAAGCTTACCTCTGTAATGAGCAGTGGAACAACGGTAGATGGCAAGCAGATGCACTTAAGTGATTTCGGAATTGATACACTGAGCTATTTTACGGCAGCAGAGAATGAGAAGAATGCTTATCACATCGATGGAGATCCGGATGATGAGAATACCTCCGGCAATGCCGATAAGCTGAAATCCATGATCGCTTCCGATCCGGATACCGTCGTATCCTTCTTCAGCAGCTTACATAAGGAACTGTATTCTACGATGGATGGTCTTTCCAAGGCAGTAGAGGGCTACCGCAGCTATGGCAGCTTCTATGATGACAAGAAGATGAAGTCCGACTATTCAGACTACACCACGAAGATTGCCGAAATGGAAAAGAAGCTGAATGCTTACGAAGATAAGTGGTACAGCAAGTTTAGTAAGATGGAAACCGCTCTTGCAAAGATGCAGTCCAATGCAAGTGCGATCACAGGATTACTGGGAGGTTCATGATATGGCAATACCGGCAGCGTATGCACAGTATAATAACAGTAAGGTTCTGACGGCATCGCCGGCAGAGCTGACACTGATGCTCTATGAGGGCGCCATTAAGTTCTGTAACATTGCGATTATGGCAATTGAAAAGAAGGATATTGAGAAGAGCCATATTAATATTGTGAAGGTAGAGAACATCATTAACTACCTGCAGAGTACACTGGATACCAAATATCCGGTTTCCGAGGATTATGACCGGATCTATTCCTACTTGCAGCAGCGTCTGGCGCAGGCGAATATCCGGAAGGATCCGGAAATTCTCGAAGAGGTATGCGAACATCTTCGTTCCGTGAGAGATACCTGGAAGGAAGTAATGGCGAAGAATCAACATAAAGGAGCTGAATAATGGACAATTACTTATCTGTGTTAGAGGACAGCCTGAAGAAGAAATTACAGATTCTGGACGAACTCACGGACTACACGACGCAGCAGCAGGAGCTGCTTAAGGTAGAAGAGCTGGATTATGAGGCTTTTGACCGTCTGGTAGACCAGAAGGACCCGCTCATTCAGAGGATTATGGAGTTGGATCAGGGATTTGAGACTGTTTATGACCGGATTAAGGAACAGCTTCTTGGCAATAAGGAGCAGTATGCTGCACAGATCAGAGCCCTGCAGTCCCTTATCGGAGAGCTCACGGATAAGAGTGTGAAGCTGCAGACCATGGAGCAGCGGAATAAGTCTGCTGTAGAGCAGCAGTTTCGTAAGTCCCGTGAGAAGATCCGCCAAGGACGCCAGAACAAACAGGCGGCGCTGAATTATTATAAGAACATGAATAATTCCAATTATGTGCCACCACAGTTTCTGGATGACAAGAAATAACTATTAACAGTTAATAAATATACGAAAAACAGTAAATAAAAATTTGCCCAAAAATTTTTCAAAACAGGGTTAAGTATTTCGGATACACTCCGATATATAATACAAATAAAACAAAACAAATTGCAAAGACAAACAGTTTTGTTTTAGAAACCGCAGAGCATCTTTCGAAGGCGTACGATTTCAAAAGAAATCTGCACAATAAATAAAACAATCACTGCAGGGAAGCAGTGAACAATTTCAAGGAGGAATGAATTATGGTAGTACAACACAATCTTACAGCAATGAACTCTAACAGAATGTTAGGCGTAACCACAAAGACACAGGCTAAGTCAACTGAGAAGTTATCTTCTGGTTACAAGATCAACAGAGCAGCAGATGATGCAGCAGGTCTTTCCATCAGCGAGAAGATGAGAAAGCAGATCAGAGGTTTGACACAGGCTTCTCTGAACGCACAGGATGGTATTAGTGCGGTACAGACTGCTGAAGGTGCTTTGACTGAAGTACATGATATGCTTCAGAGAATGAACGAACTGGCAGTTAAGGCTTCTAACGGAACTATGTCTAAGGATGATAGAGAATATGTTCAGAACGAAGTTGATCAGTTAGTGACTGAGATTGATCGTGTCGCAGAAACCACAAAATTTAATGAAACTTATTTACTTAAAGGTGATGATACAAAAGCTCCAGTTACTGAAGGCGTATTTAAAAAGTTTGATGTATCTACACTTAATAGCGTGATCAGTGATACATCTAAGATCAGCGAAAGCAATGATTTTGATTCAATAACTGGTAAGTTCACGCTTAAGTTCACTTCGGGACTTGCTATAGGTGGCACATGGAATGGAAAAAGAATTGTTGATCAAAATGCCGGAGCTGATGAAATAACACTGGACGATGCTAAAACTGCTGAATTAGCAGCGTTACAGGGTGCTATTGATGGCTCAAAGCAGGTCACCGGTACAGCAAAAAATGATGGTACAGCATTCGATATGACATCGACTGGAACTATGAAACAAACATACACTTATGCAGCGGCAATTGATGTAAGTCTGCATGTAGGAGCTGATTCTACTGCAAATAATAGAATTAATCTTAGCATTGATTCTATGAGTGCATCCGGTCTCCATGTTACCGGATTAAAGGTAAATGGTAGTGATGCATCCAATGCTACTGCAGCAATCAATACCATTGCAGATGCTATCCAGAAAGTATCTACCCAGCGTTCCGCACTTGGTGCTGTTCAGAACCGTCTGGAGCACACCATCAACAACCTGGATAACGTTGTAGAGAACACCACCAGCGCAGAAAGCCAGATCCGTGATACCGATATGGCTACTGAGATGGTTA
>ERZ773192.4019-NODE-4019-length-10282-cov-5.286497_pt1 | contig 10282 bp, 10 predicted proteins | sample MGYA00581010_ERZ773192 | MGnify/ENA primary metagenome ERZ773192 (study PRJEB29015, sample SAMEA2737741) | human gut metagenome | biome: human gut; feature: human-associated habitat; material: faeces | place: China | collected 2012 ...
TTCTAAGAGACTTCCCAACCGCTTGATTAAGAAGTCTTTTAGAGCATACAACACCTGCCGCCAGTTTGTATTTCTTGTACTGACGGACTGCAAAGTGCTCCGGTTTCTTCTGTTCCAGTTCCTCAAAAAGCTCATCCACAGGATTTTTAAACTCTTCGTCATCCTCGCGGGCTTCGCTGGCGTTGATGAACTCCAGCAGCGTGGAGAAGTTCTGCTCCTCCTCCGGGGCTTCATACCAGATGTAACCAATCAATGCACAGTAGAGCAGCCGTTCTGCTTTGACCCAGAAATCCTCGCCGGATTTTTCGCCATCCCCCTTTGTGTTGGCGATAATGGTATTGACCAGTTTCAGAATATCCTTTTCGCTACGGATGTAATGGAACGGATTGTATCGCATGGATTTTTTGAAGTTGATGGTGTTCAGGACTTTGATCTTATACCCGGCATCCGAGAGCATCTTTCCGCACTCGACAATAATTGTGCCTTTGGGATCGGTCAGGACATAGCTGACCTTTGGGGGCATCTGCATCAAGTTGGGCTTGACGTAAAATCGGGTCTTACCGCTGCCGCTGCCGCCGATCACAATGACGTTTTTATTGCGAGCGTACTTCGGATGCTTTGGTCTACCACTCATCATCAGCCGTTCGGTCTGTGTGAGGATGACGTTGTTCTCGAATACCGGGTCAATAAAAGGTTCGATGTCCTTCTGGTTGCCCCATCGGGCAGAGCCATATTCTTCGCCTTGCCGATACTTCTTCGCGTTCTTCCCTTTGAAGTAGATCACTACTTTCAGCGCAGCTGCGCTGACCAGCCCCACCATCAGGTCGAACGGGTGAAAACTGGGTAAGACACTTTTGTAGGCCAGGCCAAAGTTCATAAAAAGAACCATCAGCCTGTCCACCACGGAATCGCCATTGCAATGGCGGTAGAGCCATGCGGCTTTCTCCACCATGTAAAAGGCGATGATGTAGGGAAAATTCAGCAGGATCAGCTTTTTCATATCCGCTGACTGCACCATCCTGCTGAACTCTGCAGCCAGTTTTTTGCCCCATGCCGTCCCGCCCGTCTGGTTGGACGGTGCTTTGCGCGGCAGGCGGGCAGGTTTTTTCAGATTCTTCATCGTATCGGTTCCTGCTCCCTCTTCTTTTCTTTCTTGAGCTGACGGTGATTGGAAAGTTCCTCTTTCACCTTTTCCAGCTTCTGACGCACCGATTCACGCTTCTGCTTTTTCAGCGTTTCACTGGTGTACTCCTTAAAGGCGGCGGTCATAACATCTACGTCCTTGGCCTTGAAAAAGACCAGATATTCGCTTTTTCCCTCCTGTTCCACCTTTTTCAGACTGTAATCAATGCCATACTTCCGGGCCACCCGATCAAACGACTTGATATTATTGTCCGTAACCACGATGTTCGTGATCTGCGCGCCGCTCTTTTGCAGGCTCTTGATGCTCTGCCGACCTGTTTTCTTACATTGGCTTTTTTCTCCTTTTCTCTGCTGCTTTTTCTTGTCCATTTCTGCCAGCAACTTTATCAGGGCTGCTTTCAAAATCTGTGCCGTGATTTTTCCTCCTTTGATGCACAGCGAAATGGTTTTCTCGTTGACTTCTTCCTGCACGGCTGTTCACCTCCCATCTATCGCCGCTGCATCAGGGGCGGACTGCCCCAGTCGCAGGCGGTGCGGTATCGCCCAGCACCGAGCGGAACTTCTTACGGCACTGGTGCAGCAGATAGCCGCACTCCCATTTGTGGCGGCAATGCTTGCAGGGATGGCCGCTGTCCGTTCCCGGACGCTGGCGCATCATGCGTTCAAACGGATTATCGGTAAAATTCATAGGATTAACCTCCCTGTTCAGCCAGCGGCAGCACACCGCGCCGCTTCAACGTATGGTAAAGGAACTTCCGGCCTTTCTGCGTCCATGCCGTGTGCAGCTTTTCCACCTCGGAACCATCGCTGCGCTGGAGCCGGAACGTCAGGCTGGACGTATAGCCCTTCCCGTGGTGTTCCGAATACAGCACCCACTGGCCGTTGGCCCGGTACTGGATGCCGTGCAGATGCAGCAGCCGATTGAACACCTTGGCTCCGCAGCCGTACTCTTTGGCAATCTGCGTGGTCGTCACCAGCGAATCGGAATCGCTCAACTGTGCTTCATAGCTGCTTCGACGCGGCGGCTTCTTATGCAGCAGGCCGAGCAGCGCATCCCAGTCAAACGGCTGCGGATGGTACGCCGCACCGACTGCCGTATGGTGCAGTTTGCAGAGCTTCTTTGCCATGTCCTGCGTAATGCGGTAGTCTTTCACATACCGCTGGACCGTGCGCCCGCCTTCATCCTGCAGCCGGACACGGGGCATATACTCGTAGTCGCAGCCCTCGATGAATCCATACTGGCACATACGCGGAAACCACTTGCGGAAATCGCTGCGAATGTGCATCTGGTCATACAGATCACGCGCCCACAGCGTAGAGGGCAGCGTGTCCATACTCATGAATACGATGTTCATGGGGTTGTCCTCCTAGTTCTTATCTACTCTGCCGTTCCACCCAAATTCATGCCGAACCTGTGCGGAATAATAGCTGTCCACGGTTACAGGTGCATTGTAGAGTGTTGCCAGCAGGTATTGCTTGATGTTCCGGATCTGAGTGCTGTTTTCTTTTAAGCACTCCAATATGTACTGGATATGCGAGGAATCCAGCTTCATCAGGCGGCTTTTCACTACCTCTTTCGGCTTTTCCTCGCCACAGATGCGCAGGAACTTCTTTCTGCTGGTGACGGTTTCCACCAGCAGTTCCAGAATCTCATGCAGGACCGCTTTATCTGCCGGATAGCCCTGTTCCAGAATTTCCAGTTCAAGCGCGTCCTTGAAATAGCGGCGGTACTGTTCTTCTTCCTGCAATTCAGCCGGATAGATAAGATCAGTTTCACTATTATCCGTCTTATTTATCTTCTCAGTATTACTTCCGTTTGATTTTGGAACTCCCGGAAGTTCGTTTTTCAAACTGCCGGAAGTATGGTTTTCATACTTCCAGTAGTTCGATTGTGAAAGCCCCGCATAAAGGTCTTTCACATACAGCAGATTGGGTTTGCCAAGTCCTTGTCTGCGCCGCTCGATAAGCTGAAACTCCTGTTCCAGTTCATCCAGCAGTTTGACCGCCTTTTGTCTGGCACAATGAATGGAGTCCATGACTTCCTCTATCGTGCAGATAATGTAGGCGTTGCCGTGCTTGTCCTGCCAGCCGTTCTTAATGGAAAGGCTCATACGATCCAGTAGCACAGCATACAGCAGCTTAGCGTCCCCGGACATCTTCTGGAATGGATCAGCCTTGACCAGTGCCTTCGGCACACGGTAAAAGCTGTATCGGTCTGCTTCCAGACCTTTGAAATACGGGTACTCCATGTAAATTCATCACCCCCTGTCGGATTGGATTTGCACTATTGGAAATAACAGTACATTCCTGCGGTGGAACACGTTTCCTTGCTCCACCGCAGTGTATCTGCTGTTATTTGAACTTTGCCATTCTGCCCCAGCCCGTTCCTGCCCCATATTTCAGCGGCGTTTTCTCTGGCAAGACGCGCAGGATGCACATTCAGTGCCAGAAGTATCTCTCTGGGATGGCTTATTCAGTTGTCAAAGAACTTTTGTGAGGGCTTGTTGTATAACCCTTACACCTATAGCATTCTGAAAGGGGTGTTTGGCAACCACTTTTTCAAATTTTCTCAAAAAAAAAAAAATTGCCGCAGGGATTTTTAAGTCCCCACGGCAGTTTTTCTATATTATGTATAAGTGCAACGGATGCGGTGAAGCCCCTTTTTGATTCCCTTTGTCACATATTGATGTGACACTCCCATCTCAGCAGCAATTTCCCGGTGCGTCATTCCCTCAATATAGTGGCGACAAATCATTTCCCACTGGTGCTTTTTCAGCAGTTCGCTTGCCTTTCTCAAAAATTCTTTATTCAACACAAAATCCATAACATTTATACGCGGATCTTCCATTTCATTGTTATACTCCGAATTCACATCCGCCGCATACGAAAAAGTTTCACTTTCCCGTGCTTCAAGATTACGCACAAGTCGATCCTCTCCCTCCAGCACAAGACGAATATGCCATTCCATATCCTCAAAATGGTTATGTGGAATTGTCTGATGCTCATTTCCCTGCGATTCATAGTAGTAGTGTGTACAGTTATGAAGTGCAAACACCGTATATCTTTCGTGTGCATGGTAGGAAACATATCCATTTTTATAGACGACTACTTCCGCATGGTTCTCCATCTGTTTTCGGAGAATCACTTCTATACCATCTTCCAATATCTTCTTCAAACCCGGCACTCGCTTAAATTCACTTGCAACAGGAACCATCTTCTTCAGTTCTTTCAAAGTAATAAAATTCATTTTAACCACCTTCCTGCCTTTCGGCAACAGGTGAGTCTTCTATGAAAGAACAGCAGAAATGACCTCAGACCCACCCGTTTTTTTTTTGAACGGGGAGCCTAAGCTCCATTCGATTAAAATTATGCCTATACCTATAGCATTCTAAATAAGGGTTTTGGCAACCACTTTTTTCAAAAAACTTTCAAATAAAAAAGCCGAAACAGGATGAACTACTTGCAGGCGCACTACTGCGCTGCATTCGCTCATTCTGTTCCGGCCTATATCACATATTGCTACGGTATCGCTCTAACAAACAGATATTATATTGTAGACCCAAAAGAACGTCTGATGGAGCTGGTCGGCTAACCAGGTGCCGCCTAAGATTCCACCTCTGCGCTTTCAGTGTCCGATGAAGCACTCTGCTTCAGGCTTCTTTCCGTTGGTTCTCTGCTGTGAAAAATTCGATACTCTTCACGGGAAGGCCGTGAATGCACTCCACCAGAGATTCAGCAGAAATATAATCTTCACAGCCACCACGCTTGATCTGAAGCATATTCTTTCCATCAACGACACTGCGATTCCCGATCCGCAGCCCCTTTGGGGTGCGGATTTCATGTTCTCCGTTGCTCATCTTCTCACGGCCTCCTTTGTGTTGGTTTAGGTTTCTTTTTTTCTTCTATTCAATTTCACCTTTTGAACTTCCGCTCTTTTTTCACCTTTTTCGGCTTGCATATTTACGATTTTTACGGTATAATAATCCAAAAGATGATAGAATATAGCATATATTATAAGCAAGTCGTGCCGCCGTGTCAAGAGGAAAATGTGAAAATTCGTTGCATCTTTCAGATTGAATATTTACAAATTCCGTTGCACATTGTTACAGCACGATAACTACGCCATAGAAAGGTTGCAAACATGAAATTTGGAGAGAAAGTTCGCGATCTACGAAAGAAACATTCTTTAACACAGGACGAATTGGCACAATGTCTGGGTATCAACAAACGAACGATCATCGGATGGGAGCGTGATGGCCGCTACCCTCGCAGTATTGAAATGCTTGAAAAGATGGCCGATATATTCCATGTACCTCTGACCTATTTACAGCCGGATCAGTCTTTATTTATCGAACGTGCCGCCGAAGCCTACGGAAAAAAGGGCAAAATAGAAGCCCAGCATCTCGCATTTGAGCTTACTGAGCTATTTGCCAGCGGAGAGTTGACCCCGCAGGATATGGACGGCATCATGTATGAAATGCACAAAGCCTATTTTAAGTACCGAGAACAAAAACGAGAAAAGGAACGAATAATGAACCTGTGAACCACTGTTCTATTCACTATGCCATCCCCGGAAGGAGATCACATTATGGATTCTGCATTTATTCACCAAGCTGCTAACGAACTTGTCCAAAATGCTGGAACTCGCAACATCAAACAGATTGCGCGCAGTTGCAGTCTGGACATCAGTGAAACATCTCGCATTAAAGATATGTTGGGTTTACTTTCGCTCTATTTTGATAAGCCACTGATCCTTATCAATCGCCAGCTGGACAAACAGACGAAGCAGATGGTGTGCGGCTATGCGCTGGGGCATTATCTGGAGCATCAGCTGCTTATGGACTTGCATACCCTGGACAAGTTTCTGACCATTAAGGACAAGCACATCCTTCTTTACGAGCATAACGCTTTCACATCCCACCTGATGCTGGACAGTGATGAAGTCTATCAGATGACGAAACGTGGACTGGACGCTGCGCAGATTTCTGCAGCGAAACGGATTCACCTCAATCTGGTGCTGGTGAAGCTGCTGGAGCTGCATCATCTTGGATACGATCTACGGCACTACCACGCCCAGCACCATGCGTTTATCAAGCAGTTCAATCTTCCAGCACATTTTCAGTTTGATGTTGCCGCCGGATGAACTTATGTTCTTATAACCCTAAAACCCGTAATGAACGGCACGTTATGCCTGTCCATCACGGGTTTTTCGTGTTATTTCAGTTTTGCGAGGATTTCATCGGCACTCATGCCTTCGGCAAGCAGCTTTTTCAGAACGGACTCTGCTTCTGTCTTTTTTGCTTCTTCTGCAGCTTTGGCATCTGCCTTCGCCTTCTTTGCTTCCAGCTTGACAATTTCCTTGTCGATAGCTTTCAGCGATGCTTTCTTCTCTTTCAGGTCAGCTTTCAAAGAATCAATATTGGCAGCGATAGATGCGATCTCGGCAGAGAGTACTTCCTTTGCGGACTGCTTTTCTACAATCTGTGTTGCAAAATCGGCAGTCACCATCTTTGGCTTATTCTTGCTACCTTTTGTTCTGGGCATAATAAAAACCTCCAGAAAATTATAGTATTTTTAGTATAGCACTCTATCTCATTTATTTCAATCACCGCAAATTTCTGTTTCGTATTATATTACTATCATATCAGTACGATCATTAAAGCTTTCTATGATTTTAGCTATTGATTTTGAAACTTCTTTTTCAACATAGTTCATTGGCTTTTTAACTTCAACAGATTTTGCAAATGCTACAATTTCATATCGAATGCCTTCACCATCAAGTTGATAAAAGAATCTTTGATTGTCTTCGGCATTTTCATAACGAACCTCAAAATAATCTGTTTTCCACCAAGGTGCTGGAACATAGATATAGCCTTTCGTTCCCGTAACAATCAACTCACCCTCAGATTTTGCAGCTTTTGCTACTTTGATTGAAGCTACTGCATCACCATAGGTAAAATCAATTTTTGTAAAGGCATCCATATTGGCAGCTTCATCCAAAAATTTCGTAGTTATTACTTTTTTCCTGTACTCCGTTCCAAGTATTTGAAAAACGGGCAACAATGCTGCAGGAGCCCAGCCGCACATACTATTCCATTTCTGGGTTAAATCTGTTCCAGCAATTGAAATACCATCTCGCAGACTAGTGCAAACAGCATCAACCGATACAACCTTACCAATTTTTCCAGTCTTAGCTAGAAGGACTAAGCGTTCGTATGCCGTTGAGTATGCCGTCTTAATAGCATCCATAAGAACCAGCCCATGTTCTTCAGCAATCGAATATAGTTCTTCACAATCCGCTTCTTTTAAAGCAATTGGTGATTCACACAAAACATGCTTTCCCTCCAAAAGAGCTTTTTTTGTATCAATATAATGTTTCTCTGGTTTGGAAACAATATACACGGCATCCACTTTTTCAAGAAGTTCATCATAGTTTTCGGTATAGAACATCCCATCAAACTCAGGTTCTTCACTCTTCTGAGATGCACATACACCAATTACATCAACGCCGTTTACATATTTAGACTCTGCTACAAACTTTGTTCTGAAAGCAGCCTTTCCAACAATTCCCATACGAAGTTTACATTGTTCACTCCGTACTTCAGAACTAGAGATTCCCTCCGTTCTCGGAAGATACACCACCTTACAATATTCATTCAGATAATCAAATTTTCCAGCCCAATCAGAACCCACCGTGAAAATATCCACATCGTACCTACGAATATCATCAATTTTTTGACCCTCATATTCTTCCACGATGATCTTATCCGCAAGTCCTGTGGCACGTACAGCCTCAATACGCTCCATCAAGGACTGCTGTACATTGATTTTTCCACGGGTTTTATCAAAATCATCCGCTGTAACGCCAACGATCAAATAATCTCCCAGTGCTTTTGCACGTTCCAGCAGCTTGATGTGACCATAGTGAAGCAAGTCATACGTTCCGTATGTAATTACTTTTACCATTTCTTGCTTCCTCTCACCTTTTACAAAAGTCCACGCTTCTGTAAATCCTTAAAAGCGTTCACAAGCGTAGTGTTATCTTCTTTTGTCAATGCACCAATATGGCCTACACGGAAGATGGTTTCTTTCATTTCTCCACCATTGGGGCAAATCCAAATACCATACTCATCTTTGAGTGTCATAAAAACATCATAGGCCGACACATTCAGCGGATGCAACGGTGTAACCGCATTGGACATCGACTCTGAAACGATTTCAAGGGGGAGCCCCTTAATCTTAGCTCTAAAATCTTGAGCAAGTTCCGCAATTTTCTTTGTTTCGCTCTCAACACCGCCAGCGGCTTCTATTTCTTTCAGACGAGCATTGATCTGGCGTAAAGTACCAACTGCTGGTGTAAAGGGTGTTTGTCCCCGCTCGCCATTTTTAAGAGCAGACTTCAGATTTAGATACATACACTTCACATCGCGGGCCTCTACACGTTTGACCGCTTCATCGTCGGCCCGAGCAACAAGTTTGCCCACGCAGCGGCCATCGCCGTGTCGCAGAATCCCGGCAAGGCGTATAACCCCCTGCTGATCTACGGCAACTCCGGCCTCGGCAAGACGCACCTTCTGCTCGCCATCGGCCAGACCATCCGCCACAACAATCCGTCGGCGAAGATCGCCTACGTCAAGGGCGAGGAGTTCGTCAATCAGATGGTCAAATCCATCGGCACCGGCACGGCCGAAAACTTCCGCCAGAAATACCGCAACGCGGATCTGCTGCTCATGGACGATATCCAGTTCATCGCGGGCAAGGACAGCACGCAGGAGGAATTTTTCCACACCTTCAACTGTCTGTATGAGGCCGGCAAGCAGATCGTCGTGACCTCCGACCGGCCGCCGAAGGAGATGAAGCGCCTCGACGACCGGTTGTGCACCCGGCTCGAGGGCGGTCTGCTCGCGGACGTTCAGCCGCCGGATCTCGAGACGCGCACGGCCATCATCCGCACGAAGGCCGCGCAGTTCGGTATGATTCTCTCCGAGGACGTCGTCCAGTACATTGCGGAAAACATCACCTCGAACGTCCGTCAGCTCGAGGGCGTCGTCAAGCGCCTGACCGCTTACCGCGACATTCTCGACGATACGATCACGGTCGATTCCGTCAAGCGCGCCATCCGGGACGTCATCCGCACCGGCACCTATATCCCCACGCCGGATGTCATTATTGAAGAGTCCGCGCGCTCGTTCCAGCTCACCGGCGCCGACCTGCGCGGGCAGAGCCGCAGCAAAAAGACCGCCATGGCCCGCCAGATCGCCATGTACCTCATGCGCAACCTCACGAACCTCCCGCTCAAGGAGATCGGCGAGGAATTCGGCGGCCGCAACCACGCCACCGTGCTCAGCTCCATCCGCAAGGTCGAGGAGCTGCTCAAGTCCGACCCCGAGATCGCCGCCACCGTGCGCGACATTACGAGCAACATCAACTCGAAAAACTGATTTCCACATTCGGCTGTTATTCTAACGTGGAAAGCGTGTGGAAAGCGGTGGATTCTGAAAATGTCAATTTTCGTCAGTTTTTAAGTTACCAACCTTTCCACAATCTTTTCAACACGGTTTTTCCCGCTGACACAAGGCATTCGGCGGGTTTTCCACCAAACGAACACCCCTACTACTACTACTACTAAATTTATGCTTTCTATCTTTCGGATAGACACAGCAATTCTGATCAAGGAGGCCGACCATGAAATTTTCCTGTGACAAATACGTTCTGCAGCAGGCTGCCGCATCCGCAGCCCGCGCCGCAGCCGCCAAAAGCCCGATCCCCACGCTCGAAGGCCTGCTCATTGAGGCCGGCGCGAGCGTGCGTATCACCGGCTATGACCTGAAGAAAGCCATTTATACCACCATCGACGCCGACATTCCCGAGCCCGGCAGCGTGCTCATCGGTGCGCGCCTGTTCTGCGAGATGCTGCGCCGCATGCCGGACGGCATCGTCACCGTCGAGGCGGAAAACGGAACCGTGTCCGTCAAATGCGGCAAGGCGGCGTTCAACCTCGTCGGCCTGAGCGCGGACGATTATCCGGATCTGCCGACTGTCGAGGCGGAAAACGGCGTGTCGCTGCCGCAGGACCTGCTCAAAAAGATGATCAACGAGTGCTCCTTCGCCGTGAGCACGAACGAGAGCCGCCCGGTCT
>ERZ773192.4020-NODE-4020-length-10281-cov-8.501076_pt1 | contig 10281 bp, 4 predicted proteins | sample MGYA00581010_ERZ773192 | MGnify/ENA primary metagenome ERZ773192 (study PRJEB29015, sample SAMEA2737741) | human gut metagenome | biome: human gut; feature: human-associated habitat; material: faeces | place: China | collected 2012 ...
TGCGACCTCCGGGTTATGAGCCCGACGAGCTACCAACTGCTCTACTCCGCGATATGAAATGAGGGGCAATGCCCCAAGTGCTTATATAGGATACCACATTTGATTCCGTTTGTCAAGCACTTTTTTGCGGCGCGGCAAGCTGCCGCAGAGGGGGCGGCCCCTGCGGCAGGCCCTGCGGCGATCAGAGATAGGCCTTCATGGCCTCCGTGGCCTTTTCGGGGTCCTCGGAGACGACGACGGTGAAGGACATGTTGTTCGCGGCGCCAAACTTATCGCACCACAGGACGAAGTCCTCGACCTCGGCGACGCCGGCCTCCTCGACGAGCTTATAGAAGCTGTCGATGAAGATGTGGCTGATGTCGAAATTGCCCGCATGCAGGCCGCTGATGAAGCCCTTCAGGAACGTCAGCGTACCCATGGAATACTCCTGATAGTCGATCAGGCGAACGCGGATATCAATATCGTAACGGAGCTTGGTGCCCTTTTCGATGCAGACCATGCTGCCGGTTTCGTTCTTTACGGCCTCGTTGATGTCGGTGACGAGCTGCTTGGTCTTGCCGGAACCCTTCAGCCCCATGATCAGTTTGACCATCGGATGATCCTCCTTTGTTCTTCCGGCCGCGCCGGTTATGAGAAGGCCCCGGCACCTTCCGGTACACCTTCCCTGATATCTATTTTACCAAGTTTTTACCCGGATTGCAACACCAATTTGCACATTCGTCCCGCCGCGGCCGTCCGTATACAGGACGGCGCATCTAAAAAGACATTTACGGCCGCCTCACGCGCGGCCGCCGCACGGCCGGAATGCCGCCAGCAGCCGCGCGGAACGCAAAAACTTTTGCGATGATTGTGCACTATTATGTACAGAAACCGTAGAAAAATCGAGGTAATCCTGTGCTTTCTGCACAAAAAAATTATGGAAAGCGAGATATTTTGCTTTTGGCCTGCAAAAGTGGAGAAAGCGCCCTTGCGCCCTTGCATTGCTCCCGGAAACTTGTTAAAATATTCATACCATGGGGACAAAAAGCTCCCTATTTGGAAATTAGAAGGAGGATCTCTAATCATGAAACACATTTGCACGAAGTTCGTGGCGATGCTGCTGGTCATTGCCATGATCGCAGGTGTGCTGCCGTTTGCGTTTGCGGCAAACGTCGGCCCGTTCACGGATGTGAAGGACACCGACTGGTTTGCTTCGAACGTTCAGTACGTTTATGACAACGGACTGATGAACGGCACCACGACAACGACATTCGAACCGGAGTCGAATCTGACCCGCGCGCAAACTGCCATGGTCCTGTGGCGCATCGCCGGTCAGCCCGCTCCCACCGCCAAGGCTCCCTTCACCGATCTGGTGGATGCATGGTACCGTGATGCCATCGCATGGGCCGCAGAGCAGAAGGTCGTCAACGGCCGCGGCGACGGCACGTTCGACCCCGCAGGCTTCATCACCCGCGAAGAGCTCGTCACCATGACCTGGCGCTACGCTGGCGAGGCTGCCTCCGAGCAGGACCTGAGCAATTGGCCGGATGCCGATAAGGTCTATGACTACGCCGCCGGCGCCATGAAGTGGGCTGTCGAGACCGGCGTCATCAACGGCAAGGACGGCAAGCTCGCCCCGAAGGACAACGCCACCCGCGCCCAGTTCGCCGCCATCATCGAGCGCTACATGAAGCTCAATGACACGAAGGCCGACGACATCGTGATCCTCTACACCAACGATGTTCACGCGAACATCACCGGCGGCTCCAGCAAAGCCCCCACGCTGACGTATGAGCAGGTCGCCTGGTACCGCAACAACCTCCAGACCCCGTACAGCCTGCTGGTCGATGCGGGCGACGCCATCCAGGGCGAGGCCATCTCCACCCTGACGCACGGCGAAGCCATCGTCGAGGTCATGAATGCCGCCGGCTATGACTATGCCACGTTCGGCAACCATGAGTTTGACTACGGCATGGATCAGCTGCTCGACACCATCGTCCCGGCCGCAAAGTATCAGTACCTGACCTGCAACTTTGCCAGACTGGACGGCACCGCCATCGCCGGTGTGAAGCCCTATGCCATTGAGACCTTCGGCAGCAAGAAGGTCGCCGTCATCGGCATCAGCACCCCGGAGAGCTTCGTGAAGTCCACGCCCACCTACTTCCAGGACAAGGACGGCAACTACATCTATACCTTCGCCGAGGGCAACAACGGTCAGGACCTGTACGACTCCGTGCAGAAGACCATTGACGCCGCGAAGAAGGACGGCGCCGACTACGTCGTGGCCGTCGCACACCTCGGTATCGACGAGTCCTCCGAGCCGTGGCGCTCCACGGACGTCATCGCCAACACCACCGGCCTGGACGCCGTGCTCGACGGCCATTCCCACAGCACCATCCCGCAGGAGATCGTCAAGAGCAAGGACGGCAAGGACGTCATTCTCTCCTCCACGGGCACGAAGCTGAACAACCTCGGCAAGCTGACCATCAGCGCCGACGGCAAGCTCCACAGCGAGCTCATCAGCGACCGCGAGATCGAAAAGGACGCCAAGACGAAGGAAGTCGTCGACAAGATCGTCGCAGAGTTCCAGGCCCTGCTGAACAAGGTCGTCGCCCACACGGACGTTGACCTCACCACCCAGAACCCCGAGGGCACGGCCCGCGCCATCCGCAACCGCGAGACGAACCTCGGCGACCTGTGCGCCGATGCTTACCGCGTCACGCTGGGCGCTGACATCGCCATCGTCAACGGCGGCGGCATCCGCGCCGACATCCCCGCAGGCGACATCACCTACAATCAGATCATCAAGGTCCATCCCTATGGCAACATGGCCTGCGTCGTGGAAGCCACCGGTCAGGAGATCCTCGATGCGCTGGAAATGGCCTCCCGCAACACGATGGCCGAGTATGTTTCCGAGTCCGTCGATGAGAACGGCAACAAGGTCTATAACGCCGTCGGCGAGATGGGCGGCTTCCTGCAGGTCTCCGGCATGAAGTACACCATCAACACCGCCGTGGAATCCACCGTCAAGACGGACGACAAGGGCTCCTTCGTCTCCGTGGAAGGTGCACGCCGCGTGCAGGACGTTCAGGTCCTGAACCAGACCACCAATACCTACGAGCCGATCGACCCCGCCAAGACCTACACCCTCGCCTCCCATAACTACATGCTCAAGTCCGGCGGCGACGGCATCAACATGTTCCAGGACAACAAGCTCCTGCAGGACGAGGTCAAGATCGACAACCAGGTCCTCATCGACTACATCGTCGATTCCCTCGGCGGCAATGTCGGCGAGCAGTACAAGAACCTCGCAGGCGAGGGCCGTATCACCGTCGTCAATGAAACGAAGCCCGCGCTGAAGGACAATGAGTATGCCCTCAGCACCGAGCTGCCCGACGGCGCAAAGGTCGTCTTCGTCAACCGCTCCGTCAGCAAGGCCATGTCCGCGGCGAATTCCGAGGGCAGCGCCTACAACCGCGCGGGCGTCGATGTCACGCCGGTCGACGGCATCCTGACCACCGATAACGACGAGATCGTCTGGACGGTCGAAAAGACCGAGGGCGGCTTCTTCCTGAAGCGCACCGACGGCAAAAAGCTCTCCATCGGCAACAAGCCCGACGGCGGCACCTACAACAGCATGGGCTTCGACCAGGAGGATAACCCCGTCTGGAAGATCGTCCCGGCAGCCACGGACGGCTGCATCTACCTCCAGAGCGCAACGGCCACCGGCTCCTCCGGCGACCCGAAGAGCGTGGAGTGGTACGCACAGTATTCCAACTTCAGCATGTACTATGTCAGCAGCAGCAACGAAGCGCTGTTTGCCATGGACATGTACGTCAACACCGGCGCGGGGGAACCCGCGCCGGTCGCCACGGTCACGGCCAAGGTCCCTTCCACGCTGCGTGAGGGCGCTGAGATCCCCGCCTACATCACCACCCCAAAGGGCTACAAGGCCGACGGCAGCTTCCCCTTTGTCGTCATGATCCACGGCCACGGCGGCAACCACAACGAGTTTGACGGCTTTGACAAGATCTCCAACGGTCTTGCCGAGCAGGGCTTCGTCGTTGCCACGCTGGACCTCCCCGGCTGCGGCAAGAGCAAGGAGAGCTTCCAGCTCAACACCATGACCAACATGAAGGCCGACGTTCTGGACGTCATCGACTACGTCTGCAAGAACTACGCCGTCGACAAGACCCGCATCGGTGCGTTCGGCTACTCCATGGGCGGCCGCATCACGCTCGAGCTGCTCGCCGAGGGCAAGTACAGCTTCTCCACCATCGAGCTCGTCGCTCCGGCGGAGGATCTTACGGACCTGAAGAACCTGTTTGGCGGCGCCGAGAAGTGGGACACCATGAAGGCCGAGGCCAACGAAAAGGGCTACGTCGAATTCACCACCAAGTATGGCCAGCACCAGCAGCTGAGCAAGGAATGGTTCGCCGACCTCGAGAAGTACTCCGACGGTCTGGTCGAAAAGGCCGCCGAGAACTATACCGGCGACTCCCTCGTCATCTGGGCCACGAACGACGAGGCAGTTTCTCCCTCCGTCTCCTCCGCCGTTGCAACGACGCTTGGCTCCGCCACGCTGAACACCTACGCAGACGGCCACTCCTACAGCTTCTACGGCAAGACCGAATACACCATTTCCACCGTCAACAACGGCTCCGTCAACTATTTTGTGAACGAGCTGAAGACGAACGAGACCCGCATCCACGGCTATGTCCAGTCCATCGCCAAGTATGGCAACCTTGAGCTGACGATCCCCGGCTCCGAGCTTGACAAGGCCGGATTCGAATATGGCGATCTTCTGAAGATTACCGTGGACGGTAAGGAATTCACCGTCCCCTATGGCACGAACTACTCCGATGTCGATCAGGGCAGCACGATCCTCCGCAACTCTGAAGGCCATCTGACTCTCGCCATCAACATGGGCGACTTCGCCGGCAAGAACGGCATCGCCACGAAGAAGACCAACGAAGACAAGACCTATGAGTGGTACTACGCCGCCGAGACGAACGTCCCTGCCGTCGTGACCATCGAAATGGGCGAAAAGGGCGGCTACTATGACGAGTGGCTCATCCATCAGCTCGTCCGCACGAACAACCGCGAGGACTATAAGCACCTGTCCGACGCCGAGTTCGCCAACTTCCGCAACGTCGCCACCACCGGCATGGGCAAGAACGCCCTGTACCGCTCCTCCAGCCCCATCAACGACGAGATCGGCCGCAACACCTACGCCGATAAGGCCGCCGAGGCCGCGGGCGTCAGGACCTTCATGAACCTCGCCAACGACGAGGCCACCGCGAAGGGCTACGAAGGCTTTGATTCCACCTACTATTCCAAGCAGAACGTCGTCTACCTGAATCTCGGCGTCGACTTCACCGCCGCCGACTTCAAGACCGGCCTTGCCACCGGCCTGCGCTACTTCACCACCCACGAAGGCCCGTACCTCGTGCACTGCACCGAGGGCAAGGACCGCGCGGGCTTCGTCTCCGCCCTGCTCGAGTGCTACATGGGCGCAGCGTATGACGAGGTCGTCGCAGACTACATGGTCACCTATTACAACTACTACGGCGTGACGAAGGAAGCCGAGCCTGCCAAGTACGATGCCATCCTCCGCTCCAACATCGTCAAGACCCTGCAGACCGCCTTTGGCGTCGAGGATCTGAAGACCGCCGACCTCAAGCAGGAGGCTACCGACTTCTTCAAGGAGCTGGGCCTCACCGAGTCCGAGCTGACCACCCTCACCGCCAACCTGAGCAAGAAATACACGGGCGGCAGTACGGAGCCGGAGACGAAGTCCTATGTGAAGGTCACTGCGGCCCCCGAGGACTGGAGCGGCACCTACCTCATCGTCTACGAGGCAGACTCGACCAGCGCCTATGTCTTCAACGGCAATGACGCTGTCAACGGCTACGTTTCCGCCACGATTGCCAACAGCAAGATCACTTCCAGCACCGAGCTGGACGCCGTCGCTGTCACGATCGAGAAGACCACGGACGGCTACACGCTCAAGGTCAACGGCCAGTATATTTACGGAACCGACGGTAAGAATACGCTGAAGTTCACGGATACTGCTGCCAACGCGGTCAACACCATCACGCTCAGCGAGACCGATGGTGTGATCATCACGAGCAATACTTCCGTCCTGCGCTTCAATGCTGCAAGCAATCAGCTGCGCTTCCGTTATTACAAGAGCAGCAGCTACGCCAACCAGCAGGCCATTCAGCTTTATAAGCTCGAAGGCTGATCTGCAGATTCCAAAATATCCCGCCGGGGTTCCGGCGGGATATTTTTATGCACAGTTTGGGAGCATTTTGTGCAGAAAATTTTAGTGTGTGTCTTTTGTAGGGGAGCGGCATGCGGGGAATGGAAAATCGAAAATGGAAAGTGGAAAGTGAAAAGCTTTCAGGTTTGTCATTCCGAGGAGCGAAGCGACGTGGGAATCTCGGGGAGGCAGTTGCGATTTCGCCGATGGCTTTCCTCCGATCTGACCGGCTGCTGCGAGATTGCCACGTCGGCCTATGGCCTCCTCGCAATGACAAATATGGGGGCCAGCACCGTTTTAACGGCGGCCGGTACGGATCGGGGAGGGCCTTCCCGAGATTGCCACGTCGGCCTACGGCCTCCTCGCAATGACAAATATGGGAGCCAGCACCGTTTTAACGGCGGCCTGTACGAATCGTCAGTTTATCGCCGGGAGGGGACAGCCCGGCCCCTACAATAAATGTATGCGGTCGGCGATGGCTTGTGCGACCTGCGAGTGCCTTCCCGAGATTGCACCCCAAGGGCACTTCCTCGCGCTTCGCGCTCAGGGCGCCACGGGCGCGGTGCGCCCTCGCAATGACAAATTCTTAGCGCATTTCGCAAAATAATATTGACTTTTTATATTTATATTATATAATAATAAAAAGAACTTCGGCGAGAGGGTGCAGTATTGAGCAACAGAACAGAGAAGCCTATGCGTTCCCCCGCAGAGCTGGTGGCAATGCTTCGAGATGAAAAAGGGATCACATTTCACTACATGTCAGAGTCCGAAGCGGAGCAGTATTTGACAGATCGAAATAATTACCTCCGGACTGCTTCCTACCGCAAAAACTACGACAAGCACCGAACCGGAGGCAATGCCGGGAAATACATTCGCCTTGATTTTGCCTATCTGGTAGAGCTGTCGAAACTGGATATGTATCTCCGTGCGCGTCTGCTTCCGATGTGTATAGACCTGGAGCACGCGCTGAAGGTCCGGATATTGGCAGATATCGAAGAAAATACGGCGGAGAATGGGTATGATATCGTTGCGTCGTTTTTAAGCAGCAATCCGGACATTATGAAAACTATCGCGCAAAAGGCGGATTCCATCTTTACCGGGGACCTGATCGATAAATACTTTTCCCTTTGCTACGTTTTTGATGCCGGTGGGAACATCCGAACAGAAATACAGAATACAGACTGCCCGGTCTGGGTCCTTGTAGAGCTGCTGGCCTTCAAAGACTTTACGCGATTCCTGCGGTACTATTGCAGCCGGTATCCCGGCCGGATCAGCATAAATTTCAATCATCTGAATACGATCCGAAGCTTGCGCAACGCCTGCGCACACAACAATTGTCTGCTTCTTTCTCTCCGGCCGGGGGCAACCCAGCCCACCGCAAAGGTATCTCAATATGTTGCCAGAATACCGGGGACTCAAAAGGAAGAGAGAAAAAACAAACTCTCCTGCAGGCCGATCTTCGAAATTGTCTGTCTTTTGATGGAATATGATTCATTTGTCTCCGAACAGCTTCGAAAGCATCGAATGGATGAGCTGAAAACATTTGCCCATGGCAGGCTCGTTGGCCATATGGATTTCTTTGCAGAAAACCAAATCATCAGCACAGCGGTTTATTTTTTACAAAAAGTGATTGATTCTTTCGGGTGAGTTATGATATACTAGGAATGTAATCAAAAAACAATACTGTTTTTGTGAGGGGAGCGTTAACGACGTTGCCCTCATTTTTTATGCGGCACGATCGCCGACCCGCAGCGGCCAAGGTAGGGGAGCGGACAGCCGCTCCCGGCACCGCACCGGCGCAAGAAACTGGCCGCCGTTAAATGATGGCAACGACTCCGACGAGGCCTGTAGCGGCGCTCACTGCGCAGCCGTTGGCGGCTTTGCCGCCTTACGGATGCGGCGTGCCCCTTGCGGGTAGTGAGCGCCTTGTACGGGGAAATTCAACCGTAGGAGGGCACTGGTGCACCACCGCACCACCCAGACGTGTCATTCCGAGGAGCGAAGCGACGTGGGAATCTCGCAGAACCGGGGTGGATAGCAGGGTACTCCCGGCGAAAACGTGACCGGTTGCGTGAGATTGCCACGTCGGCCTATGGCCTCCTCGCAATGACAAATCTGGAGGCCTCGCGCCATAGAAGGAATGCCGTCCTTGTTGCAAGCCTGCATGGCGCTCAATGAGCGCCGCTACAGACGCAATTGGTGCGCGCCATTTTAACGATAGCCGGTTCGAATCGGCAGTGCGCAGCCGGGCGCGGAGCGCCCTCGCAGCGGAAAAGCCGAGGGCCTTCCGGAAGCGCAAAAAATCCGGGGCTGCGATTTGCAGTCCCGGAGGTTTTTTGGGTTCGATCAGGCCTTACCGGCGCAGCCGAGGACGTCCTTGAGCTTATGCTCGACGAGGGCCTTGATGTTGGCGCGGGCGGGCTTGAGGTACTGGCGCGGGTCGAAGTGATCCGGATGCTCGTTGAAGTAGGCGCGGATCGTGCCGGTCATGGCCAGACGCAGGTCGGAATCGATGTTGATCTTGCAGACGGACAGCTGAGCGGCATGGCGCAGCTCCTCTTCCGGCACGCCGATGGCGTTGGGCATGTTGCCGCCGTTCTCGTTGATCATCTTCACATACTCCTGGGGCACGGAGGAAGAGCCGTGCAGGACGATCGGGAAGCCCGGCAGACGGCGGGAGACCTCTTCGAGGATGTCGAAGCGGAGGGGAGGCGGCACGAGAATGCCGTCGGCATTGCGGGTGCACTGCTCCGGCTTGAACTTATAAGCGCCGTGACTGGTACCGATGGCGATGGCCAGAGAGTCGACGCCGGTCTTGGTGACGAATTCCTCGACCTCTTCCGGTCGGGTGTAGGAGCCGACTGCGTGGCTGACCTCGTCCTCGATGCCGGCCAGGGTGCCGAGCTCGCCTTCGACGACGACGCCGTGGTCATGGGCATACTCGACGACCTTGCGGGTCAGGGCGATGTTGTCCTCGAAGCTGTGGGAGGAGCCGTCGATCATGACGGAGGTGAAGCCGCCGTCGATGCAGCTCTTGCAGGTCTCGAAGTCGGGGCCGTGATCCAGATGCAGGACGATGGGGATATCCGGGTTCTCGATGACGGCAGCCTCGACCAGCTTCACCAGATAGGTGTGGTTGGCATAGGCGCGCGCGCCCTTGGAAACCTGCAGGATGACGGGGGCCTTCAGCTCGCCGCAGGCCTCGGTGATGCCCTGCACGATCTCCATGTTGTTGACGTTGAAGGCGCCGATGGCATAGCCGCCGACATAGGCCTTCTTGAACATCTCGGTACTGGTAACGAGAGCCATTGTGAAAACACTCCTTTTTTGTATTTTCGGCAGTGCGGGCAGAGGAAGGGCCGCATGCCGCTATCGTTGCGGGGCACGGTGTTTTCTTCCCGAAAATGCGCCGCCGCAGAGTTTTACCGCTAACATTATAGCACAGGTGAAAGAGAAATCAAGTGGGGAAAATCACTGCATTTTGTTCGAAAAACACCACTGAATTCAGCGAGATTAGCCGATGGAGATGGAGCGAATGTTGGGGAGGGGACAGCCCGGCCCGGCACTGCCGATTTGTACCGGCCACCGTTAAAACGGTACCGGCCAATGTAGGGGAGCGGCATGCCGCTCCCGGCGACGCACTTGCAGTCCGTACAAACCGCCGTCAAAATGGCAACAGCCTCCGATTTGTCATTGCGAGGAGGCCGCAGGCCGACGTGGCAATCTCGGGAAGGCAGTTACGTTTTCGCCGAAAGTGTCCTGTTATCCACCCCGGTTCTGCGAGATTGCACCCCAAGGGCACTTCCTCGCGCTTCGCGCCCAGGGCGCCACGTCGCTTCACTCCTCGAAATGACACGTCAGGGTGGTGCCGTGGTGCACCAGCGCCCTTGCGCGGTTTAATGCTCCTCCACAAGGCGGTCACTGACCGCCATGCAGGCTGGCAGTGCTGCGGTATAGATTCATTGGCGCGAGGCTCCCTGAATTGTCATTGCGAGGAGGCCGCAGGCCGACGTGGCAATCTCGGGAAGGCAGTTACG
>ERZ773192.4021-NODE-4021-length-10278-cov-3.370244_pt1 | contig 10278 bp, 8 predicted proteins | sample MGYA00581010_ERZ773192 | MGnify/ENA primary metagenome ERZ773192 (study PRJEB29015, sample SAMEA2737741) | human gut metagenome | biome: human gut; feature: human-associated habitat; material: faeces | place: China | collected 2012 ...
TTATGTATTATATCTTCTTTTGTAATAGGTAAGAATATTATTACTAAGCCATTAGATGATACTTATGAAATATTATCTAAGGTTAAGGATGGAACTACTACTACATATGAAGTTAAAGGTATGGGATATGCTGGTAAAGGTAGTATAAAATTAAAGATTATCTTTACTAATAATAATATTTCTAATATTGAAGTAATTAGTAGTCATGAAACTTATACTAATATGATATATAGTAATGATTATTTAAATAAAATTATTAATAATCAAAATAATCTAGATAATCTAGATACTATTAGTGGTTGTACTTATACTAGTAAATATTTAAAAGAAATTGTAGAGAAGACTAAAGAAGACTATAATAAATAGTTTTCTTTTTCTGTATTTGTAATAAATTAATAGTTAGAAAGTACTTCACCCCGAATATAATAGTTTATTATGAATAGACTACAGGCTATTCATAACCATTAAAGACTATTATATATAGGCTTTAATGGCAATAATAAAAAATAAAAATAACTATAAAACATTTACTTTTATATCTAGAAATGTTATAATTAATACGAGTAAAGGATTGATAAGATGGCTAAGAAAAAAAAGAAAAAAGATGATGAAAAAAAGAAATTTGAATATAGTAATGAAGTAATAGGTATTATATTAATATTAGCTTCAATTATAGGTATTGGAGCATATGGACCTGCGGGTAATTTTATTAGAGCATTTGCTATCTTTTTAGTAGGAAATATTTATATATTTTTATTAATGAGTTTATTATTACTTGGAGGATATCTAATATTAAAAAGAAAAATGCCTAATTTTAGTAGTTTAAGATGGATAGGTTTTTATATAATAGTTATTTCATTCTTAGTATTATTACATGTAAAATATATAACATTAAATAGTCAAGAAGGAGTAAAAATTATTACAGATACTTTTGATAATTTATTAAAAGCATTTGATGCTTCTTCAAATAAAGGATTAGTAGATAGCTTTAGTTATTATATTTCTAATAGTGGTGGAGGTATGATAGGAGCTTTATTTACTTATTTATTCTATAGTTTATTTAGAGATGGTACTAAGATAGTAGTTATTACTTTAATAGTTATTGGTACAATATTATTATTTAATACTAGTATTATAGATTTAATTAAGAAAATTAAAGTACCTAAGATTAAACATGAAAAGAAAGAAAAAGAACATAGTGAAGAAGAGGATAAAAGAATTATTTTATCTTCTAAAGATATAGATAAAGTTAGTGATAAAGAAGTGGTTAGTGAACCTGATATTCCAATAAAATCCGCTACTGAAATGACTAGTAGTAATGAAGGTAATAATGTAATAGAAAAACCGGAAATTAATTTAAATTATAAACTTCCACCTCTTAGTTTACTTAAAGTAGCTAAGGCTGGTAATGATAAAGAAAATATTGAAGCAGTTAAACAAAATATTGCAACTTTAGAAAAAGTATTAGCAGATTTTGATATTCCAGGAAAGATTAAAGAATGTCATATTGGACCATCAGTTACACAATATGAACTTGAATTAAAAGCTGGTACTAAAGTTAATAAACTTCTTTCTATTCAGAAAGAAATAGCTCTTAATTTAGCCGCTAAAGACGTTAGAATACAGGCTCCTATTCCAGGAAAAAGTACTATTGGTATAGAACTTCCTAATAAAGTAAACTCTGCTGTTTCATTTAGAGAAATATTATCTAAATTACCTGCTCCTAGTGATAAGACTATTCTTGCGGTTGGACTTGGAAAAGATATCATGGGTACAGTTAAATGGGCTGAAATTAATGCTACACCACACCTTTTAATAGCTGGTGCTACAGGTAGTGGTAAATCTGTATGTATTAACTGCGTTATAGCTTCTATTCTTATGAGAGCTAGACCAGATGAAGTAAAATTAGTAATGGTTGACCCTAAAAAGGTTGAATTATCAATGTATAATGGAGTTCCACACTTACTTACCCCAGTTGTTACTGATCCTAAAAAAGCTTCTATTGCTTTAAAAAATATTGTTGTAGAAATGGAAAGAAGATATCAAGTATTTGAAGATACTAAGTGTAAAAACATTACAGCATATAATAAAATGTGTGAAACTAATACAGATTATGTTAAGATGCCATATATAGTATTTATTATTGATGAGTTAGCAGATCTTATGTTAGTAGCTGCTAAAGATGTTGAAGATTCAATTATGAGAATTACGCAAATGGCTAGAGCTGCTGGTATTCACTTAATCGTAGCAACACAAAGACCTTCTACTGATGTTATTACTGGTGTTGTTAAGGCAAATATTCCATCTAGAATATCATTTGCTGTATCATCATCAATAGATTCTAGAACAATATTAGACCAAACTGGAGCAGAAAAACTACTTGGTAAAGGTGATATGTTATTTAAACCAATGGGTGAGAATGTTCCTATTAGAATACAAGGTGCTTTTGTAAGTGATGAAGAACTTCAAAAAATAGTAGATTATACAATATCACAACAAAAAGCTAATTATGATCACTCACTTACTGAAGATAAGAGTGGTAGTGAGAATGGTGATAATACTAAGTATGATGATGGTTATGAATCAAAAGAAGAATATGATGATCCACTATATAATGATATTGTAGATTTTGCTATGGAATTTGGTAAAATTTCCGCTTCTCTTATTCAAAGAAAATATCGTATTGGATATAATAGAGCTGCTAGAATAGTAGATTTACTAGAAGAAAGAGGTATTATTGGTCCACAGAATGGCTCTAAACCAAGAGAAGTATTAATAAAGAAAGAAGCAAGTAATGATAGTGATGAATAATTACTATCTTTCTTTTAGAGGTGTAAAATGATAGATATAAAGAAATACTATTATGATATGGGTAATGTAGATATAAATATGATGGTATTTGGAGACTTACATTATTCAGATAAATTTAATGATAAGAAATTAGATTTAATTTATAATGAGTTAATTAGTAGTGAGTATATCTTTATAGCAGGAGATATTTTAGATAGTACTGATGTAGTAAATAATATAGATAAGAGGGATAAATTAATAAAATTCTTAGAAAAAGTAGGAAAGAAACATAAGGTATTTATTACTCTAGGTAATCATGATTTAGCTATTAGAAAAGGTTATAAAGGGGTAAGAGATGATAATAATGAATTTTGGTTAGAAGTATCAAGAATAGATGGAATATATTTATCTAGATATAATAATTATTATGAGGATGATAAGATTATAGTATATTTATTAGAGCAAGATTATGATTATTACTACAAGAATAAACATGAATCTAAAGAATTATTGTTAGATAGAATTAAAAAAGATAAAATATTATTTAATAATATGGATAGTAATAAAATAAAGATTGTACTTTGTCATTCTCCTATTAACATGATTGATAATGATATTAGTAATGAACTTAAAGATTTTAATTTTATTTTTTGTGGTCATATGCATAATGGAATGATGCCATATTATCTTGATAAAATTATTAAAGGAAATAGAGGACTAATGTCTCCGGATAATAGATTATTTGCAGATAATACTAGAGGAGTAAAAGATATAAATAATACACATTTAATTATAAGTGGAGGTATTACTAAACTATCTAAAACATCAGGAATATTTAGATATTTTAACTTTATTTATCCTATGAGTATAGATAATATCGTTATAAAAAAAGGAAAAATCAAGAAAAAGGTTGATATTTTGTAAAAAATATTATATAATTATTAGGCAGGTGAAATTTTATGGTAATTGAATTATTTAATCTTGTTGTTAATAATAAAAAGATTATTATTGATAATGATGTTGTTATTAATGACGAACTATTAAAAACTAGTACAATTAGAAGATTAAATAATGTCCATTTTAATGGATATCTAGATAGGTTAATAGATGATACTTATGAATTATCTGGTACTCTTAGTGGTACAATGATATTACCTGATGATATAACATTAGAGGACTATGAATATAATTTTACTAGTAGTATTGATGAAAAAATAGATGAAACAAGAATAAATTTTCAAAAAACTATTGATATTACGGAAGATTTATGGCAAAATATTCTTGTGGAAATTCCTCTTAAGTGTGTTAATGATAAAAATAAAGATTTAACACTTGAGGGTGATGGTTGGAGACTAATTAGTGAAGATGATGTTAAATTAGAGAATAATCCACTAAGTAGTTTAAAAGATCTATTATAGGGAAGGAGTGAAGAAGATGGCAGTTCCATTTAGAAAAGTAAGTAAAACTAGAAGAGATATGAGAAGAACTCATTATAAAATTACCGCTAACGGACTAGTAGAATGTACTAACTGTGGTGCTAAAATTAGACCTCACAGAGCATGTCCAAAATGTGGATTTTATAAAGGAGCAGATACTTCTAAAAAAGTAGTAGAAACTAAAGTAACTGAAGAAAAAGCTCCTAAAAAAGCAAAAGCTTCTAAAAAAACTGAAGAATAATAATTAAGGATAACTAGTGTTATTCTTTTTTTCTTGTAAAAAGAAAGAATTTGTGGTAAAATAATATCATCTTTATGAGAAAAAAATTTAAATGGAAAGAGGGTTTTTTGCATGAAAGAAATGACTACAGAAGAATTATTAAAAGAAATAGAAGAAAAACATAATAATTCTTTATTTGAAGAAATATTTAAAAGAAGAGATAAGGAATTATATAGAACAGCATTATTTTATAAAGGAACTAAAATAAATTATTTAACATTAAAATATAATGTTATTAAATATGCTAAAGCTCTTAAGGCTTATGGTATTAAAAAGGGAGATGAAATACCTATATGTATGGCTAATACTCCTGAATTTATTTATTTACTTGGAGGTATTAGTTTAATAGGGGCTAAAGCTAATATATTTGGAGAAGGTTTTGATAAAGATTATATTACTGAAATAATAAATGGATGTAATAGTGATATTTTGTTTGCTACTGATGACAAATATAGTGTTATAGATGATTCTGTTAAAAAATCTAAGAATAAAAGGGTAGTATTAATATCTTTAACAGAATCTTTACTTAATGGTAAAAATCCATATATAAAATTAGAAAAGAAATGGTATGATTTTAAAGATAGAAGAAATGAAATTAAAGATAATAGTAGTAGATTTATGTTTAGTTCTGAATTTTTAAATCTTGGAAAAGAATATAAAGGTAACTATATTGAAAAAGTTAATTTAGATGATGAATTTACAATTACTTATTCAAGTGGTTCTACTAATTCTAGTAGACCTAAAGCAATAGTTCATGATGTTAAAAGTTATATGGGTATTTATCATGACCCTAAAATATCTAAAGTTCCATCAATGAAAAATCTTAGAATGCTTGCCCATATTCCAACACATTCTAATACTAATATTATGTCATGTATTACTGATCCATTAATGCAAGGATCAGAAATTGCAGTAGAACCTATATATACTCCTGATCATTTTGTATATAGTCTACTTATAAATAAACCAAGTTTTGTTACCGCTACTAGAAGTTTCTTTGTAAGGTGTGCTAATGATATTTTAAATAATAAGAAGTTTAAAAATGTTAAGATGCCATTTTTACTAGTACCAATGATAGTAGGAGAGCCAAATTCTATTGGTGAAGAAAAGTTTTGTAATAAATTTTTAAGAAAAGTAAATGCTGGTAGTAAATTTACTCATTCACCATTATCTCCGGTTGTGATGTCAATGGCTGGTGGAGACTGCGAACATGGTGGTTTATTCTTTGTATTATTTAAAGAATGGCAAAGAAAAAAATTAAATTATTTATTAAAGAAAGAGGATAAAGGGCTTAGAACATATAATATGGTTCATGTTGATGTTCTTGATAAATTTGGTAATTCTTGTAAACCAGGTGAAATAGGTAGAGTAGTAGCTAATTCACCTTGTACTATGCTTTATTATAAAAATAATAAGGAAGCTACTGATAAATTCTTTATTAAAGATAGTTTAGGTAAAGTATGGGGAGACTGCTGTGTATATGGTTATAAAGACGGATATGGTGAAATTCATATGAAAGGTAGAATTAATTCTGAAGATAAGATACAACCATTTCAAATAGCGGATACTGTTTTAAAAGATACAAAAAATATTTTATCTTGTGAAGTTATAAAAATAGAAGATAAATATGTAATTCATTTTGTTGCTATGCCTGATGCTAAAATCAAAGATACTAATAAATTAATTATGAGTATTTATAAAAGATGCTTAAAAATATTTGGAAAAGAAATTACTTCACAATTTGTCTTTAATAAGAGAAATGAATTTCCTCTTAGTGGATGCGGAAAGAGAAATAATATTGCACTTACCGAGGAAGGTATACCTAATAATTCACTTATAGTTGTTTCTGGATTAGGAATAGAAAATTATATAGTAGAAAATAATAAAAAGAAGATAAAAAAGCTATAAAAGTACTATAACTTTTTTTCTTTTTGTGGTACAATTGTTATAAGGTAGGTGGCTAGTATGAATGTAAATGTTAATTTAGCATTCTTAAGTTTAAGTATATTATATATTGCATTTTTAAATGTTATATTTTTAAAGAAAGGTCATATTAAAACTTTTGAATTAGATACATTTGGAAAGTTAATTACATTAAATCTTATTGGTATTTTATTAGAGTTTGGTTGTATATTTACAATAAAATATTCTTCAAGTGAAATATTAATTGAAATTGTTAATAGATTATTTTTATTATATTTAGTAACTTTTGTATTTTTATTTAGTTTGTATGTTTTTTCTATATCATTTGATAAAGCAAATAAAAAGAATAATACTTTGAGAATGATTATAATGTTGATGTATTTATTTTCAGTATTTTTAATATTCTATCTTAAATTAGATATTTATAATAAAAATAACATTATATATTCATATGGACCTAGTACTAATGTAGTTTATATTATTTCTACTATATGTGTTATATTATGCTTTGTTTCGATGATTAAAAATTATAAAGAATTAAAATCTAAGAAATATTTACCATTATTTGTATTTATAATAGGTGGTTCTGTAGTAGCATTAATTCAAAAAATAAATCCTGCTCTTACTTTGGCTACTTCGATGGAAGCATATTTGCTTATGATTATGTATCATACTATTGAAAATCCTGATATGAAAATTCTAGAAGAAGTACATAGAGCAAAAGAAATTAGTGATAATGCTAATGAAGAGAAGACTATGTTCTTATATAATATGACTAATGAAATAAGAAATATCACTAAAGATATTGATTATTCTGCTGATGATATATTAGATGAAACGAGTAATAAAAAAGTTGATGTTGAAGTTATTAATGATGCTGCTAGAGAGATAAAGGGTAGTACTGCTAAGTTTACTACAATGACTAATGAAATACTTGATATAAATAGTATTGATAGTGCTAGTATCAAGGTGTATAATGATAAGTATAATGTTAAATTAATTATTAAGGAATTAGTTACTGTATATAGTAAAAAATGTAATGTTAAGAATATTGATTTTCGTCCTAGTATAGCTAGTGATATACCTGAATATTTATATGGTGATAGTGTTGGTCTTAAACAAGTGTTAGATATTATTTTAGATAATAGTGTTAAATACACTAGTAGTGGTTATATTGAATTTAATGTTAATGCTATCATTAAAAATAATATAGCAAGACTTATTATTACTGTTGAAGATTCTGGTACTGGTATGAAAGCAGATGATATAATTAAAGTATTTAATAAAAAGAATGATCGTAATGAAGATTCTCTTAATTTAAATAATAATTTATATAATGCTAAAGCTTTAATTACTTTAATGGGTGGTACTATTATTCCTAGTAGTATATATGGAACTGGTACTACGATGAAGATAGTACTTGATCAAAAAGTGGCAAAAGTATTTGATGAAAAATTAGATAAATATGAAGAAGTATATGATAAAAAGAAAATACTTTTAGTAGATGATAATATATCTACTGAAAAGATTGTTAGTAAATTACTTAAGGATACTAATATAGAATTAGATTATGTATCTTTGGGTAAAGAAGCGTTAGATAAAATTAGAGGTAAAGAGAAATATGATTTAATATTACTAGATGAAGTTATGGACCCATTAGATGGAGTAACTGTTATGAAGAAATTTAAAGATATTAGAAACTTTAAAACTAATGTTATCTTACTTACTAGAAATAATGAATATGAATATAATGAAGAATATTTAAAATATGGTTTTAGTGGTTATTTACTTAAACCTATTAGTAAAGATAAATTATTTGAAATAATTGATAAGTACTTGAAATAGTACTTATTTTCTTTAATGTTTTATGAGAAAGACTTAAGGCTTTCTCATACCCTGGAAGACTACAGGCTGAAAGGTAAATAATAAGCAAACATAAATTTGCTTTTTTTAAATTTCTATGTTATAATATTCGGCATTAGAGGTGATGTATAATGAATTTTATTAATAGAGAGCATTTTGATATGTTTTTAAAAAATTTAAAATTTTTAGGAGTTGGTTCGCAAGGTGTTTGTTATTTAGATGAAAAACATAAAGTAGTATATAAAGTATTTCATACATATTTTGACAAGGAAAAAAGTGATTATAGAATACAAGAAATATTAAGATTTAGTAATATAGTTAATGATACATTTATATGGCCTAGTGATGTTATTAATGTTAGTGGAGAAATAGTAGGATATACGATGCCTTATGTTAGAGCTAAGAGTTTATATGAAAATGATCCTTTATTAGTGGATTTAAACGCTTTAGAGAGAGCTTCAGTTAAATGTACTGAAGATATAGAATTAGTTACAAATAAAGGTGTTGCTATATATGATCTTATGTATAATATCTTATATGGTAATGGTAAAATTAATATTATTGATACTATGGAATATGGTAATGGTAGAGTAATACTTAGTAAAAATATGAAAACTTTTGATTATGAAGTTAAATTATTCTTGGTTGATAATTATTTTAATGAGTTTGTTAATGAAAATAAAATGCTTAGAGAAATGTATTTATCTGATACTAGTGCTTTAGAGTTTTTAAAGTTATTTAGAAGTAAACTTAGTGAATATGTAGGTCAAGATGTTGATAAACTAGGAAAAGCTAAATCTTTAGTAAAGAGAAATAGTAAACCTAAATATATTAGAGCTGTAAAAGAAAATGATAAGTATGAATAAAAAAACCGCTATATTGAAATATTATGATGGTAATAGAAGAATTTATTTATGAAAAAAATAATACTAAAGTATTGACAAAATGATAAAATGGTAATAAAATTTTAATCAAGAAAGAGGAATAGACTATGAGAACAAGTATGACTATAGTTAAATTAAATAGTTGGCAATTAGGCTTATTTGTGGATAAGTCTATTTACTCGTGGAATTAAATTAATAAAAATATTATTGATGTAATTTATAGACTTATCTTTATTAGGTAGGTCTTTTTTGCATATTTAATAGGAGGTTGTTATGAGTATATTAAGTAAACGGTGGTGTTTAATTAAATAATTTATAAATATAGAAAGAGAGGAAGATGAAAATGAAAAATATAATTTTAACAGGAGATAGACCAACAGGTAGATTGCATATAGGACATTATGTTGGGTCTTTAAAAAGAAGATATAAATTACAAGAAGAAGGGAATTATGATGAATTTTATATTATGATAGCGGATTCACAAGCTTTAACTGATAATTTTGATAATCCAGAAAAAGTAAGAAAAAATGTTATGGAAGTAATGCTTGATTATTTGGCAGTAGGACTTAATCCAAATAAGATTACTTTTTTTGTTCAATCAGAAGTTAATGCTTTGACAGAACTTACATACTATTATATGAATTTAGTAACTTTACCTAGAGTACTTAGAAATCCTACGGTTAAAAGTGAAATTAATAGTAAAAATTTTAACGAGAGTATTCCAGTTGGTTTTGCGACATATCCTATTAGTCAGGCTGCTGATATAACAGCATTTAAAGCTAATATTGTACCAGTTGGTGATGATCAAGAACCAATGATAGAACAGACAAGAGAAATTGTTAAAAGTTTTAATAGAATTTATGATACAGATACTTTAGTACTATGTGAATCATTACTTCCGGATAATATTTATCAATCAACCCTTGGGGACTCATTTTTTATTTTTTGCTGAATTTATAAACAATGACTTTCCGGCGCAAGTCGCAACTGCGCAGAGGAGTGCGGTATACTTCCTCCACCCGGTAGGTGTCTTCCGTATCCTGCAGGAACTGTTCTTGCAGTTCGTCCGTCACCAACACATAACCTTGGGCAGGGTTCAGTT
>ERZ773192.4028-NODE-4028-length-10261-cov-13.483539_pt1 | contig 10261 bp, 22 predicted proteins | sample MGYA00581010_ERZ773192 | MGnify/ENA primary metagenome ERZ773192 (study PRJEB29015, sample SAMEA2737741) | human gut metagenome | biome: human gut; feature: human-associated habitat; material: faeces | place: China | collected 2012 ...
GATTCTTGTTAAGTTTTCTATATTTGCAAAAAATACAACTATATTTTTCTAATAGTTTCATAAATATTTATTCTCCGCTCTTAATGATTTCTTCTAATGTTCTTGGTGTATAATTCATATAACTTTTCATACATCCGACATTCCACATATTGCATGGCTTATCATATAAAGCTGTCATCTGATACTTGACTTGCTGCATCATATTATCTTCAAAACCTGTATGTACATGTCCGTAGAGATGATAGCTTCCGTAATAATGATTCTTAAAGCATGGAATTGGATAATGACATAGAACTACAATTTTACCATCACCAATATCGAGTTCCTTATAGGTAGCAATTTCGCTGAATCTACTCTGTAATTCCCTGTTCTTTAATAACTTACCATCATGATTGCCCTTGATTAGATGTATATTTCCATTCAGATTGTTAAAAATTTCAATAGTTTTTGTTGTGTTGTACCACGAAATATCTCCAAGCAAGTACACATCATCATCAATTCCAACTGTGTTATTCCAATTTTTAATAATCGTTTCGTCATTCTCTTCAATTGATTTAAAAGGTCGATTATCAAATGCCATGCAATTTTTGTGTCCAAAATGTAAATCACTTATAAAATAGTTCATCTTCTCACTCCTAATTCTCAATATTATCGTCACAAGGAAAATATGTAAGTTCAATCTCACTCAATTTTTTGTAATAGATAACCGAATCATCCCATTCTTTTTCAAAGTCCTCACTATCATATATTTCTCTAAACCCAATCAGAAGATCCTTATCTGGAAGTTCAATAGCTTCCTTAATCTGAATATGTCTAAAATGGTTATCTATATATAGTGATTCATCCACAAATTTCTTATCCATCTCGTAAGGAGTATATTGTCCTGGTCTACGAATTTCTAACATACGAAAAATATGATCATAGCCAAAATCGTGTAACCATGTTTCAAAATCAGTCATTGTAATCTTCCTTTTCAAATAGAATGTCTGTCTCATAAAAATCTCTTGTTACTAAGACGAAGTATTCCTCGTCATCTTCATATCTAAATATAATTAAAAATAAATCTCCATGACATGTATACCAATAAGATTCATCCTTATTTGTTCTAAAATAATCAATACCTCTCTGAATCTCTTCAACGACTTTATTTTTCTGCACTTCAACAGCGTTTCTTAAATCCTTGTTAGTTCTATTGAAATGTACAGGATAATCAATATTGTCTTTCGTCAATGTAATTCCATCTAATTCATCAACCATTGATTCTTGTCCACAACAAGGACACTTAACAAATGCAGCTCCAAGCCATCCAATATGAGTATCTTCTTCTGAGACTTCCAATTCTGAATCACAATGATCACAAAATGTATGTACAATTTTAGGTTTTACTTCTACAATTTTATTCAAATTGTTTTGATTAAAATTATTCTGAATAACTTTTATGATAATCACCTCTTTCTATGTATATATTCTCTTATCTCAATTCCATTTCACCGAATTTTAATGTATCATCTACAAATGCTTTATTACCACGATACATAGCAATCATACCGCTATCATCCTTGAAAAAATAAGCATCATCACTAGAATAATTAAATCTTAATTCCGATCTGGACATCTTGATTTTACTAAAATCCAAATCCATTTGTCGTGCTAGGCATTCATATGTTTCTAAATTTGCAAATATGTAAGGTGCTTGTCCTTCGTTACATATAAATTCATTGATCTTTCTATGTAGCTTATCAACATCTACATTTGCAATTGAAAAATTCTCCATTTGTTATTCTCCTTTTCCAAAGAAATGCTTCATTCCTGTTATTCCATATCTATCTCATATGTTCCAGTTGTTGATATTGTCCCATTAGGAGCAATAATTAAATAATAATCTACATACTTATCATTACACCATTTTGTAAATAATAGCTTTTCTACAATTTCTGGTATTTTATGATTTTTCTGATGAACTTCAATACAAGGTTTTTTATTATCATCATATTTTATGTAAGATTTATCCGCTGGTATATGTCCAATAGTTTCTCCTTTATCTGTTGTTCTTGAGAAGAAATAACTAATCTCTCCGTCAATAGTTCCTCTCACACAAAAAGCACCACCTTGAATTTCTCCACTTGTAACTAAATTATCTTTTAATGAATTGATGTTGAATGTATAATAAGATTCTGCTTTAGGACAACATAGAACAACAATCGCAGATATTATGAAGACAATTATGAAATTAATTACATTAAATAAAATATTGAGTGCGAACCACTGAAAAATATATTTTGGAACACTTTCATAGTCGTGCTCGTTATATTCCCTCCAAGAAAATGTGTCATAGTTCCTTCTACCATATTCTATATTCTCTTTGACTTCTTTATTTGTTTCTTCAATATTTTTGATACTATCAATTAGCCAATCATTCGCAAAAATAGTATATAGTGCTATTCCAATGGCTATTAAAATAAATAAAATCATATACTTATTCTCCTATTCGCTCACTCTAAATACATTTGCATCACCAACTGCCAAATCTTTTACTTCTACAAAAGAATTTAGATTATCTTCCATAGTTGTAATCAATATCTCGTCAAATAAATCTTCCATCATACAAAAGAATCGTACAGATGGATGAAATCCTGGATATTCTTTCAAGCGGCATTTATTAACGATACCTCTTAATACAGGAAGTCCATGTCTTCTACGCTTGTTGTTATTCCAATGGATAGGATTGTCATAAAAAGCTTTCTTCTTTCGTCTATACTCTTCTAATTCTTCTCTTGCAATCTTATCAATCTCTTTTTCTCGTTCTGTTTTCGGAGGATTGCCATGAATGATATTGTCAAATTGTTTTTTGATATTATCATTTGCTTCTGCCTTTTCTGAATCACTCATTTGGTCATAATTCATAGCAGCTTCTAAAAATATATTCTTCAATTTCTCACCTACTTTCACAACAAAATGAAACGTGGTTTTCATATACTTTTTAACATTGTAATTATGTTGTTATATTCTCTGTTGGACATATTACCAAATGTTTTTTTACTAAGTCCATACTATATCTATTATCTATCAATATATGAAAACACCCTTTATATTCTTCAATTAAAATTTCACTATTTGATTTGACATTTTCATCAAAACAATTGAATGATGAAATTATTTCTTCTAAAGTTCTTTGAGAATCTTCGGGATAAACTGCATAGAGATTAAAACCACAAGCTTCTTCACATATCCATTTCTTCATTATTTACCTCCATAGGAAACCAAAATTTCATTGGTCTTAATTATCAATCCAATCTTCTAAATCTTTCTCATCAATTTCTTCATCTTTATAAAAATATGTGTCCATAAACTTACTTATTGAAAATCCGCAATCAGATAACGCATACTGAAGAACTGTAATCATAGCTCTGACTTCTGTCTTGCTAAATACTGCAAACAACTGATTTTCATTAAAATCGTAATCACAAGTATCAACGGTCGCCCAATTAGTAATTCTCTCTGTCCCTACAGTACATTTGTTTTCATGGTCAATAAATGGCGACAATGACAACGTGCTATAAAAACCTACTTTGTTCTCAACTCCATCATATTTTTCATTGTGACCTGTAATAATCTCAAAATCACCATCCAATGAATCTGGCGTATATCCACAAAATACTGTTCCATTTGGCATTGTAGCCAATGTTTTTCTATCTACTATTCTCATTAAAATATTCTCCTGTTCACTTATTACAATCCAAAGAAATATCGCTTCATTTTTATTTTAGTCTGTTCTTATATTGCTCAATGCCATAGCTTTCAAGAGAACCACTTGTCATAGTAGCCATTTCCACATTTGTATTTAACAAAATTGACAATACAAGTGGTAGATCATCAATCAGAATATTTTTATCTCTTTTCATTGCGTCAATACTGGCAAATTCATATGCTGAATAAATCTTTATTTCTTTGTTAGTAATTCTTTCTGCTAAATCACGAAGATACTGTTTCATACTCTCTGTTCCTACAATAATTGAATATCCTGTTTCTACTGCCTTCATAATCAGTCTTGTTGACTTGCCATATCCTCTTGGTACATTTAAAATTTCCATATATGTATTCTCCTTTTTTTATAATGAATTGTCGGTTTCAATACTTGCTTACTTATTCTCTTAACCACTTCTTAAAATTGCTATATGTGCCAAATTTTTCTTTCCAATTCGCCACTATTTCAGTAGGGTTAAGATTGAATTTCTTACATACATAAGTGATATATTCATTCTCATATAATTTCTTTCGTCTCTTATTCAACCTCTTTACTTCTGCAAATACATCATCTCTTGGTATGCCATATTCTTTTAATAAATAAGCGCTTAAATCATATTCAGAGTATTCAATAAACTGACAAATAGGACACACGCACTCAGGAACTTCGTAATACCCATTCTCGCTACAGAAATTATTAAATAAATCATCATCTTCCATAACAAGTAATTCATCTTCTGAATAATCTCTACAGTCTTTAATCTTTGAATCCCATACTTCCTTATTCCATTCATTTTCAAGAATCATCTTAATGAGATCCTTCTTTGATGGTTTATCTAACGCTTCATCACAACAAAAGAATGTCCATTTACACATTCCATCATTTCTGCTTCAGATAGTCCCATATCCCATCCGCTTTCAGTACGACCACAAATCTCACAAACATAACTTGAACTACTACTATTTGTAACAAAATCTTTTCTAAATTTCATTTAATTAATTCCTCCTATCCCATATGATTACATGAATACTCTGAAATTCCACTCAATTTTTCAACTACATAATCAGGAATATAACCACATTCTGAATGAATACATATCCTACCTAATAAATACAAACAAGCTTTATCTTCTGGAACATCTTTACCTTTTAAAAAGATTTTCTGTTGTTCACACTCTTCTCTATTACACCAACTTGAATAATCACATTTATCACAAGATTCCATATTTTCAAATGCTTCTTCTGCATATTCAAAATACCAACAAAGAATATCTGATTTACTATTTACATGATGGACTTCTTTGCCACCCTTATAATGTAACCAATTTATTTCCTTTTCTTCAAAGAAATCCGCAATGGTAAATGGAGCATGTACCTTGTAATTATCAGTAGTATCCATCTTTTCTAACCAATATTTTTCATAATCCTGATATGTTTGACATTCTAACCAGTCATAATCTTTTTTGAAATAATCCCAAGTAGAAATGCCAAAATCTCTTTCAATGGCTTTATCTATTGCGCTATTCTTATTGTCCCATCTTTTACCTTTAAGAAATTTAAAGCAATAATATTCTCCATCTTCAGTTTCTTGATATACCATTCCAAGTTTTGGATTATTTGTAATATATTGAATAACTGCATCTCTTTTTGCCAAATACTCTTTATAAAATGATTTTATGGTTTGGAATACAGAATTTATCGTAACATTTCTATCATCTTTCTTTCCGATAACAAAGCTACTACTAGAACTATTTGTTACATAATCAGAACGTATTTTCATAAATGCCTCCTAATGATGTGATTCTCCAAAACTTATATTTATATCTTCATTTTCATAAAGGGAACTACTTCCCCAACCACCAAATTCAGAATGAATAAAATTTTCAAATGCACCATCACTTCCGTGATCTCCACATTCATATTCAATTGATTCTCCTGGTTCAAGTGTAAATCTACCCTTTGCATCTTCGATAATTTTTTCAAAAAATTTTCTTGCAATTTCTTCACTATCCATAGTTTCGTTTGAATTATTTGTAATAATAAAACTAGATGAACTACTATTAGTTACAAAATCATGTCTAATCTTCATATAATAATTTCCTCCAATCTGAATCTTCATTGGTTTCTTCGTCTATACTTCCAGATAAATCTTCTGGTAAATTAAATGGATATTCACTCCAATTGACATTTCTTCCATTGACTTCAATCTTGTCAAAGAACTCACTCATGTCAAAATTATCCATCCATGTATAACCTGTTATATAATCATTATTCTCTGAAATATCCCAAGGTTCATCAAAGCATTCTAATCCTAATTTTTCACCTAAAGAACTATGTTCTCTGATTGCCTCAATCTGATCTTCATCAAGGCATCTTTTCGAGATAATAAAGCTGCTACTCGAAGAATTAGTCACAAAATCTTTGCGTACTTTCATACAAATTTTTCTCCTCTCTGTTGCATAAAACAATTTGTCTTCTAATAGGACAGCCACCTCTACACTCACACTGTCTATTGCAGCCACTGCAAGAATTTCTAAAATGGTCACGAAAATCTTCAAATTGCTTGCTATCCCAAGCATTCTGAACTGTATCATTTGAAATGTCATAAGCCCATCTCATATCTTGATTGTCAAAACTACAAGGCAGCATCTTCATATCAGATGTGATATAGGCTGACCATCTTCCACCTTCACAAGTATCAAAACTATCTTCATTGATATTAGAAGTCATATTAATAAGAGCTGGAACTGTACAAGAATCGAAACCAATCTTAAAATCAAATTGACATGTATCTATGATATGGAAAAATTCTTTTACCTTTTCATCATCAAAATTCAATACATTATTCTCTTGTCCTAATCCTACTGGCTTATGAAGTAAAAAGATTATTGCATTTACACCTTTTGGAAAATCATTATTTCTTAGTCTTTCAATCGCTTCATCAATAGAATTATTACCTAATACATAATGAATATTTGTCTTCACACCTGCATCGAGCAACATCTGAATTGCTTTATATGTATGTTCCTGACGATACCAACTAATTGCAACTGCTCCACATAACTCCTTACAAAGAGCAACAATCTCATCGGTAAACCCTAATCCTGAAGATGTGAAATTTGGTACAATACCATTTTCTCTGCAATATCTAAGAATTTTTTCAAAATCCTCATGCTGATCTACGTCTCCTCTACCGCCTAAAGCAAACTGAAATGTCTTTCCTTTACATTCATCAACAATTCTTTTAAAATTTTCAAATGACATGTTCGGATATTTGGTCTTTAATCCATTCTGATAGCACTGAACTCCAGACTTAATACACAGTCCACTTGCACCATGAACACAATGTCCCATAACTCCAATGTCAAGTAATTCAGGAAACGAGGTCATAAAAGGATCTTTTCCTGTATCCTTGTCATTTTCAATTACTCCACTTCTCATGTAAAATCCTGTATTTGGATTGAATACAGATACAAATTTGTTCTTCTTATCAACTTTCTTAATCATTTTAATAACCTCATTTCTTTTTTATTTACTTACTTATTCTCTGTTACGAGCCAATGAAAGACAGGTTTCTTGTCAAAATTCAATCGCTAAAAGCCTTATTTTTAGCCACTTTTGAAGTTCAATTTTTCTCAATTTTATATTTGAATGACAATGGGCAGCCAAAACATAATTCGCCACCCATACAAGGATAATCATTCTCATCACCAGTTATAAAACTGCAACCATATTCACGATATCCAGTATCATTTTCATAGTATGTTGTTTCACAGTAGTCGCAGTTTTCCCAGTCGTTTTCATAGATTTCTTCTTCCATAGGCTATACCTGTTTGTCGGCAATGCACTTAATATTATTCTCTATCTGTCTGTAAGTTTCATTTGCACCAAGAATACTAAGCACTGCATTTGATAACATACTCTTTGTTGAGTTATCAAAAGTCTCTTTCATCGTCTTATTAACCTGTTTACGAATATCATCCATAAACTTATCAAGATCCTTTTTAATCATGTCATCAAAATCAAACTGTCTGTTGATATATTCCTCAAATGATACATTTTCAAAATCATCATTATACGAACTTGTGTGTCCTTTCTTCTTGGCTCTAAGCTTTTTAGAATCAAGTCTTTCCTTTAATTCTTTCTTAATATACTGTTCTACTGTATATTCCTTTTCTTCCGTATCGTCCCAATAATCTCCACCAACTTTGATTTTGGTATTTGTTATGTATTCATCAACAAAACGCTGAAAATTCTCAGAAACCTTTTCTTCAATGATTTTCTTAGCAAGATTATCAGCAACCTTTCTAACAGTTCCCTCAATCTGTTCTTTCACAATGTTTTCGATATTTGTCTCCATTGTATTCTGTACAAGAGACTCTAAATTTTCTAAATCAATTGTTACCTTCATATAATCCACCTTTCTTCACAATATCAACAGCATTGTCTCTTACAATCAAATTGTGATTCATCATAGTTCCATCGCCAATGTCTATATTTGCATTAAAAGTCCATTCATCTAATTCTTTTACAACTTTGTCTACATTATAAGCACATTTCTGGTTGCCAAGAACTTGCATTACATCAGACTTTCTTACAAAGCCCATTTCAGATGGCAATTTGGATAATTCTTTTCGCAATACTGCTTTATCAATTAATTGTCCCATATTGTTATTCTCCTTTCTTAAAAAGAAATGCGAGTTTCATTGGATTATATTTTTCAATATCCAATATGCTTTATCCCTGTTATTATTAATTTCTCCGTTTGGCAACCTTCTTCTTTTATCAATATATCTCTTTCCATTATCGTCTCTATCATATAATCTAAATGGAATATCATATTTTTCAAAAAACATATTGATTTCATTTGTACTTACATACCTTATTGACGAATAATCATGTTTAATCAATTTAAACAATTCGATTTTTCCATCCTGAAATAACCTTGTGTCTTTATGCAAAAGTATAAAATTGATAATTTCCGGCATATTAGATAGTATTTGTTTTCTTCGTTTGACATCCTGCTGATGTATTTTAGTATGACATGATTTGCATAATATCTGATATCTACTTCTCATATGTAATCCTAAAATATATGTAATAATTAAATCCTTTTCATTGTCTGAATAGAATTCAATATCAGAATAATATTTCAAATTTAGATCTTGCATAGTCTTATCAACCATCTCAAAAAATTGAATATCAGAATGATGTACTTGTAAATCATGCGTACTTCCACATATATCACATTTGCAAATATCTAAATGTTGATAAAAATATTTTCTGATATATGATCTTAAATATTCATCTGTTTTCATTACTACTCAGAGCGATATATCTTTAAGGCTGCCACTCACTCCTTTCGTATTAATATTCTCTTATCTCAATTCAATCTCACCAAATTCTAATGTGTTATCCTCAAACATCTTGTAACCTTGATACTTGCCGATTAATCCAGTGTGACCATGATAATATGATGAGCCATCCCATTTCTGAAATGTATTATCTCTATATGGTTCATATAAACTTTGATATGTCTCACCATTCATAAAAATGTACGGAGCATAACCTTCCTTACACACAAATTCTAATATGCTTCTACTTAATTTTTCTGTATCGAGTTGATTTACTATTGAAAATTTTTCTGCCATTTAGTTATTCTCCTATTCGTCATACCTGTGTTCAAATTCATATTTTTCATCACTGCTTTTAAAAGTATGAATGCATGGATTATCCATTGCTAACACTTGATTACAAGTTGTATTAGGACATATAAACACACAATCTTTTGGGTCTGGATAAGGTGTTCGTGGTCTACTAATATCTTTATCAGCAAAAATAAAGACAGTACCACAATTAGGGCAAACACATCCATAACCTAAAACTTCTGTATCTTTTTTAACATGTTCATTATTTAATGATAAAATCTTCATACGCTTATTCCTTTCTTATTCTTAATAAAATCACTTGAAAGATTTCTTTCAATGTATTATTCTCCGCAGTTTCCTTCAGATTACTATGAAGTCAAATTCCAATCTTTTTCATAAATTCAATAGTTTTTTTGTACTTGTCCAACTCTTCATCTATGTCCACTGAAAAATCACTTGTTAATTCTGCTAATTTCTTACTATCAGCACTAATTCTTTCCTGTAGTTCTCGTATTTTTCTTTCAGTCTCTTCTTTCTTCATATTATTCTCCTATGTTGCACTCATTAATAAATCCTGATGAGCATATTCAGCTACTCTCTTACTTCCAACCTCAAAAATATCCTTATCTTTCTCAAAACATATGTAATTTCTACCTGTATTCAAAGCTGCGACTGCCGTTGTACAACTTCCTGCACATGAATCAAGAACTAAATCGCCTGGATTTGTGTATGTCTTGATAAAATATTCACACGCTTCAACAGGTTTTTGGCACTGATGCAAGCTACTTTTCTGAGTATCCCACTTAAACTGCAGAACATCTCTTGGGTATCTTTGTGTGCTACCACCACCTGAAATACCAGTTTTTGTA
>ERZ773192.4039-NODE-4039-length-10233-cov-6.148850_pt1 | contig 10233 bp, 9 predicted proteins | sample MGYA00581010_ERZ773192 | MGnify/ENA primary metagenome ERZ773192 (study PRJEB29015, sample SAMEA2737741) | human gut metagenome | biome: human gut; feature: human-associated habitat; material: faeces | place: China | collected 2012 ...
TGGATGAAGTGGTTGCCGCCGATGGCCAGCGAGTCGCCGTCGCCGGTGCAGACCCAGACGCTCAGGTCGGGATTGGCGACCTTGACGCCCGTGGCCACGGCATTGGCGCGGCCGTGGATCGTGTGGAACCCGAAGGTCTTCATATAGTAAATGAAGCGCGACGAGCAGCCGATGCCCGAAATGAAGACGAACCGGTTGTGCGGCGTGTCGAGCGCATCGGCGATTTCGGGCATGGCGCGTTGCACGGCGTTCAGCACTGCGTGGTCGCCGCATCCGGGGCACCATTTGACCTCTTGATCCGATTTGAAATCAGCGGGTGTGTAGTTGTATGTTGCCATAATCGTTATTTTCGGATTGTACGTTTATCGGTCGGCAGCATCGAGCCGATTTCAAACCGCTTCGCTTGAATATCGACAAACCCTCCAAACCTCCCTTTGAAAAGGGAGGCTTCTGCGGCGGGTGTGTAGTTGTATGTTGCCATGAGCTTGTTATCTATTTCTCGTTCAAAATCCGGTTGAATTCCTCTTTCAGTTCCACGACGGTGAAGGGCAGGCCCTCGCACTTGTTGTATTGCCCGAAGCGGAATTCCTGGAACTGCTGGCGCAGGTAGGAGGCCAGCTGCCCTTCGTTGAGCTCGCAGACGACGATGCGGCGGAAACCGCCGAGGATCTCGCGCACGCCGTGCGGCAGCGGGTGGATGTAGTTGAAGTGGCACAACGAGATGCGCTTGCCCTCCTCCTGCAACTGCTCCACGGCGCTCTGCACGTTGCCGCGCGTACCGCCCCAGCCGATCACCAGCAGGTCGCCTTCGGCCGCGCCCATGACCTCCTGACGCGGCAGGTCGTCCGCCACGGCCGCTACCTTGGCGGCGCGGGTGCGCACCATCTCCTGATGGTTGGCCGGTTCGTAGGAGATACACCCTTTCAGACAGTGTTTTTCGAGGCCGCCGATGCGGTGTTCGAGGCCCGCCTTGCCCGGGAAGGCCCAGCCGCGGACGTGGCGGGCGTCGCGGGCATAGGGCATGAACGCCTCGCCCTCGGGGTGCGGTTCGACCACGGGCGGACAGATGGCGGGGTAGTCGCTCATCTGCGGGATGCGCCACGGCTGCGAACCGTTGGCGATGAATCCGTCGGTGAGCAGGATCACGGGCGTCATGTGCTCCATGGCGATCTTGCCCGCTTCGAAAGCGAAACGGAAGCAGTCGCCGGGCGTCGAGGCTGCGAGCACCACCACGGGACACTCGCCGTTGCGGCCGTAGAGCGCCTGCATCAGGTCGCTCTGTTCGGTCTTGGTCGGCAGACCCGTCGACGGGCCGCCGCGCTGGACGTCGACCACCACCAGCGGCAGTTCGGCCATGACGGCCAGACCGAGCGCTTCGCTTTTGAGCGAAAGTCCCGGGCCGGAGGTCGTCGTGACGGCGAAATTGCCGGCGAAGGCGGCGCCGATGGCCGTGCAGATGCCGGCGATCTCGTCTTCGGCCTGCACGGTCTTCACGCCCAGCTCCTTGTGCTTGGCCAGCTCTTCGAGAATCACCGTGGCCGGCGTGATGGGGTAGGAGCCGCAGAAGAGCGGTAGCCCCGCCTTTTCGGCGGCGGCCATCAGTCCCCATGCCGTGGCGACGTTGCCGTTGATCGAGCGGTAGGTGCCCTTTTCGAGCGGTGCGGCCGGTACGGCATAGGTGTTGGCGAACTGGTGGGTATTGGCTGCGAAGTTGTAGCCCGCGTCGATAGCCCGTTTGTTGGCCTCGGCGATGAGCGGGTTTTTGCGTGCGAATTTCGAGTCGAGGTACTTCTTGGCGTGGTCCTCCGGACGGTGGAAGAGGTAGAAACAGATGCCCAGCGCGAACATGTTCTTGCACTTGACCACCGACTTGTTGTCCAGTTCCAGCTCTTTGAGCGCCTCGCGGGTCATGGTCGTGATGCCGGGCACGACGAGGTTGTGACCGTCGAGTCCCAGTTCCGCGATCGGATCGTCGGTCGTGAAACCGGCCTTGCGCAGATTGGTTTCGGTGAGCGAATCGCCGTCGATGATGACCGTCGCTCCCGCTTTGAGCCAACGGCGGTTGGCTTTGAGCGCCGCGGGATTCATCGCTACCAGTACGTCGCAGTAGTCGCCGGGGTTGGTGACGCGCCGTGCGCCGAAATGGACCTGGAAGCCCGATACTCCGGCCACGGTTCCCTGCGGCGCACGAATCTCGGCGGGGTAGTCCGGAAAGGTCGAGATGCCGTTGCCCATGAGCGCCGAGGTGTCGGAGAAAAGCGTCCCCGTGAGCTGCATTCCGTCGCCCGAATCGCCCGAGAAGCGGATGACGACGTCTTGAAGCTCTTGTACATGCTCTTGATTCATCGCTTTATCGTTAAATGAATGGTTTGTTTTCACGTTTTGTATCCGGCACTTCCGGCGGGGTTCCTTTCCGGAAGGCGTCGAATGGGAGGGGCGCCTCTTCGGGAATCGCCTCTTTCGACGAGGTTTTCCGGCCGGAAACGGTATCCGCCGGCCTTGTTGCAGGATGGGTAAACCGTGGGCAAATATATAAAATTTCCGGCATATTGGCACGGCGAAACTGAAAAACGAACGCTCTTTTCCTGCCTCGGTTTTTTATCGAGCCTTTTGTTCGTTAAATTATTTAAAATATATCGGCCGGTTCATTCGCTTGCGATTCGCACCGTTCGCGTCGGCCTGGAAAGGGAAACGGCGTGTTTTCCGGCGGGAATTCCTCTGTCCGGCCCTCCTGCCCACGGAGAAATAATTATTGATTATTTTTATTTATTCGGAAGACTTTATGAGTCGTCCGACTGCAAATTTGCGATTTTTTAGCACGATATTTATTTATCGTGATTTCGTTTTTATGGATTTGGCGAACGGGTGTGGCTCGGGTCGCATGTTTTTCGTTAAGATGTATGGGGTTGTGCTTTCTCCGGCCATGCCAATGCCATAGCCGGAGAAAGGTTGACGCAGACGAACTTCCTTTCGGCGCACGGATTGCAAAAGGTCCGTTCCGTAATTCGAAAGCGATCCGAAGCCGTTGATTGTCCGAAACTTTCCGGATTCGGGACGGGCGGTTTTTACCGGATCTTCCTTATTCCGCTTACGATTCGGAACGAGCGGAGCGCTTTTCGGGAGAATATTCCTTTAAAACGGCCGTTCGGCCGATGTATTATCCGTTTAGATAGCGGATGCGTTTTTATGATATATCTTTATATCGTTGTCGGGCCGGATAATTTGTCGTACATTTAACAACTCCCTCTTTTCGAGTCCGGAACGGCGGGCGGGTTCCGTCTCGGGAGGGACGCTCGCAGGTTGCGGTATGCCGGACGCGGAAGAGGGAAAATGAATTTCAATCATCAAAATTTATGTTGAAGCCTATGAAAAATTTCAGACTATCGGCGCTTTTGTGTTGCGTTTCGCTGTGCGGTTTCGCCGCCTGTTCGGACGACAAGACCGACGATCAGCCGGAACCGCAGGCCTATCAGGTCACGCAGTTCGAATCGAGTACGATTCCGGCCTCGATTCCCGGTGAAGGGGGGGGGTATAAACTGACCTTCGTCATCAGGACGGAGACGCGCTCGACGGGCGCGACCTTCGAACCGTGGGCTTATCGCCTGACGCTCGGCGATGCGGTGGGCGACGCCCTTTTCTTCGCAGCTCTCGCTGGGGATGGCGATCATATCGCGCAGGAAGCGGGTCATATCGGGGCCGTAGGCCTGTGCGGCTTTCTTGATGGCTTCGAAATCCATGGTAAAACCTCCGTTAAAAGTAATAGTATTTTCTGTCGATCGGGGTTAATTTTCTGTTACACTGTCCTTATCATAGCATAAGAACGGCAGTTGTCAAACAAAAAATTTGTGTTTCAAAATTATTTTAAGAAAATGATTGCAATTCGATCAATTTATGGTATTATAGGGATGAAAGAACATGCCCGTGCCGATGGAAAGCTGTGCAACTTGCACAGCAAAATGCCCGGGCAGGCAGAGGAGGGATAGACCATAGAAGCCGCAACGCTGAAGACCCTGGAGCAGGTCGCAAAGGGCATCGCCGCGACCTTTGGCAGCCATTGCGAGGTGGTGATCCACGATGTGGGCGCCAAGCACCCCGAGCATTCCATCGTTGCCATTGAAAATGGCCACGTCACGGGCCGCAAGGTGGGCGACGGCGCGTCGCACGTTGTTTTGGAGCAGGTGCGTCAGGCCGACGCGCAGCCGAGCGACCACTTGAGCTACCTCACCAAAACGCCGGATGGGAAGATCCTGAAATCTTCCACCATGTACATCCGCGGCCGGAACGGCAAGGTCGCTGCGATCCTTGGCATCAATTACGACATTTCCTCGCTCCTGATGGTCGAGGATGCGGTGCACGAGTTGATCGACACAAAGGATAAGACGCAGGGCGAGCCGGAAAAGATCGTGAACGTCAACGACCTTTTGGATGAGCTCATCGCCCAGTCTGTCGCGCTCGTTGGCAAGCCCGTCGCCCTGATGAATAAGGAGGACAAGATGCGTGCCATCGGCTTTTTGAGCCAGAGCGGGGCGTTCCTCGTCACAAAATCCGGAGACAAGATCGCAAAATACTTCGGCATATCCAAATACACACTATATTCTTATATTGACAAACAACAGGAGGAGAAGTGAACCATGGGCAAGATCGATTTGACCATCAACAAGACCGGCCTGCAGCACAACATTGAGAAGGCCAAGGAAAACAACGTTATCATTCCGACCATCGCGCAGATGCAGCATCCTGAGACCATCCCTGAGAAAATTCAGGAAAAGCTCAAGACTGTCGGCCTGTGGGATGTGAATCCCCTGAATCTCTTCCGCATCACGTGGAAGAACGAGGCCAAGGAGTCCGGCGGTCTCTTCCAGGAGGTGCCGAACTATGTCGAGATCCCGTCCGAGCTCTCCGGCGTTCCTTGCCGCATCCTCGCCATGGCGGGCAAGTGGTTCCCCACGGGCTGCCACAAGGTCGGCGCTTCGTTCGGCTGCCTCGCCCCGCGCCTCGTCACCGGCCAGTTCGACGCGACGTATCATCACGCCGTGTGGCCCTCCACGGGCAACTACTGCCGCGGCGGCGCGTTCAACTCGAAGCTCCTCGCCGTCGACTCCGTCGCCATTCTCCCCGCCGAGATGAGCAAGGAGCGCTTTGACTGGCTCTCCAAGATCGCCGGTCAGGTCATTGCGACGCCGGGCTGCGAAAGTAACGTCAAGGAGATCTTCGACAAGACGTGGGAGCTCAAGCAGGACCCGAGCATGATGATCTTCAACCAGTTTGAAGAGATGGGAAACCCGCTGTGGCACTACAATGTCACGGGCTACGCCCTTGCAGACCTCTTTGAGGCGGTCAAGAAGCCCGGGCAGAAGCTTGCCGGCGCGTGCTTCACCTCCGGCTCCGCCGGTACGATGTCGGCGGGCGACCTTTTGAAGGAACGCTATCCCGGCATGAAGCTCGGCGTTGGCGAGGCGCTTCAGTGCCCGACCATTCTCAACAACGGTTTCGGCGGCCACCGCATTGAGGGCATCGGCGACAAGCACATCCCCTGGATCCACAACGTGAAGAACACTGACATGGCCATCGCCATCGACGACGAGGATTCCCAGCGTTTGCTGCGCCTTTTCAACACGGCAGAGGGCAAGAAGTACCTCAAGGAAGAGCTCAAGCTCTCCGACGAGCTCATCGAAAAGCTCACCTGGCTCGGCATCTCCGGCATCGCAAACGTCCTGTGCTGCATCAAGATGGCCAAGTACTATGAGCTGACCGAGGACGATGTCGTCTGCACCGTGCTGACCGACTCTGCCGTCATGTATCAGTCCCGCATCGAGGAGCTCAACGAGATGCACGGCGCGTACAACGCCGAGGAGGCCCGCCTCGACCACAACCTTCACATGCTCGGCCTGAAGACCGACAGCATGATGGAGCTGACGTACGAGGACCGCAAGCGCATCCACAACCTCAAGTACTACACCTGGGTCGAGCAGCAGGCGCGCGACGTCAAGGACCTCAACGCCCTCTGGTACGACACCAAGGGCACGTGGGACGCTGTCCACGCGCAGGCGAAGGAGCTCGACGAGCTCATCAACGAGTTCAACGAGGCCACCGGCCTTCTCAAAGCGCTCTAAGAGTGCGAAAGGGGAGCAGGAACCCCTTGCTCCAAACCCTGTTAGGATGATAAAAGGGGGTATCTCGAAGAGATGCCCTCTTTTTTATACCCCTCAAAGGGGGGGACGCGCCCTGCGGGCGCGGGGAAAGCAGCGCCGCAGGCGCTGCACGGGGTCAGCTTCTTAAATTCGTCCTTCTCCAAATCGTCGTAGGTGAAATCGCCCGTCAGCGGCAGGTATTTCTCCTTCACGCCGGGGCAGTTCGCGTCCACGTGGTAGTTGCTTCCGCCCTTCGGGTTGCGGTAGAGCTGCAAGCCCCCGTCCGGCAGCTCCGGCTCGTACATCTGCCGCCCCTGATCGTCCCAGATCAGCACCTTCGTCTTGTTTTCGAGGTTGTTCCACAGCCACTGCATGTTCTGCCCCTGCGCGTTGGCCCTGCGCTGGATGCGGATGCACCCGTGGCTGGCCTTCATGCCGAGCTGCGCCTCATACTGCGTATAGATGCGTGTGCCGTCCTTCGCCGTGTCGTGCAGCACCTCGTGGAGCAGCGTGCCGCCGTTGATGCGGATGGCGAACCGGCCGATCGTTCCGCCGCCCGCGTTGAAGTCGCCGACCTTGCTCACCGTGATGTATTCGCCCGCCGGGGATTCGTTGTACGGCTGTTTCGCGTTGTTGAGCCCCGTGGATACGTCCAGTTCGCCGATGATCGCGCCCGCCTCGAAGATGTAGAGCTTCTGGCGCAGCTTATCCACCAGCAGCGCGTACTTGTCCGAGGGCTTCACCTCGAACAGGATGCTCTTTTTGACGTAGCCCTGCACCTTTTTCGCGTTCTGGGATTCCATGTATTCGTTGTCCGTCTTCGTGCCGTCGTTGGCGTAGGCCTCGATCAGCACATAGCCGTCGCCGTCCGTGTCCTCCTCCAGCACGTGCACGCCCTGACTCTGCCCGTGCAGCTCGCCCGCGCAGTTCTGCTCATAGGGCTTCTTGTCCGCGCCGGGGGTGAAGGTCGGGTAGACGTGCTCGGTCTGCCCCACGTCCATCACCGTAATCGGCTGCATCATCAAATCCCAGATGGCCTTCTGGTGGTCGGGGTCGGTCAGGTCGTATTCGTCCGGGTTCATGTCCCAGTAGCTCGTCGCCTGCGGCACGGGGCGCCTGCCCGTTTCGCTCGTCTGCTCGGCGGCCGCCTGCCCCTCGTCCCAAGTCTGCGCCTCCTCGATCTCCTCGTCCCAAATCAGCGCGTCCTGAATGTCGAGGCCGCTCAAATCCAGCGCCTCCGGCGCGTCGGAATCCGCCGTTTCGCGCGCTTCCGGCGCGCCGATGGTCAGCGGCAGCAGGCTCTCCTCGCTCTCCTCGCCCCAGTAGTTGCAAAGCCGAACGGCTACGGTGTATGCGCCGTCCGCCGCCGCGCTCCCGTCCGGCAAAACGCCGTCCCAGATCAGCCGCCCGCTTCCCGCGTCCACCTGCGTCGCGCCCAGCTCAATGCTTTCGCCGTCTGCGCCGCGCAGCGACATCGCCAGCGCGCCGCCCTCCGTCGTCTCAAAGGAGAGCGCCCATTCCCCGCCTGCGCGCAGGCTGTCGCTCTCCGCCGTCACGTTCGTCAGCTTCGGCGCGGCCAGCGCGCAGGCCGCCGTCGCCGTCAGCAGAAAAAATACAAATGAAGCAAAATGTTTTTTCATGTCCGTCCTTATACTCCGTTCAATAATTGAGCAAAAGCAAATTCTGCACAAAACGCAGGCGCGCAATGCGCGCCCCCTACGGGCATAGCGGTATAATACGCGGTTGCTTTTTTTGTAGCGTTGTAGGGGCGCGCATTGCGCGCCCGTTATCGGAATTTGTGCAAAACTTCAGATTTGCCCATTAGCTACTCCGTTTTGATAAAAAGGGGCTGTAAAGTTCTCGCTTTACAGCCTCTTTCGTAATCTCTCTCGCTTAGCCCGGCAGATCCAGAATGTCGCCCGGCGCGGCGGTCACATCCACATCCGGCATCGGCGTCATGTCGGAAAGGGTATAGAGCTTTTCGAGCGTCTTTGCGCCCGCGATGCCGTCCACATCCAGTCCGTTTTCCTTCTGGAAGTTTTCCACCGCCGTCTTGGTGCCCGTGCCGAAGTTGCCGTCGCTCGCGCCCTTGAGGTAGCCCAGCTTGATCAGCGCCTCCTGCATAGAAATCACGCTCTTGCCGCGGTCGCCCTTGCGCAGCGTCTTGTATGTCGTCACGGCCGGCGCCTGCGGCGCGGGGGTCGGCGTAATCTCGATGTTCGGCGTCGCCGTCAGTTGCAGCGCGGGCGTGTTCGTCGCGCCGAAGACGATGAAGTTATTCTCCTGCTGCGGCTGCTGGGTCGCCTGCGGAACCGGCGTATTCACCACCGCCGGCGCGCCCGCCCCGAACATGGATCGCACGATCATCACGATAATCAGCACCAGAATCAGGATCAGGCCGATTGCGATAATCATCGGCGTCTTGTCCTGCGCGCGCTTGCTCTGTCTGCTGCCCTTCGTATAGGCGGGTTTGGCGTTGTTTTTCCTCGGCGCGGGCTTCTGCTTCGGGCGCGGCGCGTCCGTCTCCGCCGCGCTCTCCTTTTCCTGCTGCTTCACGCCGACCAGGTTGGCGTAGCACAGCGGGCAGAAGTTGCTTCCGTCCGGGATCTTGTTATGACAATGGGGACAAAACATGGTCAGCCCTCCTTGATCTCCAATTTCTAATCCTAGTATAAACCACAATCAATTCAAATTTCAAGCCCTTTGGCAAATTCCTTTATTCTATGCCTATGACGGCGTATACCCGTTTCATGCGCGTTTCGCGCCTTATGCGCGCTCCTTTTCCAGCAGCCTGCAGGTGTGTATGGTGCACAGCGCCGCCATCACGCCCGAGCGGAGCGCCATCTCGCGCTCGTCCATCTCGTCCCCGAACAGCTCGATGCGCCCGCCCTTTGCGGATTCCTCGATCCTTCGGACGATCGCGCAGAATTGATCGTACCCCGTCCGAACGTCCCGCTCGCACAGGAAGCCCAGCAGCCGGCTGATGCTCTCCATGCTCAGCGCCTGCTTGAACACGCAGATCATCATCAGCAGCGCCAGGTGTTCGCGGTCGTATTTCTTGCCGACCGGGCGCGGAATCATCCCGACCTTCACATAGTTGTTCACCATGGATTTGGTCATCTCGCCCTTGGGCAGCGCCGGGCTGAACGTGCGATCCATCAGCGTAATCACCTGATCCATGTATAGCCCGATATCCGGCAGCAGCTCCCACTGCGGCAGCGCCATGTTCAGGATGTCCTGCATCTCGTTTTCCTCTCCTCGTCCGCGCTCACGGCGTGTCCATCGCCTGCGCCGTTTCAAAGAAAATCCGCTGGCTTTCGATTTCGTAAGCGGTCATTCCGTCCCGCGTGCAGCGCGCCTGCGCTCCGCTTCTTTTTAGGAAGTCGTCGAGCCGCTCGCTCTCCGCCTCCGTCAGCAGCATGAACACCCGCTCGTCCGGCCGCTCCATCCGCCTGTTTTCCTGCGCCTCCAGCCATTCGCTGACGCGCGGCACGCCCTGCCCCTTCTCGTTCTGCGCGATGGAGATGCCCACCGCCTCCACCTCGCCGTTTGTCAGCTCGGTGATGACGTTGGCATTCCAGAACGTCGCATACCCGAAGGTCAGCCCGCTTTCCTGCAAAAAAGCGGCTCTCTCCCTCTGCACGTCCGTGATTTCCGGATACTTCATCGTGCTCGTGATCTGCATTGCGGAGGCGGTCAGCACCACGCCCGCGAACAGCAGCGCGCACCCGCGCCGGAGCGGCGCGTTCGTTTCGCCTGTCAGGCAGGCGGCCATCACCGGCGCGCCCAGCGTCATCAGCGGAATCCAGTATCGGTTCAGGTACAGCCCTTCCAGCAGCACGAACGACAGCGCCGTGATCGCCGCGCTCATCGCCAGCGTCAGCGCGCCGAAGCGCAGCACGTCGCTTTGGTTCTCCTTCGCCGCCTTCAGCGTCCGCGCCAGCAGCACCGCGGCCGCGGCGGGCAGCAGCAGCGCCATGGTCAGGAACAGTGCAAAAAATCTCTTTTTCATTTCGCTTTCTCCTTGGTCTTTCCTAATTTCACACAGGTGCAGGGGGAAGTCACTCAGTTCCGGGGATCGCCTTCTTTCCGTTGGCCGCAG
>ERZ773192.4043-NODE-4043-length-10219-cov-12.705431_pt1 | contig 10219 bp, 10 predicted proteins | sample MGYA00581010_ERZ773192 | MGnify/ENA primary metagenome ERZ773192 (study PRJEB29015, sample SAMEA2737741) | human gut metagenome | biome: human gut; feature: human-associated habitat; material: faeces | place: China | collected 2012 ...
TTCAGGCGCATCAGATCCAGCATCAGCTCGGCGCTTACACCGACTGCAACCACGGTGCGGGGCTGGCGGTCATCCACCCTGTCCTGTACCGCCACATTTATAAGTCCGGCGCGGCGCGGTTCACCCGCTGGGCACAGAATGTCTGGGACATCGCGCCCAAGGACAGCGACGAGGAGACCGCGGCTGCCGGTATCGACGCGCTGTCCGCGTTCATTAAGGAAATCGGTCTGCCGACCAGCTTTGCAGAGCTCGGCATCCCCGCCGGCACCGACTTCCGAGCCATCGCGGATTCCACCAACGTCACCGCCGGCTGCTGCAAGAAGCTGACGCACGACGAAATTTACGAAATTTTGCAGGAATGCCTGTGAGTATCCGCGCTTTTCGCAGCAAAACAAAGCATTCTTTGCACTGTGCTCCATTTTTGGCTTTTCCGCCTCTTGCATTTGCCCCAAAGCGTAATATCATAGGCCAGACAAATTGCGGAAAGGGGCAGTAGAGTTGAAAGCTGCATCGCAGAAAAAATCATTGGATATGCTCCACGGGACGCTCTGGGATAAGATCCCGCGCTTTGCCGTTCCGGTGGCGGCCACGGCGATTTTGAGCCAGCTGTTCAACGCCGCGGACATCGCCGTCATCGGCAACTTTACCGGCGAGCTCCGCACTGTGGCGGTCGCGGCCGTCGGCACAAACAGCTCGATCATCAGCCTGATCGTCAACCTGTTCATCGGCATCGCGCTGGGCGCAAACGTGACGATCGCGCACGCCATCGGCGAAAAGAACGACACGATGGTGCACCACGCGGTGCACACCTCCATCATCGTGGCGGTGCTGGGCGGTTTGATCGCGGCGGTCATCGGTGAGCTGTTCGCCGTTCCGCTGCTGAATCAGCTGAATGTGCCGGACGATGTGTTCCCGCTGGCGCTGCTATACCTGCGCATCTATCTTGCGGGCCTGCCGGTGATCCTGCTCTACAACTTTGAGGCGGCGGTCTTCCGCAGCGTGGGCGAGACGAAAATTCCGCTGATCGCGCTGACGGCCTCCGGCGTTCTGAACGTGATCCTGAACCTCTTTTTCGTGGCCGCGCTCCACATGAGCGTGGACGGCGTCGCGATCGCAACGGTGCTGTCGAACGCGGTCAGCGCGGCGATCTTGTGGGTCTTCCTGCTCAAAACGGACAAGGTCATCCGCCTTGAGCCGAAAAAGCTGCGCATCGACGGGCTGTGCCTCAAGCAAATTCTGCGCATCGGCGTTCCCGCAGGTGTGCAGAGCGCGATGTTCTCCATCGCGAATATCGTCATTCAGGGCGCGATCAACAGCCTCGGCACGGTCGTCATGGCGGCATCGAGTGCGGCCTACAACATTGAGGTCATCACCTACGATATCCTCAACTCCTTCTCGCAGGCCTGCACGACATTCGTCGGGCAGAACTTCGGCGCGGGCGAGATCAAGCGCTGCAAGAAAACGCTGCTGCTGTGTCTTCTCGAGGGCATCATCAGCCTCGGCGTCGCCATCGCTCTGATCCTCTTTTTCGGAAAGTCGCTGCTCACCATCTTCAACGGCGACCCGCAGGTGGTAGAGACGGGCTATATTCGCCTCATGCTGATCATGCCGTCGCACCTGTTCAGCCTTTGCTACGAGGTACTTTCCGGCTACCTGCGCGGCTTTGAAATTTCACTGCCGCCCGCCGTTTTGACGATGCTGGGCGTCTGCGGCGTCCGCCTGAGCTGGCTGCGCTGGGTCTTCCCGCAGTACAAGACGTTTATGAACATCATGCTGGTCTTCCCCATCAGCCTTGCGGCCACGGCGCTTCTAATGCTGGCAGCGGTGCTGTACTTCCGCCCCTCGCGCCGCTATGCGCATCTGCAAAAGAGTGATGGCGCGGCTTCGGCAAAAATCGAAGGATAAGACCATTCCCAAAATCGACAAAGCAGGGCGTTTGCCTTTTAGGCAAGCACCCTGCTTTACTTTTTTGATGGGGCAGCCGTTTCTAAATCGCGGATGGGAAATTTTCACATCAGCTCGCGCGTGAAATCAAGCACGCACTCGCGCAGACGCAGAATTTCCTCTGGCGTGTTCTTGCTCAGGTGCATACCGATGCCGAGCTCCCGTCCCGTTTTCGGGCTGACCGGCAGCGTCTTTACGCCGTGCGTCCGCCCGCGCATCATGATCTCCGTCATCATTGTGATACCAAGGCCCTTGCTGACCATGCGGATGACCGTTTCATCGTCCACATGGCAGGGGCGGATATTCGGCTTCACCTTTTTGGGACTCAGCGCAGCGTTCACGTCGATGTCGAAGCGCCCGTAGGGCATCAGGAATTCTTTTCCGTCGAATTCCTCGATGGGGAAGGTCTCTTCGCTGCCGGTGGGATAGTCCTCCGGCAGGATGGCGTACATCGCGTCGTAGTAGAGCGGTGTCCAGTCGCAGTTGATGTGGCTCTGCCGCGCGGCAAAGATGACGTCCGTGCGCCCCTCCTCGAGCAGCTCAAAGGGTTCGAGCTCGTGGTCCACCATGCGAAGATCCACGTCGGTCTCCGGACACACGCGGCGGAAGCGGTACAGAATTTCCGGCATCCAGTGCATGGCAAGGCTCGCATAAGCGGCGATTCGGATCGTCGCCGTCCGCTTTTGCGTGATGGTCTCGATCTGGTTTTCGAGCTTCGCCGTCGCGCTGAGGTATTCGCGGATCGCGGGCAGCAGCGCCTCCCCGTCCTCTGTCAGCGAAATACCGCTGTGGTCGCGCCGGATGAGCTTCATGCCGATCTCGCGCTCCAGACCGTTGATGAGGTGCGTCAGCCCCGACTGTGTGTAGCCCACGACCTCAGACGCTTTGGAAAAGCTGCCGAGGTTGACGGCGGTCATCAGGATTTCAAATTTTTTGCTGTCCATATCCCCACTCCTATAAAGGGTATTTTGATTTGTAATACACCTATTATAACCGAGCGTTTCTCTTTTTCAAGTGCAGGGTGTAATATTTTCAACACAAAGGAGTTGATTATCCCATGACTACTAAAAAATTGACCTTCCGGCAGAAGATTCTCGTCGCCGGAACGCTGTTTGGAATGTTCTTCGGCGCGGGCAACCTGATCTTCCCCGTACATCTCGGCCAGATGGCCGGCCGCAACGCGGTCGTCGCCATGATCGGCTTTATCATCACGGCGGTTGGCATCCCCATCTTCGGCGTCGCCGCCATCGGCATCACGCATTCCGACGGCCTGCAGACGCTCTCGAGCAAGGTCGGCAAGGGCTACGGCATTTTCTTTACCTGCCTTCTGTACCTGACCATCGGCCCGCTCTTCGCCATCCCGAGATGCGCAACCGTTTCGTTCACAACCGGCATCACGCCCTTGCTGGGCGCGGATTCGCCGGAGTGGCTGTATCTGCTCGTCTTTTCGGCGGCGTTCTTCGCCTTCGTGCTGTTCTTCTCGCTGCGCCCCGGTAAGATCACCCTCTGGATCGGCAAGATCATCAATCCGCTCTTTCTGTTCTTCTTCGCAGTGCTGATTATCGCAGCGCTGCTCTCCCCCGGCGCAGCGATCTCCTCGGTCGAGCCGACGGAGGCCTATCAGAACGGTTCCTTCTTTCCCGCGCTCATTGAGGGCTACGGCACGATGGATGCCATCGCCGGTCTCGCCTTCGGCATCGTGGTCATCGACGTCATTCGCCGCATGGGTGTCGACAACGACGACATCATCGCCGAGGACGTGCTCTCCTCCGGTCTTCTTGCCGGTGCGCTGATGGCGCTGATCTACGTGCTGTCCATTCTGGTCGGCGCGCAGTCGAGAGGCATTTTCGAGCTGTCCGAAAATGGCGGCATCGCCCTCACGCAGATCGCGGGTCATTACCTCGGCGGCGTGGGCCAGTTTATCCTCGCCTTCACCATCACCTTTGCCTGCCTCAAGACCTCCATCGGCCTTGTCACGGCCTGCTCGGAGACGTTTGTCAAGATGACGAACGGCAAAATTTCCTACCGCACCTGGGCGATCCTCTTCACGGTGTTTTCGTTTGCTGTTTCCAACATTGGACTGAGCGCCATCATCGAGTATTCCGTCCCGATGCTCATGCTCATCTATCCCCCGGCCATTGCACTTATCCTGCTGGCCTTTATCGGCAAGTTCTTCGCTCATGACCGTGCCGTGTATGTCGCAACGATGATCGGTACATGGGCAGCCGCTATTTTCGACTGCATGAAGACGCTGCCCGCGTCGGTGCAGACTTCGCTCCGCCTCGATGTGCCTATCGCCTTTGCGGAAAAATATCTGCCGTTGTTCGACAAGAATCTCGGCTGGCTGCTGCCTGCACTCGTCGGCTTTGCGATCGGCATGGTCATCCGCTCGAGCCGGAAGGGCACGCTCATCCCCCAGGCCTGACGAACCAAATTAAAGTAAAAACGCACCGCATGGCAGAGTTATTTCTGCCATGCGGTGTCATTTTTTCAGCGGCTCCGAAAACGGAGAGTCAGCATGCTGCCGAGGTTCACCAGCAAAATCGTCGCGGCCCATGAAAGTGTTGCAGCCGTAATCGCACCAGAACGGTGCAAGGATCGTAAAACGCCCGCTGGCCGCGCTGAGCAGACGGCGCATCAGCTCGCGCTGCCGTGTCTCATCGGAAGGTGGCGTCCGGTTGTAGGCAAAGCACAGCTCCTTCGCCGCGAGCCGTTCCTGCGTAAGCTCTTCGCTGCTTGCATCGTAGAGCAGACCGCGCAGCATTTTTCTTTCTCTGTCATGTTACCTCTCATCCCTTGCTTGATTACCTATTGATCATACTACGCGACGAGAGGCATTACAACCATTCTGCGCTGGGTTATGGTATGTGTGTTGACTGCCAAAAGGAGATGGTGCACATGAAAGCACTTCAAAAGCAGTTCGACCGGCAGGAGTTCGACGACCTGAACGCGTTGGTATGCGGATAGGAAAGATAGATGGAGACCGGTTGGTTTCCATCCTCCTTTTCTTCACTTTTCGGGTTTCATTTTCTCCCGCGCAGTAAGCCGCTGCTCGATATCCCCCTGCAAAAGCTGCGAGATCACCGCGGCCAGCGGGATAAAAAACACGATACCGATGATACCGAACAACTTTCCGCCGAGCAGTGCGGCCAGCAGTGTCCACAGCGGAGAAAGCCCCACGCTGCCGCCGACCACATGCGGGTAGATGAACTGGTTTTCGATGAACTGCACCACCTGATAAACAAGGAAGCACAGTATTGCCTTCTCCGGCGCGGCCAGCAGCGTGAGCAGTACGCCGATCAGGCAGGATGCAAACGCGCCGATATATGGGATGAACGCGAATGCCGCCGTCAGCACAGCCGTCAGCGCTGCGTAGGGGATGCGGAAGACGGAAAACGCGAGGAAGATCAACGTACCGAGGATCAGCACCTCGATGCACTGACCGGAGAAAAACTTTGCGTAAGTATCGTGCGTCAGCTTTGCGATGCGGCAAATGCGGTTTGCCGTCATCTCCTTACAGTAGGCGTACAGAAAGCTGCGACTCTGCTTACCGAGCTCCCGCCGACCCAACAGTACATAGAACATGATCACGAACGCGAACACGGCGTTTACCGTGACAGACACCGTTGAGCTTGCCAGGTCGACGACCGATCCGATCACGGCCCCCGCGCCGGTGAAGAGCTTTTCCACGGCCGTCTTCCAGTCAAACGAGGCCGCAAGCTTTGTCAGCTCCGTGGTGTCGACGCCGTAGCTGCTCAGCAGCGCCACCCAGTCGGGCCAGTTCTCCCTTACGAGTACGGCGATGCTCCGGACCGACGCGGCCAGCTGTGGGATCGCCAGCACGCACAGCAGGAATACCAGCACTGCGACACAGAGCATCGTCAGTGTCAGGCTCAGTGCGTCGACCGCTTTTTCCTTCATCTTCGGGAAATGGGCCGTGAGCCGCCGCGCAATACCAAGCATCGGAACGCTCAGCACGAACGCGAGCAAAAGGCCCGAGACCACCGGCGACAGAATACCTGCCAAAACGCGGAAAAAGCTCGCCACTTCATTCAGGTTAGTCAGCGCGGCAAAAAGCGCCACGCCGAAAAAAATCAGAAGCATCTGCTGCTTGAGTTGTTTATTCATGGGCCATCTCTCCAATCAGCGCAGTCTCCACCTTTTCACCGGCGTGCGGCCGCTGTGTGACGCGCAGCTCCTCGATGCGGTGATGATCTACTTTGACAACAAGCACATCAAGATCATCGTAAGTAAAGCGGTCGCCGCTCTCCGGCACGCCGCCGCAGCGCTCCATCACCCATCCGCTGACCGACACCATCTCCGAGTCGGTCTTGAGGTGGAAAAAATCGGCAAAATCGTCAAAGTCCATTCCTGCGTCCACAAGGTAAGCGTGCTCCGCCGTCTCGCGGATGGGAATCTCCTCCTGCTCGTGCTCGTCCCATATCTCGCCCACCAGCTCTTCGAGGATATCCTCCATCGTGACAATGCCGCAGGTGCCGCCATATTCGTCCACCACGACGGCAACGTGCGTCTTGCCCTGCTGCATCTTTTTAAGCAGCAGACTGATCGGCTCATTCTCCGGTGCAAAGATGGTGGGTGAAAGCAGCTCGGCGATCGGCTTGCCGGTCACGCCGCAGCCGACGTAAAAGTCCTTGCGGTGGATGGTGCCGAGGATATGGTCGATGGAATCCTGATAGACGAGCAGGCGGGAATATTTGGTATTGGTGAACAGCGCGGCGGTCTCCTCCCGGCTCGCCGTGACCGGCAGCGCCGCGAGGTCTACGCGGTGGATGAGAATGTCCTTTGCCTGCTGCTCGGAAAATTCGATGGCGTTGCGCAGCAACTCGCCCTCGCTTTTGTCGATGCTGCCGCCCTGCTGGACCTCATCGACGAGCATCAGCAGCTCCTCCTGCGACATTTTGCTCTCGCCGTTCAGGCGGAATGCCTTCGCTAGCAGCCTTTTCCAGAGGGAGAAGAGCAGATTGAGCGGCAGCAGCACCCAGATGAGCACGCGCAGGATGGGAGCGGAGAACATGGCGAAGCGCTCCGCGCAGTCCTTGGCGATGCTTTTGGGCGAGATCTCACCGAAGATCAGCACCACCACCGTGACGACCACGGTGGAGATCGTCGCGCCCGCGTCGCCGTAATGGTGCACAAAGAGCACCGTGCCGATGGAGGCCGTCGCAATATTGACGATGTTGTTGCCGATCAAGATGGTAGAGAGCAGCCGGTCATACTGCTCCAAAAGCCTGCACGCAAGCGCAGCATTGGCATTGCCCTTTTCAGCAAGGGTTTTGAGCCGCGTAGTGCTGGCAGAGGAAAACGCGGTCTCCGTGGCGGAAAAGTAGGCGGAGAGCAGCAAACACACCGCCATAATAATGATACAAGTTGTCGTTGACAAGATAAAAGCTCCTTTTCTGTCGTCTGTTCGAATCGTCAAAGCGCTCAAATGAGCGCAAAAAGCATGTCCGCCCCGCTTTTCAGCAGCGCAGATATGCTTTCACAAACAGATGACAGATCAGGTGGCTACTGTGATAGTCACTGCCGTCGGTATCCATATGGGCACGCATCCTCCTTCGTTTCAAATTGATGGTATTGTACCAGACGCTCCCAGTACCGTCAAGCAAAGAAGCCGTTAAGAGGTAGGCCGGTTACTGCATTTATTGTTATACTCGGAATTACTTGGACAGTTGAACGCACATCAGCTCAATCTCCGTACCATCAGCGAGTATGAGGGGATACACGCCCGGCTGCCCATCCTCCAAGATGAGATGACCGCATGGCTGTCAACCGGTCCCTCGTTTTATATCCTCGTTTTGCCGATCACGGTGTTCGCCGAGGAGCCGTATATCAAAGCCCGCCCTACAACCACACAGACGCATGGCGCACATTACTGCGTACCCACCGCAATGACATCGCCGCGGCGATGAAGATCCCGCCGGAGGATTTTCGTTGGTACGCCGCCTTCCATGACGAAGGTAATCATCCTCACGTCCACATGATGGCGTGGTCGGTGAATCCGAATCAGGCGTACCTGTCCAAAGATGGGATACGGCAGATCAAGTCCACGCTGACCAATCAAATTTTCCGTCAGGAGTTGCTGCACGTCTACGAGCAGAAAAGCAAATCTCGTGATGAACTGGTGGTCGCGGCGCGGAAAGCCATGCTGGAATTGGCGAAGGCCATGCGGGAGATGACCTGCACGCTCGGCCACTACGACGCAGGCTTCACCCTCCGCACCTACACCCACGCCACAAGGCAAAAGCAGGACGAGGCAGCACAAACCATGGGCAGCTTCATGGCGCAGGTCATGTAAGCAGTAAAAGCGCCAAAATACCGGAGAGAAGGCAAAAGTTTCCTCTCCGGTGCTCTTCGGCTCTTTCCGCACATTTCGTTGTACCCATGGGGCATGAGCTGGCAGTAGGCGGCAAAGCCGCTGACTGCCAGCCAATGTGGGTCACGGTGTGGGTCAGGCAGTTGACCCGCATTTTGACCCACACCATTTTCAGCGTTTTTGCAACAAAGAAACATCGAAAGCCGAAGTTTTCGATGCTTTTTGGAGCTGGTGGTGTGACTCGAACACATGACCTGCTGATTACGAAGTGTATCGGGGCGCTCCATTTGACGGTTTTCAGGGATTTTGGAGCCTTTCCGCTCGGTATATTGTGGGAGGTACGTCCTATCCTCTCCATTGTTTTTGTCCGCTCATTTCCCCGTGTGGGTCACGGTGTGGGTCAGGCTGACACCTCTGCGTCAAAGAAGCCGCGGACAGGCTTCGCCGTCATATTTCGTTTTGCCATTTCTCTCTCATAATTGATTCGGGTGATCTCTTCAATAAAAGCCTTCTGCTCCTCGCTGGCTTTCGACCACGACACACCGAATTTCCGGCACATTGCAATACCATAATTTGTCTTCTTCCGTTTCATGTGTGAAGTACCATTTCGCATCTTCAATTGCCAGCTCTCCTCTAAATAAGGTACAAAATGTCTCTGGCAGCCTTGTCACAAATCAAATACCGCGGTGCCGCGCCTGACTCTCCATATAGACAATGTAGACGGTAACCACATCTTCGCTGATCTCGCAAGCTCCCAAGGTCACCAATTCGCCAACCCGCGTTTTCAGCCCATAGACATCAAATTTGCCTTTTGAGATATATTCGCTGGTCCAATCCGTCTGCCACCGCGCTCCGTTGTCGTTGTCACGGCATCCTACGGTGTCACCAGTTCAATAACTACAGGCACCTGCTGATCGGCGGCATCATAAACAGACGGTCGAAACTGCACAGTCCTCACCTCTTAAGTAGCATACCACAGTTTCTGCAAAAAATGAAGTGACAAATTGAATCTGACGCAGTCAGGCTTTTCATTCCAAAAACGCACCGCTGCAAACAAAGAGTACGACTACCGCCCTATCCTCTCCATACAACAAATCAGTAGACTGTAACAATCATCTTAACTTTGCTGAATTGACAAAATCTCAATTTACAGCACAAATCAAAATAAAACTCGGTATCCTGCTAACTGCAGTCGCATAAAACAGGATACCGGCAATCAGAATCGGCAATCCCACAACTGCATATTCAAAAAAGCCAAAGGACAAACCGAGCGGCTCTAAAGCTGACTGTGCGATCATATTCCCCGGAGCCCCGATCAGTGACAGATTTCCACCCATCGCTGCGGCAAAGACGAGCGGCATCAGCAGACGTGATCTCTTGTAGCCGGACTTTGCGGCGATACCGATCACAACCGGAATCAGTACAGCTGCCGTTCCTGTATTTGACAAAAATCCACTCATGACTCCAACGATCACCATGATTGCTACGATCAATCCTCGCTCACTCTTGGCAAATTTTGTCACCAAGCTTCCGATTTCATTGGCCATCCCGGTTTCGAACAGCGCTCCTCCGACGATGAACATCGCAACAAACAGTATTACATTACTATTGATAAATCCGCTGAAAGCATCATTTACATTCAGCACGCCGGTGATGACTAATCCGATACACACAATCATCGATGTCACCGCCAACGGTATTTTTTCTGTGACAAACATCACAACGGCAAATGCCAGAAAAATTAATGTTATAGTTGTTGGACTCATAGAACCTCCTCATAGGTAACTTCTTTGATAACTGCGCAGTTCTCTTTGTTGATACTATATTACCTTAATTTTAGCATAATGTACATTTCATATAATTGACATCAGCATAGTTTTTCCCTATACTAAAAATATCAAAAATCCAACGAAACGGAGAAACAGTATGACGCTCACACAA